>LNFM01000031.1_pt1 | contig 293160 bp, 283 predicted proteins | sample 596031 | NCBI WGS metagenome assembly LNFM01 (sample SAMN04254537, study PRJNA301005) | activated carbon metagenome | isolation source: dual media filters at the Ann Arbor, Michigan drinking water treatment plant | place: USA: Ann Arbor | reverse complement strand
GGCGATATCCGCGGGCGTTGCAAGCCGTTGCTTGTCAGCGTGGATAGCCTGAGCTCGCCGGCACCGAAGGCACGAAAGTCACCAGCCGGATGATCTGGGCCCGTCTCGAGAAGGAGGCCGAAGGCAACGTCGCGCTGAAAGTCGAGCGCGCCACCGATGCCGAAGCCTTCACCGTCTCCGGCCGCGGCGAACTCCAGCTGGCCGTGCTGATCGAAACGATGCGCCGCGAAGGCTACGAACTCGGCGTCGCGCGCCCGCAGGTCGTCATGCAGACCAGCCCGACCGGCGAGAAGCTCGAGCCGATCGAGGAAGTCACCATCGACGTCGATGACGAACATTCCGGCATCGTCGTGCAGAAGATGGCCGAGCGCAAAGCCGAGATGCTCGACATGCGCCCCTCGGGCGTCGGCCGCACGCGCCTCGTCTTCCACGCGCCGACGCGCGGGCTGATCGGTTACCAGGGCGAACTGCTGTCCGACACGCGCGGCACCGCCATCATGAACCGCATCTTCCACGAATACGCGCCCCACAAGGGCAAGATCACCGGACGCCACACCGGCGTGCTGATTGCCATGGAGCAGGGCGAGGCGGTGGCCTTCGCGCTCTGGAACCTCGAAGACCGCGGCCCGATGATGATCCATCCGGGTACGAAGGTTTACGGCGGCATGATCATCGGCGAGCACAACCGCGACAACGACCTCGAAGTGAACGTCCTCAAGGGCAAGAAGCTCACCAACATGCGCGCCTCGGGCACGGATGAAGCCGTCCGCCTCACCACGCCGCTGCAGATGACGCTGGAAAAGTCGCTCGCCTACATCGCGGACGACGAACTGGTCGAAGTCACGCCGAAATCCATCCGCCTGCGGAAGGTCCACCTCGACCCGAACGTGCGCAAGCGCCAGTCGAAAGCCAGCGCGGACGCCTGATCCGGTTCATCCTCACCCCGTGACCTCATACGCGAACGGGTAAGATGCGCATCGAGCACCCAAGTGTGACGCGTCCAGCGCGCGCGGATTGAACTTTGTTACGCGCAGGGCCTGCTCGGTCGCGTCGGCGAAGATTTGGTACGTGCATCGAACCTCCAGATTGAAGGGTCGCCCTTTCCAGTCGATGTCAAACCGCGACTCGCAGGTATCGGAGATGCCTTGGCGCGCCGCTTCTTCGGGGTAGACCGGCGCAGGTAGCGCAACTGCCGGGACATAAACCGGGCACGACAGAGCGACCGGGGCGGGAGGCGGCGAAGCGCAGCCAACCAGAACGGCGGCTGCGCAACAGAGGACAATAACGCGCCTCACGCCTCAATTCACCTCGAACGCGATCGGATAGATCGCCCCGTGCTGCTCCACGGCGACGCCGCTCTGGCTGACCTTCGGCAGGAATTCCGCCTTGCTCACCGCCCGGATCGCCTCTGCCCGGAAGATGTCATCCGTACACTGAGCGGTCAGGTTGAACGGCCGTCCGCGCGTATCGACATCGAACAACACGTCGCAGCTGCCCGAAATCCCGCGCGTGATGGCCGCGGAGGGCACTGACGGCGCGGGCGCACGTACCACTTGGATGTTGCGCCCGGCCAGTGCCGTCACCTGTACGGCCGGCGGCTTGATCTTCGAGATTTCGAACCCGCTATTGTCCGGCGCAGGGAAATTGAACACCGGCGCGCTCCCCCGTGTCTCGACAGAGGGGCGCGGCGGCGGAGGCGGCTTGTCTACCGTCGTCAGAGCCAGCTTGCTGCGGACCGGGTCACTCAGCGTGTCGTCGCTCTGCGGCGTGATCTTCGACAGCGGGCGTTCGGCCATCACCGGCAGCGTGACATCGTCCACCTCGATCAGCCAACTCGCCGCGAGGAACAAGGCATAGACCAGCGGCAGCGCGAGCAGCATGGCCATCGACAGGCGCGGGGACGCCTCGTTCAGCGTCAATCTCATGTTTTCCTCCAACCCCTTGCGGGCACGGGCCGCGTGACTCGCGGCTCCAAAATTGACGCTACGTCAGTTTGACGCAGCGTCAACCAGGATCAATCGGAGGTGAAAACCCGAAATGAGGGGCCATCCCTGGCCGGGGATGGCCCCTCCAGCGCCAGTGACCGGGAGGAAACGTGGCCAGGCGCTGTTCCGGGAGGAAGGGGTCAGTCGGCCGAGGCCAGCTGCGTCAGGGCGATCCGCTCGAAGCTCGGTGCAACGTCAACGCCGGCAGCGGTCTGCGCGGCGTGGATTTCCTTCACGGCCGCCATCACCAGCGAATCGGCGCAGGCAAGGTCGGTATAGACGCCGCCATAGGCCGGAATGCGCGACGTGCAGGTGCGCTTGGCGGCCTTGGTCAGTTCGGTGAGCAGGAAGCTGGCGCCTTCGTCGCTGGCGAGCAGGGCGGCGTCATAGTCGTGCGAGAGGGTGACCTCCTTCTTGCCGTCCGCAAATGCGGCCGGCGACAGGAGAACAGCGGCCGCGAGGACCGAAACGGTGGATTTGAACATGGGGCAGTTCCTTCAGAGTTAGGCGCCCTGCCATCATGGCCGGGCCGGAAACTCCTCCCGCAGCACGAGGACACCCCAGCTCGCCGTCTCCCGGGACACCGCCCCCCTCGGGCAATGTGGCCTTCCCAGTGCGGCAGGGGTTCGTGCTGCATCGCAACAATTACCTCGCAGTCGCAGCATTACAAGCCGCGAAGCTTGGACACTTGTTGAATTTTTCGTCTCAGCCGAGAACTGCCCGCCGCTTGGGCAGCCCTGCCTCATATGGGGTCAAATCCGGCGTGTGGCGTTGCGCAAGGTCTGGCCTCACGCCCCCACTCATGCCCGCATATCGCTGATTTCCGAGAATAATCTTCCGCTCTGCCAGCCGGGGAGGCGAATGGCGCCGCGTCAGACTCCGCGCCGCGACCTTAGCGCTGCTGCCAGCGTTCCATCGTCGAGATGGTCGAGCTCCCCGCCAATGGGCATGCCGTGCGCAAGACGCGTCACCTCCACGCCTTTGCCCTCCAGCTGGTCGGCGATGTAATGCGCCGTCGTCTGGCCATCGACCGTGGCGTTCAGCCCGAGAATCACCTCGCGCACGCCGCCCGCCTCGATCCGGCGCACCAGCGCCGCGATACCCAGGTCGCCCGGCCCGATGCCGTCAATCGCCGAGAGGACGCCGCCGAGCACATGATAACGACCCCGGTAAGCGCCGCCGCGCTCCAGCGCCCAGAGGTCCGGCACGTCCTCGACCACGCAGATGAGCGTGTCGTCACGCCCCGGCAGCTGGCACACGGCGCAGGGCTGCACGGTGTCATAGTTGCCGCAGATCTCGCATTTCTGGATCTTGGCGCCCGCCTCCGCCATCGCCTCGGCCAGCGGTTTCAGAAGCTGCTCGTTACGTTTCAGCAGGTGCAGCGCCACACGCCGCGCCGAGCGCGGCCCAAGACCCGGCAGCTTCGCGATCAGTTCGATCAGGCGCAGGAGTTCAGGGCCGGCGGAACGTTGGGACATGGCGGCTATATGCGTGAGTCCTTGGAATGTGTCACCTCGGGCAAAGCGCAGCGATTGACCCCGGACAACCGGCTATTTGCGCTCCCCATCTTTTGGGGAAATTCCATAGGCCTCCAGCAGTTTCCACACGTGCGCCGGCACCATGTTCTTCAGTTTCGCCGGCTCTTCGCGCCGAAGATGGATCACCGTCTCGGCGGCTTTCATCTCCAGCCGCGTGCGGGCGAATTCCAGCCCCTTCGGCCCGATGCGCGGCTGCAGGAAGGACACGAGCGGCCGCACCCAGTTCGGCATCGACCGCAGCGGCAATCCGCCCGCCGCCAGCTCGACATTCTTGATGAAGGCCGCCACGTGCGGCGCCCGTTTGCCTTTCGACCCCGGCTCGGCGGTGACCAGCGCGTCGCCGAGAAGGCTCACGAGCTCCTCACCGCGCTCGTTGCGCACGATCAGCCACTGCTCGCCTTCGCCGCCCATATAGCCGACCGTCAGATCACTGAGGGCATTCGCATAGTCGACGCAGGTCCGGCAGGTGAGGGGAAAGAAATCGCGCGGCAGTTTGGAAATCGGCAGCGAGAGAAACGGGATCAGCCTCTGCCGGCCATCATCAAAGCGCAGCTCGACCCGGAAATCGGCGCGGAACTCGAGATAGGAGATCGTCTCCGGCGCAGGATCCAGCAGCTTGAGGAAGTCGTGGAAATTCTCCGTGGTCGTATTATCGGAGCAGGGCGTGCCAATCACATAAAGCTTCTCAAGTCCGAACTCGGCCTCCAGCGCGCGCAAGGCGTACACCTGGCAGGGAATGCCGATCAGCGCGATCCGCTTGAAGCCGCGCGCGGCCACCTCGTCCATCAGGGCAATCAGCGGCGAATATCCCATCCGCATGCCCCGGCACTGGGCCATGTCCTCCGCCCGCGTCACGATCACCGGCTTCGGCTTCCACCGGTCTTCCGGATCGGGCGCCACCGCCAGCACCGCGTCGACCCTGCCCGTCGCCAGCAGCCGCTCGCCGAGCGTCGTCGCAATCCCGGTCCACTGGGCGCCGTCCTTCGCGGGAGACAGCCGGGCCCGCAGCATCCGGCGGAACACACCGAAATGGGTTTCGTCCGCCGTCTGATCATTCCGGGCGCGGCCATGCAGGCGCAGTTCCTGGGCAGGGTAGTCGGGCTGGATGAACTGGCAGGCGCGCCCGCAGGCTTTGGCATCCGCCATCCGCGAGACGCCGCAATCGGTGCAAAGTCCGCGCGGTTCCGGCGGGCGAAGGGGAGGGGTGTAGGGCGCCTGGGTCATCAGGGGTGAACTATAAGGCCGCCCCGCGCCAAGTCACGCGCCTTAGAAGGGCAGCTTGAACCCCGGCATCAGGCCGCCAAATCCGGCGGTCGCACTGCGCATCGCATCTTCCATGGCCTGGTCGAGGCGCTTGCGCGCGTCATTGTGGGCGGCCTTGATCAGGTCTTCGACGATCTCCGGGTCATCGCCCATCAGGCTCCGGTCGATGCTCACCGAGACGAGTTCGCCCTTGCCCTTCAGCTTGACCCGGACGAGGCCTGCGCCGGCGACGCCGTCAGCTTCGGTTGCCTCGATCTTGGCCTGAACCTCGGCCATCTTCGCCTGCATGGCCTGGGCCTGCTGCATGATCTGGGCAAGGTCTTTCATCGGGTCACTCCGTCACGCCGGGCGGCGCGTTCTGATGTCGATCACATTGCCCTCAGGGGCCGGATTTTCAAGCGGCAGGGTGTCATCGGTCACGTCGAGGATGACCGCGCCGGGAATGGCGTTCAGCGTCGCGGCGATGAAGGGATGTTCCTTCGCCGCCGCAATCCGCTCGGCCTTTTCGCGCCGTTCGCGCTCGCGCAGGGATTCGGCGTCGGTCTCGGATTCGGTGACCTGCCAGTCGAGGCTGGTCTCGTTGTCGAGGAAAGTCTTGAGCCGCCCGGCCAGTCCCGGCGGCGCGCCGGGCGCGAGGGCGTAGCTGAGACGGCCGGCGTTGACAGAGGCAAACCGGATGTAGCGCTCGGTATCCACCTGCAGCGCCACTTCGCGCGCTTCGGTCAGGGCACGGACGATATCGGCAAAGCTGGCGATCCCGCCGGCGGCGCCCGGCGCAGGCTCAAGGGGCGCTTCAGGCTTTCCCGGCGAACGGGCGCCCTCGGCAATCATCCGGGCCGCTTCCTCCGGGGACGGAAGGCTGGACGCGGCGGCAAGGCGCAGTACGACCATGTTCAGCGCGGTGGCTGGATCGGGCGCCACCTGAAGGTCGCCGTAGCCGGCGAGCAGCAGCTGCCAGGTCCGCGCAGCCTGTGCGGGCGTCAGGCGCTGCGCCAAGGCGCGCGTGCGATTGGCCCAGTCCGCAGGCCCGGCCGGCACCCAGCCGTCACCGGTCGCCTGCGCGATCGAGACATCCGCGGCAATGTCCATCAGGTCCTTCAGCACGACCGCCGGATCGGCGCCGCCCGCAACCTGGTCTTTCAGTTCCGCCAGCGCGCCCTTGGGATCGGAGGTGATCGCCTTCTCGAACACGTCATAGAGACGCGTCCGGTCGCCCAGACCCAGCATGTCGCGCACGGCGGCGCCGGAGACTTCACCGTCCGGCGTCTGGACAATCGCCTGGTCGAGCAGAGAGAGCGCATCGCGCACCGAGCCTTCAGCGGCGCGGGCAACAAGGGCGAGCGCCTCTTCCGAAACCTTCGCCTTCTCCTGCTTCGCGATGCCGGAAAGGTGCTGCGCCAGCAGCGGCGTGTCGAGGCGCTTCAGGTCAAACCGCTGGCAGCGTGAGAGGACGGTGACAGGCACTTTCCGGATTTCGGTCGTAGCGAAGATGAACTTCAGGTGCGGCGGCGGCTCTTCCAGGGTCTTCAGCAGCGCGTTGAAGCTCGCCGTCGACAGCATGTGCACTTCGTCGATGATGTAGACCTTGTAGCGCGCCGAAACTGGTCCGTACCGGGACGAATCCAGCAGGTCGCGCATGTCGGCCACACCGGTGCGGGAGGCCGCGTCGAGCTCCAGCACGTCCGGATGCCGGCTCGCCATGATCGCTTCGCAGTGCACGCCCGGCGGGTCGAGATGGATCGACGGGCCGGACCCGCCCGTCGCCTTCTTGCCTTTCGGCGCGTCCTTCGGCTCGAAGTTCAGCGCGCGGGCGAGGAGGCGGGCGGTGGTCGTCTTGCCGACGCCGCGCACGCCGGTCAGCATGAAGCCATGCGCGATCCGGCCGGTCTCGAACGCGTTCGAGAGCGTGCGCACCATCGCTTCCTGGCCGATCAGGTCCTCGAACCGGCGCGGGCGGTATTTCCGGGCCAGCACTTCATAGGCGCCCGCGCGTGCATGCGCCGCGTCCCCGAACAGGGAGGCGGAGGCGTCATCGCCTGTGGAGGAATCGTCAGCGCTCATCTCGGGCCGGACACTAGCCGGGCAGGGCCGCGGGGGCAAATGGGGAGGGCGGCGATAAAAGGGATGGCACCAGGAGGTCCGCTCATCCCGGCCCGCGCGCAGCGCGTGAGCCGGGATGACGGGTTTGTGCGCTTACTCCGCCGGAACGCTCTCGGCAGCCTTCTTCCGGCGTTCGTCGAAGCGGCCCCACACGCCCTCGTCGCCGTGCCAGTCGCCTTTCGTCGCGCCCTTGGAATATTCGGTGGCGCGCTGTTCGAAGAAGTTGGCGTGCTCGACGCCGTTGAGGATTTCCGACAGCCAGGGCAGCGGGTGCTTGTCGATGCCGTAGATCGGCTCCAGCTTCAGCTGGCCGAGGCGCCAGTCGGCGATGTAGCGGATGTAGTTCTTGATGTCGGCCGGCGTCATGCCTTCCACCGGGCCCATCTCGAAGGCGAGATCGATGAACTTGTCTTCCAGCGCGACCACGGTGCGGCAGCATTCGCGGATCTTCTCGCGCAGCTCGTCCGTCATCACGTTCGTTTCAGCGCAGAACGTGTGGAACAGCTTGATCATGCCTTCGCAGTGCAGGCTCTCGTCGCGGATCGACCAGGTGACGATCTGGCCCATGCCCTTCATCTTGTTGAAGCGCGGGAAGTTCATCAGCATCGCGAAGGAAGCGAACAGCTGCAGACCTTCCGTGAACGCACCAAACACCGCCATCGAGATGGCAATGTCTTCGTTCGTCTCGCAACCGAACTGGCCAAGATAGTCGTGCTTGGCCGACATCTCCTTGTATTCCATGAAGGCGGAGAATTCCGAATCCGGCATGCCGATCGTCTCGAGCAGCAGGGCGTAGGCCGCGATGTGGATCGTCTCCATGTTGGAAAACGAAGCCAGCATCATCGACACTTCCACCGGCTTGAAGCGCGGCATGTAATTGGTCATGTAGTTGGCGCCGACTTCGACATCCGACTGGGTGAAGAAGCGGAAGATCTGGGTCAGGAGGTTGCGCTCCTCGTTGGACAGCTTGACTGCCCAGTCCTTGCAGTCTTCGCCGAGGGGAACCTCCTCCGGCATCCAGTGGACCTGCTGCTGCTTCTTCCAGAACTCGTAAGCCCAGGGATAGCGGAACGGCTTGTAGGCATGGCTCGGGCTGAGCAGGCCGGGGATGTTCGCGTTGCCGTCAGCCATGGGAAACTCCTTCAAATGCGGGCGCCGTGTATGGCGCTAAGACACCACATATAGTGCTTAAAATTCGTTAACGCCGCAAGATGTGCGCAATGCCGCACCCGCGAATTGCACAACAAGACGTCGCCTGTGGAGGGAATTTGCCGCGCTTTTCAGGCCTTTCCGGGGCCCCTCGGCGCGCCCGCCGGCTTCAGGCCGAGGCGGTGGAGGGCGGCCTGGCAGAGTTCGAGGTCGACCTGGGTCCAGGCGAGGAAGGCGACGCGCTCGATCTTCGTGTCGGCCGAGTGGAGCAGGTACTGGTGCGCGGCATGGATCAGCCCCTGGACGCGCTCATGCGGCGACTCGCCGGCAGAACGCGTGCCGAAGAGGGGGATCAGCACGGACTTGAGCATCGACTTGGCGTTCATCTTGGCGCTGAAGCCGGTATTGTGCGCGTCCACGGCGGCGAGCGCGTTGGTCACGCATTTGCGGTAGGCGCCGATCAGCTGGTAGCCGCGTCCCGGCTCGCCCTGATGGGCGGCGACGTGGACCAGCAGCTTCACCTTGTTGTTGCGGCCGAGCGCCCCGGCGCTGGTCAGCATCGTGGTCGCGGGCTCAATGCCGGTACGGTGGTTCTGGCCCACCTTGCTGCGCAAGAGGCGGGTGATCGCATCATCGCGCACGAAGCCGTGCCGGTCGCGGCGCGAGCCGAGATAGCGGATCGTGGCGGAGATCGAGCTGTCGTGCAGCCGCGCGAGTTCCATCCGGCTGTTCTCGGGGTTCACCCAGACGTCGATGTCATCCACGTCGGCAATGTCGCCGGTGACGATCTCGATCTGGCGCGCCGCCTTCGGGCCGGTCATGCCGGCAAGGCCCAGCTTGTAGATATGATAGCGGCGCTCCGGGAGCGGACGATCCGGCAGGCGGATGTTGATGCCGGGGATCAGCGAGTGGACGATCGAATCCGTCGCGCGGTTGTCGAGGCTGTTCTTGATGTGGGTGCGCAGCAGCGCGCGGCAATCGGCAAGGATCTGCGCCCGCGCGGGCGCGCCTTCGGGCGGCAGCTCATAGTCGAGCGCGCGCACGCCGGTGATGTTGAAATCCTCGCCGGTGCCGGAGTGGCACATGACGACCGTGCCGGCGCGCCGCGCGGCCTGGCGGATGCCGAGTTCGAAAAAGATGTCGGGTGAGCCGAGCGAGATATCGGCGATGACGACATCGGAATCGATGATGTTCTCGACCATTTCGCGGTGGATGAGGCCAGACCGGCTGACCCGGTCGGAGCGGATGCAGTCGAGGTCAAGGTCCTCGGCGACCGGCTGGATGATCTCGTGGAACACCGCGTCGAAGTCGATCACCGGCCCGTCCGGCGTACTCGGCGCCGCATAGGGCAGGATGACGAAACAGCGCCGCCCGGTCTGACGCGCTTCAAATTCCGCGGGCTTCTCCGCGACCTGTGCCTTGCCTTCGAACGCCATTGTCACTTGCCCCGCAGCCTTCCGCCTCGCCTGAATCTGACGAAACTATGGCGCCTTGAAACTGGCAAGGCGGGCGCTCGCGGCTTTGCACGCAGGCGCGCGGCGGACAGGGCTAACTCCCTGAATCCTGTAGGAAATGGGGCAGATTATAAATGCGTAAGGTTGGAGGAGGTGCGTTACTCGCCGACTTTTCTCGCCGGAACCGGCAGCGAGCAGATGTCGAGCTTGTTGACCGGCGGGGCGATGAAGGCGGGAATCGCGGAATAGTCGCGCTTGGACTCCTTGAGGGCGGCCCAGTCGGCCGAGGCGGTGTCCATCACTTCGTACGCAGGGCGCTCGGCCTCGGGGATCGCGGTGGCGAGCTTTGCGGAGGAGATGATATTGTACTCGTTCTTCGAGCGGCGGTATTGCGCCATCTGCTGGGCGAGGGGCTCGTCCTCGCCGAACAGGGCGTTCATCTCTTCTTCCGTAAACGGATCGACGCGGGGCAGGCGGTGGATATGTTCCATGCCGGCGATGACGCGGCCGAAGACCGTGTAGTTACGGTCGAGATACCGGCGCGGCTGGAGCGGGATGTAGATTTCGGTGTTGCCGGTCTCCGGCGGATCGTCCCGCGCCATGCCCAGGGCGCCGGGGCAGTTCATCAGCCATTCCTGGCCGCCGTCGCGGCCCACGGCGAAGCCGGCACGGTGGCCAGCCTCCGGGGCGAACAGGTCCGCGCTGCCGAGCGGCGTGAATCCGTCGGCGGAGACGGCCCGTTCGGCTTCGAAAGGTACCGGCGTCCACGCCTTCGAGGCCATCTCGAATTCGCGGCCGGCCTGCGCGACATGGCCGTCAATGACCCGGTAGAAGAATTCGCCGTCATAGAAGCCTTCGGCGAGCAGCTCGCGCAGGCGCGCGACATGCGCCGGGGCAGCCTCGGGGAAAAGTTCGATGGCGACCGTGCCGGTCGGCACTACCATTATGATCAGGTTTTCCGGATCCACCGCGCGCCAGGCAGGGGCGGCTTCGGCGGCCGGCGCCGCAGGCGCCTCGGCGATTGAAGCGGGCACGCTGGTACAGGCAGCGAGGGCGAGAGCAGTCAGGGCAAGGGCGCGTTTCATGGGCAAACTGTTCTCCGGAGCGCGGGCGGCGTCAATGCCGAGCGCATTGCTTAGGCCCGGTGTGCGGCATAATCTTGGCGGCATGCAACGCATCGCCGTCACCCGCCCGCCCTTGCCGAAGCTGCCGATACTGGGCGGGTGCCATTGCGGCGCCGTGCGGTTTGCTGCGACGGCGAAGCCCAAGGCGGTCAACGCCTGCCATTGCGATGATTGCAAGCGCCTCTCGGGCGGACCGTTCGGCCTGTTCCTGCACGTGGCGAAAGACGCGCTGGAGATCAGCGGCGGCGCCCGTGACACGTTCAGGCGGACGGGCGGCAGCGGAAACGGCATCAACATCGAACGCTGCGCGGCGTGCGGCACGCGGATGTGGCACCTGCCGGAAGTGGCGCCGGACCTTGTCATCCTCTGCGCGGGCACGCTGGACGACAGCACCTGGGCGATTGCGACCTCGCATATCTGGACTGAGTTTGCCGCGGCTGACGCGGTCGCGGCGGAGGATGCGCTGGTGGTGGAAAGCTTCCAGACGACGCGGCCGGCGCTATGGGCGCGGTTCAGCGAGATTTATCCGGCAGGCACCGAAGGAGACCCCGCATGAAAACGCATGACTATACAGCCACGGTCGCCTGGACCGGAAACCGGGGAGAGGGCACGGCGCACTACAAGGCCTATGACCGGACCTGGCAGGTGGAGACACCCGGCAAGCTGGTGATCGCGTGCTCGAATGATCCGCTGCTTGGCGGCGACCCGTCGCGCCCCAATCCGGAGGACATGCTGCTGTCCTCGCTCTCGGCGTGTCACATGCTCTGGTACCTGCACTATGCCAGCGATGCGGGCATCGTGGTGCATGACTACCGGGACGAGCCTGTCGGCGTGGGGGAGGCGGGGCCGGGCGGCGCGGGGCGTTTTCTTTCGGCGACGCTCAGGCCCGTGATCAAGGTGGCGCGCGGGGCGGACCTTGTGAAAGCCGAGGACATTCACCACCAGATCCACAAGGTCTGTTTCATCGCGCGGTCGGTAAACTTCCCGGTTTCCTACGCGCCGCGCTTTATCGAGGTGTGAGCCGCGCAGCCAGTGCCGCGAGACCTTCGCGCCAGGCATTGGCGAGGTGGCCTTGCGTCGCCTGAAGGGGGAAGCCGTGGCGGGCGACATGCTCCTGCGGAATGGTGTCCCAGCCGCGATGGGTGACGGTGACGCGGGTGTCTTCGCCCACAGCCTGGAAGGTGACTTCGACGGAAGTGATTTGATCCGGCGTGAAGGTCGCCTGTCGCCAGGTGAAGGCGAGGCGGGCGCCGCGCTCCCAGGCGGTGACGCGGCCGATTTCGAACACCTTGCCATTCGCAAGAGTGGTGATCAGGCGTTCTCGGTTCTCGAAGCTCAGCGTCCCGTCGCCGCGCGGGGTCAGCTGGAACAGGGCGCTGGGGCGCCACCAGAGGCCTATATCATCCGTGAACGCATCGAAGGTGTCCTCCGGCGAGGCGGGAACGCGGACGGCTACAAGGACAGCGCTCACGGGCGCTTCTTCTCCATGTGCGCCTTGAAGGAGGTCAGCTGCGCAGCCCAGACCTTTTCGGTTTCGGCCAGCCAGAGTTTGAGATCGGCCATGCCGCCCTCCTTCAGCGTATAGATGCGCACACGGGCATCGAAGTCGGGATGCGTCTCCTCGACGAGGCCGCCTTGCTTCAGGATGCGCAGGTGCCGGCTCATGGCGGGGGCGGGCAGGCCCAGCGCTTCAGCGAGTTCGCCTGCCCGGCGCGGCGCCTTGCCAAGCAGTTCGATCGCCCGCCGCCGGTCAGGATCGGCGAGAGCGGTCAGCGCGGCGTCAAGATTCGGGCGGGCCTTCACAGGCGTGTCTGTGTACGGAGGGTTCCGCCGGAGGCCTTGTCCCAGTCGGCGGAGGACAGGTCCATCACGGTGACGCCGAAGGTCCAGATATGCCCTTCCGGGTCGCGGGCGCGGTAGGTCCGGTCGCCGTAGAACTGGGTGTCCGGCTCCTGCAGGATCTCCGCCCCGGCCTTGCGGGCCCGCGCGCAATGGGCGTCAATGTCCTCGCCCTTGCCGAGCTGGACGTGGACCGTCTGCGAATTCTTGCCCCCGAGATTCCGGGGGCTCTTGTGATCTGCGGACCATTCGCTACCGACCATGATGAAGCCGGTCCCGAACGACATTTCCGAATGGGCAATTTTGTCATTCTCGTCGAGCAGCACCATGTAGGGCTCAAACCCGAACGCCTCCTCCAGCCAGAGGAAAGCGGCGTTGGGATCGACATAGCACAGCGCGCTGGCAAGACCCTTGGGCCGGTCGAATTCGGACATGGGATTATCCTTTCATATCGCGCAATATTTGTAAAATAGTGAAATTAATAGGTCAAGCGGAAAGGTCGAACTTCGCATATCCAAACCGCTCATCCCCGCGAAGGCGGGGATCGGGTCCGGGAATCCCTCTCGCGATCCCCGCCTTGGCGGGGATGAACGGCACTAAGGTCGGCGGGATGTCAGATCAGTAGGCGTAGCGGCGCATCTCTCGGGTCATGCGGCCGCGGGTTTCGTCCATCTTGTCGCGGATGATGCCCGGGATCAGGAACAGGTCCATGAGCCACCAGACGAAGCCGACAACGATAAAATATGAGAGGATTTGTAGAATGGCTGTGACCGGTTTGCCCAAATAAAAGCGGTGCGCCGAGACGAAGCCTAGAAAGAACCAGAGGAAATAGGCAGCGCCTGCGCTCTTTTTCTCGTTCGCGACGCGGCTTTCGATCAGGATCTGGTCTTCGGTCGTATACATGGCGGTCCCGGTGGGGCTCCTCGTTCTTATCGATAAACAGATAGTCGCTTTTGTCAGCCATTTAAAGGCCTGACCCTGAAAAATCGGTACCCGGGGCGTCTGGGCAATTGCGCCGGAGGCCGGAATGAGGCCTGTTTGCGGGCAGGGAGGACAAGATCATGAAAGCAGGATTGGCCGCGATCGCAGCCTTGATACTGGCCACCGGCTGCGCCACCGCGCCGGCGCCGGAAGCAGCCACCTCGCCCAAGGGCTACGTCATCGTCGAAATCGACGTCACCAACACGGAGGCCTACGAAGGCTACAAGGCGGCCGTAGCGCCAATGGTGGCCGCGGCAGGCGGCCGGTACCTCGTTCGCGGCGGCAAGGCTGAAGGCCGCGAAGGCGCGCCGCCGCAGGGACGTGTGGTGATACTTGAGTATCCCAGTTTCGACGCGGCCAAAGCATTCCTGGAATCGCCTGAGTACGCTGAGATCATTCATCTGCGGACGGACAATACCGTGTCGCGATTGATGGTCGTCGAGGGCGTGGTGCCCTGATGGCGGACGGGCCGGGCAAGCCGCCGGTGCGGGCTCTGGAGCCATCGCTCTATGGGCGGGCGGAGATCTTTGCGCTGGAACGGCAGACCGTATTCGCCAAGGCTTGGCGGCTGATCGGGCATGAGAACATGCTGAAGGCGGCCGGCGACTTCCTGACAGATGATCTGGCCGGGCGCTCCGTGCTGGCCGTGCGCGGCAAGGACGGCGCGGTACGCGCGTTCCACAACGTTTGCCCCCACCGCGCAGGGCCGCTCGCGACCACGCCGGACGGGCATTGCGACGGGGCGATCACCTGCGCCTATCACGGCTGGCGGTTCACGTTCGAAGGGCGACTGCAATCGGCGCGGGATTTTGGCGCGGCGGAAGGATTTGATCCGCGCGAGCACGGGTTGATACCGGTGCGGATGGAGACCTGGCGGGGGTTCCTGTTCGTCACGCTCAGCGACACGGCGCCGCCGATTGCGCAGATGATGGCGCCGGTCGATGCATCGTGGACGGATGAAACGGTTCAGCCCTTCGCGCTGCGCCGTTCGCACACGATTCGGTGCGATTGGAAGGCCTATGTCGAGAATTACCTCGAAGGCTACCATGTGCCGCTGATCCATCCAGGGCTCGATGCGGAGATCGATTCGGCGAACTACACGGTGCACATGGAAGGCGAGATCGCCGTGCACAGAGCGCCGTCCCGCAAGGCGGACAATGTGTATTCGGGCTACTGGGCCTGGGCCTGGCCCTGGCTGGGCATCAATGTCTACGAGCACGGCGTGATGATGGAACGCATCTCGCCGGTGGGGCCGGAAGAGACGCGGCTCGACTATCTCTACTTCTTTGATCCGGCGCGCGGCGAAGAGCTCGAAGACATGCTGAAGCTCTCCGATGCGGTGACGGACGAAGACCTGAAGATGTGCGAGATCGTGCACCGGAACATCACCGGCGGCGTCTACAAGGCCGGGCCCTTGTCGCCCCGGCATGAAGGTGCAGTCGCCTGGTTCCAGGCGCGGCTGCGCCGTGAGGCCGGGTATCCGGGATAGGCCTGCCGATAACGAAAAGGCGGGAGCCCTGGGAGCTCCCGCCTTCCGCGCAGGCCTTGATTGGACATTACATCCAGTAAGGCGCGACCTTGTAGTATTTGTAGGTCGAATCCCGGGTGGCCTGACCGTCATTGCGGGTCAGTTCCTGGATGTCGTCGGCTGGGGCCGCTTGCAGCTGTTCCTTGGTGTAGGGAACAACATAGCCATCGCGGTCTTTGCTATAGTCGAGCGCCGACCAGGGGACCGGGTGATACTTCTCGCCCATGCCAAGGAAACCGCCGAAGCCGACGACCGCAAACATGATCGAGTTGTCCGTCTTGTTCAGCACGATGTCTTCGACCTTGCCGATCTTCTCGCCCTGCGTGTTGTACACGCTGGTGCCGATCGTGCGGCTGGCGCGGATGGCGGTGGTGTGTCCGGTTTGGGTAACCATGAGATTTCTCCGATGCTTGAGTTACAGATACACAAGCAACGCAGCAGGCGCGCAGGGGTTGCGTTAATTCTGCTTCAGTTTTGCCGCGCCCTTTCCTTGCGGGCGCTGCCCTGCTAACGCCCCGCGCCATGTATCAGATCACCGCAAAGGGCCCGCGCGGGCCGATTGAGACCGCCTGGGAAGCCCTCGCCTGGGCCGACCCGTCACCGGCCGGCGCCGTGGATGCGAAGGAAGATTCGCGCGGCGCTTGGCGCCTCGATGCGTTCGCCGAAACGCTGGAGGACGCCGAGGCGTGCGTGGCGCTGATCGAGGAGACGGTGCCGGAGCTGACCGCGCGGATCGAGGAGATCGTGGAGCGCGACTGGGTGACCCTGTCGCTGGAAGGCCTGCCGCCGGTGAATGCCGGGCGGTTTGTCGTCGTCGGCAGCCATGCGCTGGCTGCGACCTCGCCGGGCAAGACCGCCGTGCTGATCGAGGCCGGCCCCGCGTTCGGGACAGGGCATCACGGCACGACGCTCGGTTGCCTGCTGGCGCTGGCGGACGTGCGGCGCCGGCGCAAGGTCGGCCGGGTGCTGGATCTCGGCACCGGATCGGGCGTGCTGGCGATCGCGGCGCTGAAGGTCGGCGCGGAGCTGGCGACGGGCAGCGACATCGACCGGGACTCGGTGTTTGTCGCGCGCGAGAACGCGCGCAAGAACAAGGTCAGCCGCTTCTTCGTTCACCATGTGCGCGGCGCGAATACTCCGAACATGCGCCGTCTGGGCCCCTACGACACGGTGTTCGCGAACATCCTGATGAAGCCGCTGATCGGCCTCGCGCCGGAAATCCAGCGCCTGTCGGCACCGGGCGCGGCGATCATTCTCTCAGGCCTTCTTCACCATCAGGCAGGCCCTGTCCGCGCGGCGTTCGAGGGGCACGGGATGCTCTTCCAGCGCAAGATCAAGCGCGACGGCTGGTCGACGCTGGTGTTCGCGAAAAAGGGTTAAAGCCTCCCCGCCGCATCCCGGGAGGGGGATGGGCGGCGAGGGGATCGCACCGGCACGGGTGGGAGGGGGAGGCGCGCCGGTCTGCGATGCAGGTGGCTGCCCCGGACAGTCCGGGACAGCGAGCGGGAGGTTTACCGCGTGGCGCGGCGGGCGAGGCGGGACTGGCGGCGGGCCAGCAGGCTGATCTCTGAAACCGGTGCGCCTTGAGCGACGGGCGAAGCCGCCCCTTCAGGGGCAGGGACCGGGCGAAGCGCCTGACGCGCCGGGATTTCGGCGGCGGGGCGGATGTTGAAGTCGAATTTCATGTTAATACCTTGTTTACCTTGAATTGCTGCGGTGCAGCATTAATCCGTGTGCCCCCTATATAGGATGGCGCGTAAACAAAACAGTATGGCAAACGGGGATTTGCCATGAAACATTGCATAGCTCACTTGCTTTCCGGCAGCGCCGCAGCGCGTTAAGAGAAGTCATGAGACAGACATTCGACATCAAGGGTGGGCCGCAAGACGGCCGGACCCATCTTCCGCTCCTCCGCCGTGAACTCGCCGCGCAAGGCCTTGATGGCCTCTACGTGCCGCATGACGACGAGTACCAGAACGAGTACCTGCCGGACGCCAATGAGCGCCTCGCCTGGGCGACCGGGTTTACCGGTTCGTTCGGGGCGGCCTTCGTGTTCACCGACAAGGCGGTGCTGTTTGCCGACGGGCGCTACACGCTGCAGGCGGCGGACCAGACCGATCCAGCGCTGGTGGATGTCGAAGGCATTCCGGATCCCGGCGCGTTCGGCTGGCTCGCGAAGCAGAACCTGACGGGCAAGCGCGTCGGCTATGATCCGCGCCTGATGAGCCCGAACGATGTGGCGGCGCTGGGCGTAGCAGCGGCGAAGGCCGGCTGCGTTCTGGTCGCGGTCACCGAGAACCCGATCGACAAGGCCTGGAAGGGCCGCCCGCCGCAGCCGATGGAAAAGGTCGTGCCGCACGCCGTGAAACACGCGGGCGCTGCGCATACCGACAAGCTGGACGCCGTCGGCGTGCAGCTGGCAAAGGACGGGGCGGGCGCGGCGGTGCTGACTTCGCCGGCCTCGCTTGCCTGGGCCTTCAACATCCGGGGCGGGGACGTGAGCTGCACGCCGCTGCCGCTCGGCCGTGCCATTCTGTATGCGGATGGTTCGGCAGAACTGTTCATCGACGAGGCGAAGACCGACGGCGCGCTGCGCCGGCATCTTGGCAACACGGTGACGCTGCGGCCGCTGTCGCAGCTGGAGGACGGACTAGCCTCGCTGTCGGGCAAGACGGTGAGCCTCGACCCCGATGTGGCGTCGGCCTGGTTCTTTGACCGGCTCGCGGCCTCGGGCGCGAGAATCCTGCGCCAGCGTGATCCCGTGGCGCTGCCGCGCGCGTGCAAGAACGCGGCGGAGATCAAGGGCACGACGGCGGCGCATGCGCGCGACGGCGTGGCGCTGACGCGTTTCCTGCACTGGCTGGATACCGAGGCGCAGTCGGGCGAAGTCACCGAGATCGACACGGTGATGAAGCTCGAGGCCTTCCGCGAGGACCTCGGCAACCTGAATGACCTCTCCTTCCCGTCGATTTCCGGGGCAGGGCCGAACGGCGCGCTGCCGCACTACCGCGTCTCGACGGCGTCCAACCGGAAGCTGGCGCGCGGCTCGCTGTTCCTGATCGACAGCGGCGGACAGTATCTCGACGGCACGACGGACGTGACGAGGACCGTGCCGATCGGTGAGCCTTCGAAGGACATGATCCGGCATTATACGCTCGTGCTGAAAGGGCATATCGCGCTGGCCGCGGTCCGCTTCCCGGCGGGCACGACCGGCACGCATCTCGATATCCTCGCGCGGCACGCGCTGTACCAGGCGGGGCTGGATTACCAGCATGGCACCGGCCACGGCGTCGGCGTGTATCTCGGCGTGCACGAAGGTCCGCACAGAATAGCGAAAGTGTGGAACGCCGTGCCGCTGATGCCGGGCATGATCGTCTCCAACGAGCCAGGCTTCTACAAGGCGGGCGAATACGGCATCCGGATCGAGAACCTGCAATACGTGACGCCGGCCGCCGACATTCCCGGCGGCGAAATCCCGATGCTGGGCTTCGAGTGCCTGACCTTTGCACCGCTGGCGCGGCGGTTGATCGACGTGAAACTGCTCTCGAAAGAGGAGCGGGCCTATGTCAACGACTACCACAAGCGCGTCTGGAAATTGCTGAACCGCAAGCTCGAAGGCGAGGTCAAGGACTGGCTCAAGGCGGCGTGTGCCCGAATTTGAGGCAGTGGCTGATTTCCTCAAGGCAGAAGCGCGCGGCGGGCTAGGTGGCCGGGCGCGAGTCTCTTAAGCAAAGGCAGCTTTGAGGGAGGCTTTCTTGGAACTTGAAACGATGCTTGGCCGGGCACTGGATCTGTTTCCGGCGGATTGGAGCGATGGCGCGAAGCTGGCGGTGCTGGCTGGCGTGATCGTCGTCTGCTTCGTCGTGCCGGTCATGATGATGCTGGCCGCGCTCGGCAAGAAACGGGCGCCGAAGGCGGCGGCCTCCAAACCGGTCGCGGGCCAGCCGGCCGCCGGCAAGCCGCAGGCGAAAGTGGCAGCCGGCGCGGCGCCGGATCTGGATCCTGAGGAATGGGTTTCCGGCAACGTGATCCACTATGATCGCCAGCGAGACTTCGGCTATATCCGCTGCGACCGGGTCAAAGGGCACGTCCGCTTCCAGGCGGCCGACTTCAATCGCGCGCCGCGCGTGGGCGAGACGGTACGCTTCAAGGGCCGGCACGGCGCGCGCCGTAAGCCGGTGGCGGTTGTGGTCGAGCGGATTCCGGAGACCAAGCGGGCGGGCTAGGGCGCGAGGCCAAGCGCTTTCAAGGCCTCAACGATGCCCTCGGTGCGCGGGCGCATGTCGTCTGCGATGTGGGCGTGGGTCGGAATATAGAAGAGGCCGAGGTCCATGCCCTTCAGGGCAATCTCGGCGCAGCGCTCCGGCAGGATGATGTGCATCTCGGGGGGAAGGTCCTTCGGGTCCGGGATGTGCTTTGCAATCAGCGGCGTGTAGACGCCGCCGGGCAGCAGGATGTGGACGTCCATCGTCTCGCCGCGCAGTTCCTCGTGCAACCACTCGGCCATGATCAGCACGCCGTGCTTGGAAGCGCCGTAGGCGGCGAGGCCGTTGCGCCGTACGGCACCCGGCAGGCTGAGGGAGTTTTCTGACCCCGTGATCATCAGCCTGCCCCGCTGGCCCGAGCCGGTGAGGGCGGCGGCGTAAGCCTGCGCCAGGCGGAACGGGGCAAAGAGATTCACCGCGAACATGTTCATCGCCGCCTCGTCGAAGGGCTCCTTGATGATCCGCTTGTTGCGGCCATAACCCGCGTTGGCGCAGACCAGATCGAGCCGGCCCCGCCATGCAAAAGCACGCTCAAGGAGCGCCGCCGGGGCGGCCGGGTCCGACAGGTCGCAGGCAATGGCGAGGCCGTTCAGGCTGGCAGCGACGGCCTCAGCCGCCTCGGCCTGCCGGTCGGCGATGATGACCTCGGCGCCGCGCGCCACGAAGGCCTCGGCGAGCGCCTTGCCGATGCCGGAGGCGCCGCCGGTGACGAGGACTGTCTTGTTGGCATAGTCGATCATGGCGTGTCTTTCAGTTGCCGGTGTCTTTCCGGACGGTGTGCCTGCCGCGCTTTCTGCAAGCCTTGCAGCGGCCCCAGGTGAGCGATTTCCCCGTGGCGCCATAGCGGACACCGCCCATGTCCCAGATGGAAGTTGCGTGGCCGCAGGCGGCACAGATGATTTTCCATTTGCGCGATTCTGCCTCGGCGTCGGCGCGGCGGTGCGCTGGCAGGAAAGCGAGCAGGAGTTTCTGGAGGCGGGTCATCGCCCGAGGTTTTTGCCGAGAGCCAGCAGCGGCGCGGACTGAAGCTCAGGGATCGAGCCATCGGCGCGGGGGCCGATATTGATCAGCAGGTTGCCGCGCTTGGTGGTGACGTCCGTATAGAGATCAATCAGGCCCTGTGCATCCAGAAAATCTTCCGGCAGTTCGTCGGTGTTGTAGCCGAAGCCGAGACCGAGCCCGCGGCAGGACTCCCACTTCTGCGTCTTCGGAATCGCGCCGAGGCCGAATTCGACGCACCGGAAATCGCCGAACGGGGCGGGGGTCTCTTCCTGCATGCCGCCGGCGGTGCGCGCCTTTAGCATGGCATTGAAGCTGGCGCGGGATTCAGGCTCGCGCAACGAGTTGAAGAAGTCGGTGGCGGCGAGCCAGCGGTCGTTGGTTACGCCGTCCGGCACAGCGGCGTAGTAGTAGTCATGGAGAGCGATCACGCTGTCCACGTCCGGCCAGCAGATGTCGTTCCAGAAGACGGACGGTTTGTAGCGGTCGATCAGTTCCTTGGCCTGCGCAAGGGCATAGTCGCGGTAGTCCTGCTCTGTTGGCACACACGCGAACATGTCGCCGATGTTGGCGATGGGTGTATTTCGGAAGGTCCAGTCCAGACCGCCGGAATAGTAGACGCCGAACCGCAGGCCGCGCGCGCGGACAGCGTCTGCGAGTTCGCCGGTGAAATCGCGCTGTGTGTTCCAGCCGGGACGATGGGGGTTGGGCACATCGGTCGGCCAGAGGCAGTAGCCATCATGATGCTTGGTGACGAAGACGACGTAGGTCGCGCCGCAGGCCACGAAGAAGTCCGCCCAGGCGTCTGCGTCGAAACTCTGTGAGGCGGCATCGAATTCCGGCCGGAAGTCCGTGAACGGTTTGTCGCCATAGAGCTGTTTGTGCCGCGCGCGCGTGGGGCTGCCTTCGACGCGCATCGCATTCTCGTACCATTCCGAATACGGCGTCAGCACGGCGCTCATGTCGTAGTCGTCGCCGATCAGTTCATGGATGGCGCGCCCGCGCGGGGCCCAGGCGGGGATGGTGAAGATGCCCCAATGGATGAAGATGCCGAGTTGCGGCTTTGCATACCATTCAGGGCAGGGGCGTGTATCGCTTTCAGCCATCTTTATCTCTTCCTTCCAAACGGTCCAGCGGCTCCGTCACGCTCCAGGCGAAAGGCGCAAAGGCGGCGCGCGGCAGGCCGGCCTTGCCGAGCGCGGTGGCGGTCCACTGGTTGCAGGTGTTGAGCGGGCTGTAGCGGCCTCTGGCGGAGAGCAGCAACTCGCCGGGGACGCTCGTCTCGATCGGCCGGTAGGCGCCGTCGGCATCCTTTTTCAGGCTCTTCAGGATTTCGCCGATGAGCACCGCTTTCGTGTCCTGCCCGCCGCGGAGCGGCTTGCAGACGCTGCGGACATCCGAGCCGTAGACGGGCACGATCCGCATGGCGACCGGGTTCATACCCGCTAGGGCCGAGAGCGCGCGGGAGGCGGTCAGGTCCTCCGGGTACAGAACTTTGGTGAAGAAGACCGAGTCGCCCCAGCCGAACAGGAGATAGGTGTCGCGGGGCAGGTAGTCCGGGATCAGGCCGCGGAACTCCTTGCGCCAGTTGATCACTTCGCCGTCGAGCGGCAGGGCGATGTCGGTGTGGAACGCGGCTTCGCAGAGATAGGCGGCGGGCTTGGCGGGCGGCAGGTGCGCCGTCCGGCCGGTGATCGGCAGCGCGCCCGACAGCCAGGCCGCGCCCAGATACCACATTCCGCAGATCAACGCGGCGATGAGCGCCAGCGCGGCCCAGCGAAGTCCGGTGATCAGGATTCTGGCTGCGTCCACCCCGTCTCCCCCGGCCGCAATCCGCGCTGGCGACAGATGAAAGCAACGCGTTGCAGGTGGCAAGCAAGATTCCATTTGTTCCGCTTTTGTTCCTGTGATAAAACACCCCGCATGATGCTGTCTCTGTCCATCCGTGACTTCGTGCTCATTTCCCGGCTCGATCTTTCGCCGGGCGAAGGGTTCACCGCGCTGACCGGCGAAACCGGTGCAGGCAAATCGATCATTCTGGATGCGCTGTCGCTGGCGCTCGGCGGGCAGGCTGACCGGTCGGTCATCCGGCACGGCGCGGCGCAGGCGAGCGTCGCGGCGGAATTTGCGCCGCCGTCGAGCCACCCCGTCTGGACGCTTCTCGCGGCGCAGGGTGTTGCGGCGGAGGATGGCGAGACACTGACATTGAAACGTCTGGTGCGCTCTGAAGGGCCGGCGCGGGCGTTCATCAATGACCAGCCGGTCAGCGCCGCACTGCTCGCGGAGGCGGGCGAGCTTCTGGTGGAAGTACATGGCCAGCATGCGGCGTCGAGCCTGCTGCGGCCGGCGGCGCACCGGCGGCTGCTGGACCAGTTTGCGGGTAATGACGCGCTGCTCGCGGCGTGCGCGGCAACGCATGCGGCGCGGGTAGCGGCACGGGACGCGCGGGTTGCGCTGGAGGCCGAGGCGCAATCGGCGGCCGAGGCGCAGGCCTGGCTGCAGGAGACAGTAGCGGAACTGGCCAAGCTCGGCCCGCAGCCGGGAGAGGCCACACGGCTGACGGCAGAGCGCGCGCAGCTGATGCAGTCGGAACGCGTGCTGGAGGCGGTGGCTGAGGCGACGACGGCGCTGGCGGCGGCGGACGCCGAGACGGCCCTGTCGAAGGCCTCGCGGGCGGCGGAACGGATTTGCCGACTACCGGGATTTGAAGGCGCTGGCGCATTGCCGGAAGCGGCGAAGGCGGCGTGCGAGGCGATCGAACGCGCGATGATCGAAATGCGCGAAGCCGAAAGCGCGATTGCGCGGCTGGAGCGGATGCCGATCGAGGCGGGCGATCTCGACAGTGTCGAGGCGCGGTTGTTTGCGCTGCGCGCCATGGGACGAAAGCTCGCTTGCGATCCGGATGCGCTGAATGTGCAATGGGAGGCGCTGGCCGGGCGGCTGGAACTGGTGGAGGCAGGGGAGCTCGGCATTGCTGCGGCCCGTAAGGCAGAACGCGCTGCCGAGGCGCGCTGGCACAGCGCGGCTCATGCCCTGAGCGAGGCGCGCCGGGCGGCAGCGTCACGGCTTGAGGCCGCAATTGCCGCTGAGCTCGCGCCGCTGAAACTCGGGCGGGCAACGATACGTGTAGCCCTGACGCCGCTGCCTCCGGAGGAGGCCGGGGCGACGGGCGCCGAGCGCGCCGAATTTGAAGCCGAAACCAACAAGGGCGCGGGCTTCGGGCCGCTGCGCAAGGTCGCCTCCGGCGGCGAGCTTGCCCGTGTCTCGCTGGCGCTAAAGTGTGCGCTGGCCGAAGCCGGCAGTGCGGGCACGCTGATCTTCGACGAGGCGGACCAGGGCGTTGGCGGGGCGGTTGCGGCCGCCATCGGCGAGCGGCTGGTGCGGCTCTCGGCCTCGCGCCAGGTTCTGGCGGTCACGCACAGTCCGCAGGTCGCGGCGGCGGCGGATGCGCACTGGCTTGTTGAAAAGTCGGCGAAGGCTGGCGGGACGCGGCTGACCACGCTAGATGCGGGGACACGGCAGGAAGAAATTGCCCGCATGCTGTCCGGCGCCGAAATCACCGATGAGGCGCGGGCCGCAGCCGGGAGGTTGTTGGAGGATGCATGAGCGGCGGAATACCTGCCAGCGCGCTGACCGAGCAGGACGCGGCGGCAGAACTTGCGCGCCTCGCGCGTGAGATCGCCGAGGCGGACGCCGCCTATTACCAGAATGATGCGCCCACGCTGACCGACGCCGCCTATGACGCGCTGCGCCAGCGCAATGCCGAGATCGAGGCGCAGTTTCCGCACCTGAAGCGGGAGAACAGTCCGTCTCTCAAGGTCGGCGCAGAAGCAGGCGACGGCTTCGCCAAGGCGCGGCACGGCATTCCGATGCTGTCGTTGGAAAACGCGTTCGCGGATGAAGATGTCGCCGACTTTGCAGCGCGCATCCGGCGCTTCCTCGGCCTCGGCGAGGAAGCCGAACTCGCCTTCACGGCCGAGCCGAAGATTGATGGCCTGTCGCTGAGCCTTACCTATGAAAAGGGAAAGCTCGTGCGCGCGGCGACGCGCGGCGACGGGCAGACCGGCGAAGATGTAACCGCCAATGCGCGCACGCTGGGCGATATTCCGGCGAGGCTCGCCGGCAAGCACTGGCCGGCGTCCATCGAAATCCGCGGCGAAATCTATATGGCGAAAGACGACTTTGCAGCTCTCAACACGCGCGAAGCCGCCGCTGGCCGCAAGGTCTTTGCCAATCCGCGCAATGCGGCGGCCGGAAGCCTGCGCCAGCTGGACATCGAGATCACCAGGTCGCGGCCGCTCCGGTTCTTCGCTTATGCTTGGGGGGCGGTCAGTGAGCCTTTCTCAGATACACAATCCGGCGCAGTCCGGAAGCTCGCCGAATGGGGCTTCGTCACCAATCCGCTGATGATCCGTGTCCTGACGGTTGAGGACATCCTTGCCATCTACCGGGAGATCGAGGCGCAGCGCGCGGGCTTGCCCTATGACATCGACGGAGTCGTCTACAAGGTTGACCGGCTCGACTGGCAGCAGAGGCTGGGCTTTGTCAGCCGGGCGCCGCGCTGGGCGATCGCGCACAAGTTCCCGGCCGAGAAGGCGACGACAACGCTGCTCGGCATCGATATCCAGGTCGGGCGGACAGGCTCGCTCACCCCAGTCGCGCGGCTCGAGCCGGTGACGGTTGGCGGCGTGGTCGTCTCCAACGCCACCCTGCACAACGAGGACGAGATCGCGCGGCTCGGCGTGAAGCCGGGGGACGTGGTCGAGATCCAGCGCGCGGGCGATGTGATCCCGCAGGTGCTGCGCGTCGTGAAGGCGGGGCAGGGGCCGGCTTGGGTCATGCCCGAGGTTTGCCCGGCCTGTGGCTCGGCGGCGGTGCGGGAGATTGACGAAGCCGGCGAAGTGGATGTGCGCCGGCGCTGCACGGGCGGGCTGATCTGTCCGGCCCAGGCGGTCGAGCGGCTGAAGCATTTCGTCTCGCGCAAGGCGCTCGACATTGACGGACTTGGTGCCAGACAGATCGAACTGTTCCACGAGAAGGGCGTGCTCCGCGCGCCGCAGGATATATTCCGTCTGCGGAAGAATATTGAAGCCGCAAGCCTGCCGCCACTGGAGGAATGGGACGGGTTCGGCGCGGCGTCGGCAAAGAAACTCTACGCAGCCATCGATGCGCGCCGGAAGCCGGAATTCGCCCGCTTCCTCAACGGGCTCGGCATCCGGCATGTCGGGCAGACAACGTCCAGCCAGTTCGCCCGCGGCTTTCTCAGCTGGACGGCCTTCTGGGATGCCGTCGAGCGGGCGGCCGAAGGCGGGCCCGGCAGCGACGGTTATCTGGACCTGACCGGGATCGACGGCATCGGCGATGCGGCGGCCAAGGCGTTGATCCAGTTCCAGGCAGAGCCGCATAACCGCGAGATGCTGGAGGCATTGCTCGCCGAAATCGAGATCGAGGATGAAACGCCCGCCGCGACTGACAGCCCGGTGGCCGGCAAGACCGTCGTGTTTACCGGCACGCTGGAGCGGATGACGCGCGACGAAGCGAAGGCGCGCGCCGGCGCACTGGGCGCAAAGGTTGCGGGGTCGGTGTCGGTGAAGACGGATATCCTGGTCGCGGGGCCGGGCGCGGGCTCAAAACTGGCCAAGGCTGAGAGCCTCGGCGTGCGCACGATGACCGAAGCCGAATGGCTCGAACTGATCGGTGATGCCTGACGCCCGGATGCTCCGGGGCCGGACTACTTTCCGCCGGGGATGAGCCGCTGCAAAAGCGTGCGGCGCTCGGAAGCGCTGATCGCTTCGAGGTCGACGCCTTCGTTGGTCAGAAGGCGGTAGCTCATCTTGTACCAGTCGCTGTCCGGATAGTTGTAGCCGAGCGTCGCGCCGGCCGCGAGCGCCTGGTCCTTGAGGCCGAGCGTCAGGTAGGCCTCGACGAGGCGGTGCAAGGCTTCCGGCGCATGGTTGGTGGTCTGGAAGTTTTCCACCACGTTGCGGAACCGGTTGACGGCCGACAGGGTCTGGTTCGAACGCAGGTACCAACGCCCGACCGTCATTTCCTTGCCCGCGAGCTGGTCGTTGACCATGTCGAGCTTGACGCGGGCATCCTTGGCATACTCGCTTTCCGGGAAGCGGCGGATGATGTCGTTCAGCGCGGTACGGGCGCGTTCGGTGATCGCCTGGTCGCGGCCGACATCGACGATCTGGTCGAAATGGCAAAGCGCCGTCAGGTAATAGGCATACTCGGCTTCCGAGCCGCCCGGGTGCAGGGCAAGGTAGCGTTCGGCGGCGGCGAGCGCGGTCGTGTAGTCGCGCGTCTTGTAGGAGGCGTAGGCCGACATCACCATCGATTTGCGCGCCCACTCGGAATAGGGGTGCTGGCGCTCGACTTCCTCGAACAGCAGGATGGCATTCTGGTAATCGCGGGAATCGAGTTCCGCGGCGGCCTGGTTGTAGAGCTGTTCCACGGGGCGCTCGACATATGCGAGTTCCGTGTTGCGCCGTGTAGACTGGCAAGCGCCAAGGACCAGCGCGCAGGCAACAATCGCCAGGGGGAGGGGTGTCAGTCTGGACATGGGGGGGCGGCCTGTATCTGCGACTTTGTGCGGTTTACCCTATTTGCTTAGCGCGAATGCGCCTGCCTTTCCAAGGCCTGAAAGGCAGGGTGTGGGAGGCAGGATGCGGCCAATTTACCCAAATACCAAGATTGTGCTTGCCAGGTGCCACAATCGCCTTACGTGTGGTGAGCCAATGTCTGCCGTTAATTAGCGGGCGCCGAGACAGGCAACCCATGATCCGGGCAAGTGGACGAGAAGAGCTAAAGTCATGACCAGCCGCAAACTGAGCGACGCCAACACAGTGGACCGCCAAGTAGGTGAGCGCATGCGCCGCCGCCGGATCCTGCTTGGCCTGACGCAGGACCAGTTGGCAGATGCGCTCGGCATTTCCTACCAGCAGATCCAGAAGTACGAGACCGGTGCAAACCGGGTGAGCGCCGGCCGCCTGGCGCAGATCGCAGAAGTGCTGGAGGTCCAGCCGGGCTGGTTCTTCGGCGCGGCAGAGAAAAGCGAATCGGCTGGCGGTTCGTCGCGCGCGGTCATTGATCTTGTCCGCAACTTTTCCCGCATCGAGGATGAGCGCGTGCGCACCCATCTGATGGCGCTTGTCCGGTCACTCGCCGGTCGGGGTGATGAAGAGAGCGTACCGGATGATCTGTCAGGTGACAGCCAAAGCCTGATGGGCTGAGCGCCCTTCCGGCAATCAAGACAATTCAGACTGCGGCGCGGGCGTCTTCACGGACCGCTTGCGCGCCGGCATCTTCCCAGCACCAGGCGGACGGCGTGGCGAGCAGCTTGCGGACAAGCTTGTTGTTGAGGCCGTGGCCGGGCTGTACAGCGTCATAGTCCCCTGCGATCGGGGCGCCGGCGAGCATCAGGTCGCCGACGGCATCCAGCATCTTGTGGCGCACGAACTCGTCCTCGATGCGCAGGCCTTCCGGGTTCATCACGCCGTCTTCGCCGATCACCACCGCGTTCTCAAGCGAGCCGCCGCGGGCGAGGCCCATCGAGCGCAGCATTTCGACATCGCGGGCAAAGCCGTAGGTGCGGGCAAAAGCAAGGTCGCGGGCGAACATGCCGGGGGCGAGCTTCATCGCCATCTGCTGCACGCCAATGTGCTGGTCGTCATACTCGATACGGGCGCGCAGCGTCAGCACGTCGCCGTTCGCGGGCGACAGCGTGGCGCGTTTCGGGCCTTCGCGCACTTCGATGGTTTCGAGAATGCGGATGCGCTGGCGGGCCGCGCCTTGCGCTTTCTGGCCGGCCAGCATCAAAAGTTCATAGAACACGGAGGACGAGCCATCCATAATCGGCACTTCGGGGCCGTCGATTTCGATGCGCAGGTTGTCGATCCCGACCCCGGCGATTGCGGCAAGCAGGTGCTCGACCACAGCGACTGAAACCCCATGCGCATTTGAAAGCGTGGTGCCAAGCTGCGTGTCGGAGACCGCGTCAGCATGCGCCTGGATTTCGCCGGTGCCTTCCGGGGCGTCGATGCGGACGAAGCGGATACCGGTATTCGTCGCGGCGGGCAGCAGCGTCAGGCGGGCACGCGCACCGGAGTGCACACCTATCCCGGCGCAGCTGACCTTGCGGGAAATCGTTGTCTGCCGCGTGTGCGCCATGTGTGTTTCAGCCTTCAGCCCGGAACGCATAACCATGACGGACTAGATGGCCCGCCGGCCCGGCGCACTCAAAACACGCGATGTTTCGGCTTGTTACAGTTTGGCGGCTGGCTGCGCTCTAAGTCATTGAAAAACAACGACTTTGACCTGCGCGAAATGTGTCGCCCGAAGGCCACACACGCGCTCAATGATTGGCAGAACGCCGCAGGAAGGCGGGAATCTCCAGATCGGCGTCATCGAAGGCCGCCGGTTCCGGATGGTCGTCCGGCGAGGAGATGATCTGCGGGCTGGTAGCGGCGCCGCGCGTCTCGGGGGCGGAATCGTTCTGGCCCTGGGGGGCCGGGCGGCGCCAGCCGAACAGGTTCGCGAAGCCGGAGGACGGCGCTGCGCCCTCGCGGACGGGCCGCTCGGGGGCGGGGGCGTCCGTACGCTCGGAGAAGATTCCGGCTGCCGGAGCAGCCGGGGTGACGGCCACGCGGGGCGGCGCCACGATTTTCGGGCGGTCGTCTGCATCCGGGTCGTATGCCGGAGCTGCGGCCAGCATCTCGGCGTCCTCGGCCGCCATGGCTTCGTCTTCCAGGGCGTGGGCGTCATCGTCGGCGGTGGGGGCGGCGGCAAGAAGGGAGGCACCCAGCGTGCGCGGGGCGATCGGCTGCGCAGCAGGCAGGCGGCGCGTCGCGGCGTCGAGACCGGCGGCAACCACGGAGACGCGAATACGGCCTTCGAGGCTCGCGTCGAACGCCGAGCCGAGGATGATGTTCGCGTTGGGGTCGACTTCGCGGCGGATTTCGTTGGCCGCCTCGTCGAGTTCGAACAGGGTCATGTCATAGCCGCCGGTGATGTTCACCAGCACGCCCTTGGCGCCCTTGATGGTGACATCGTCGAGCAGCGGATTGTCGATGGCGCGCTTGGCGGCCTCGAGGGCCCGGGCCTCGCCTGTCGCTTCGCCCATGCCCATCAGGGCGGTGCCCATGCCGCGCATGATGGCGCTGACATCGGCAAAGTCGAGGTTGATCAGGCCCGGCATGACGATCAGGTCGGTGATGCCGCGCACGCCGGAATAGAGCACGTCATCGGCCATGCGGAACGCGTCGGCGAAGGTCGTCTTGTCATTGGCGATGCGGAACAGGTTCTGGTTCGGCACGACGATCATCGTGTCGACATGGCCGCGGATTTTCGCGAGGCCGTCTTCGGCAAGGCGCATGCGGTGGGCGCCTTCAAAGCCGAACGGCTTGGTGACGACGGCAATCGTCAGGATGCCCATGTCCTGCGCTGCGCGGGCGATGATCGGGGCTGCGCCCGTGCCGGTGCCGCCGCCCATGCCGGCGGCGATGAATACCATGTGGGCGCCTTCGAGACGGGCGCGGATATCATCGAGGGATTCTTCAGCCGCTTTCGCACCAACCTCGGGGCGAGCGCCAGCGCCGAGCCCGGAGGTGGTGCCGAGGCCAAGCTGCAGCGTGTTTTCAGCGCGCGAACGCGACAGGGCCTGCGCGTCGGTATTGGCCACGATGAACTCGACGCCCTGGAGGTTTGCCTCGATCATGTTGTTGATCGCGTTGCCGCCGGCTCCGCCCACGCCAAAAACGAGGATCCGCGGCTTAAGTTCCTGGGTCATTGCGCCTCAATCTGCGTCTGCGTCGGCCGGGGCTGGCTTGAGCGGGCAGAATGCGCGCCTGCCGCTAAAAAACGCTTAAGTGACGCCGACTGGAGTCAGAAATTTTCTTTCAGCCAGTAGAGCACACTCTTGAGTTTTCCCGAGCCGCCCTCCCCCTCAGTTTCCAATGACGATACGCCAGCCCGCGCAGCATCGGTGAACCCCAACTCCGGATAGAGTAGCAGGCCAGACGCCGTTGAAAAAGCTGGCGTGGCCAGTTGCTCGCCTAAAGTTTCGGCAAGGACCGGGCGGCCGAGGCGGATCGGAGTCTTGAGGATGCGGCTGGCGACTTCGCGCACGCCGGGCAGCTGGCTCGCGCCGCCCGTGAGCACCACGCGCTGCGGCAGGACCGATTTCACATCGCTTCGCGCGAGCAGGTCCAGCGTCATCTCGAAAATCTCTTCGATGCGCGGCGCGATGATGCGCGCGAGTTCGGCGCGCTCCAGCCGGGACGCATGCAGGCGGCCGTCATCGCCGAGGCGCGGGGCTTCGATGCGTTCGGCCAGGCCGGGGCCTTCGAGATCGGCAGTGCCATAGACGCTCTTCAGACGCTCGGCGGCGGCAAAGGTCGTGCCGATGCCCTGCGCAATATCCGCGGTCACATGTGCGCCGCCGACCGGCACTAGGCCCAGCCAGGCAGGCGAGCCATGCAGGTAGACCGAGACGGCGGTGACGCCGGAGCCGAGATCAATGCAGACAGCGCCATTCTCGATCTCGTCCTCGATCAGGGTTCCGGCTCCGCTGGCGATGGCCGACGGGACCAGTTGGCGCACACCGAGATGGGCGCGGCCGACGCACTCGACGAGGTTCTTTACGATGGCGCGCGGGGCCGAGACGATCGACATTTTGACCGTCAGTGTGCCGGCGATCATGCCGACGGGCTGGCGCACGCGGCCGGCCGCCTTGTCGATCGTATAGACGACCGGCCAAGCGGAGAGGATGTCCTCCTGGCGGTGAGCCGGGGACTGCGCGGCGCGCGTCAGCGCCTGGCTGTGGAGGCGGCGCACATCCTTGGCGGTGACCACGCGGTCGCCGATATCGAGGCTGGACGTGATCAGACGCGAGGTGAGTTTCGGGCCGGTGATGCCGAGGATGACTTCCGAGATCGGCTCGCCCGCTTCGCGTTCCGCATCTTCGACCGCAAGGCGGATGGAGCGCTCTAGCCCTTCCATGTCGGTGATCGTACCGCCCGCGAATCCGCGCGTCTGCTGACGTCCGGCGCCGAGGATGGTCATCCGGCGTGGATTGTCCGTATCCGGACGGGCAATCAGGCAGGTGGTTTTCGAGCAGCCGATGTCCAGCGCGGCGACCGTGCCGCTGGAGCGGCTGTTGAGGCGGGCGAGGCGCTTGGAAGAGAGTTCGGACATCAGGTTTTCTCGGCAACCTCGCGGGCAGGGGCAGGTTCAACGGCGGTTTGGGCCAGGCGGAGATAGACGCGGCCCTGGCTGCGCAGGTCGATCATTTCCAGCGGGCGCTGGGTCAGCGCGGTGCGCACTTGCAGTTTCGCCAGGCGCTGGATGGCGGGCTCGAGGCCCGGGTCTTCTGGCAAGCGGACGGTGACGCCGTTGATGAAGCGCATGTCCCAGCGGCGCGTGCCGATCCGGGTGGCGACCGCAACGCGGCCATTGATGTCCGGCGCCGAGGCCAGCGCAGAGGCGAGCTGCGGGGCCGCTTCCGGTGCGCCCTGACCGGCGAGGCGCAGGAGGCCCGGGTGGTCTTCCGCGCGGGCGCCCGGCAGCAGGCGGCCAAGGCCGTCGACGACCTGCCACTGACGGCCATCATGCCAGAGCGCCACCGGATCGGCAGCGTCGGCGAGGATGACGATCTGGCCGGGCCAGAGGCGGTGGACGCGCACGTTGAGAACCTTGCTGGTGCTCTCGACGCGGCTCTTGATCAGGTGCGGATCGGCGCGGAACATGTTCTCGCCGGGCTCAATCATGGCGGCGGCGCGCACTTCGTCGGCAAGCGCCGGATTGTCTTCGAGGCCGAGGACGGACACATCCTTCACATCGATGCCGACAAGGCGCGACGTATCATCCATGAAGCCGCCAAACCGGGCACCGATCTGCGACATCGATCCGCCCATCCAGGCGGCGGTGGCCACAAGGATCGCGACCAGCATCACGACGCCGAAAATGATCGAGGAGACGCGGACTTCCTCGCCCGTCGTCTCGTCGATGATCGTCGCCGGACGGCGGCGGCCCGAAGGCACGGTCTGGTTACGCTCTATCTTTGGCATGAGGCGTCCTCGATCATCCAGGCGACGAGGTCCACGAAACTCATGCCCATGTGCGCGGCCTGCTCGGGAACGAGCGAGGTCGGCGTCATGCCGGGCTGGGTGTTGGTTTCGAGGATCACGAGGCGGTCCTTCTTCTCATCGTATCGGAAGTCCGAGCGCGTCGCCCCGCGGCATCCCAGAGCGAGGTGAGCCGTGAGCGATGCATCCATCGCCGCCTTGGTCACATGCGCGGGCAGGTCCGCAGGGATCACATGCTGCGATCCACCAGCCGCGTATTTTGCATCAAAATCGTAATAGTCTCTTAAGGTCGTGATCTCGGTCACCGCGAGCGCGCGATCACCCAGCACAGCGACGGTCAGCTCGCGGCCGGGGATGTATTCCTCCGCCATCAGATAATCGCCGTAGCGCCAGTTCGGTCCGGTCAGCTCCTGCGGCGGGCCATTGGTGCCCTCGCGCACGATCAGTACACCGAAGCTGGAGCCTTCGTTGACCGGCTTGATCACGTAAGGCGGTTTCAGCGCGTGGGCGGCGGCAGCTTCGGCGCGCGTGACGCGGCGGTCTTCGGCAACGTCGAGGCCGGCCTGCTTGTAGACGGCTTTCGATTTCAGCTTGTCCATGGCGAGGGCGGAGGCGAGCACGCCGGAATGGGAATAGGGCAGGCCCATGATCTCGAGCAGGCCCTGCACGCAGCCATCTTCGCCCCAGGGTCCATGCAGGCCGTTCAGTACAGCGTCCGGCCTGGCTTCGGTCAGCTGGCGCGCGAGTTCACGCGTCGCGTCGATTTCAGTGACGCCATAACCGGCCTTTCGCGCCGCTTCCGCCATTTGCCGGCCAGACGAAAGGGACACCGGGCGTTCCGAAGACCAGCCGCCATAGATAACCGCCACCCGTTTCATGCCTGCTCCTTCTGAGACGCGTTCAAGCCGCCGCGTCCGTCATGGATCGCTGCGGTGAACACCAGCTTAAAGAGGAGGGCAGGGCATATGTCCGGCCCAATTCTGGCGGATTACAGAAAAATTATCTCGTGACGCGCGAAAGAGGATTGACTACAAGGGTAGTCAATATTGATAAGCGACAAATCAATAACGAAAATCGGCAAACACCCTGGGCGACTCCGCGAGAGCCTCGATGTGCGCCCAAGGGGGAGATACTGACATGCTGCTGCACCGGATCCTGTTCGGCACTGCTGCCGCGATTGTGCTGGCGGCCCAGTCCGCCGCCATCGCCCAGACGGAAGCCACGACGCCTTCAAGCGAAACGAACCGGACCGCTTTCACGCCCGCTGACTTCGCGCAGTTCAGCCCCCAGAATGCCCTCGACATGGTCCGGCGCGTGCCCGGTTTTGCCATTCTCAGCGATGACAGCGGCAACCGCGGCTTCGGTCAGGCGCGCGGCAACGTGCTGATTGATGGCCAGCGGGTCTCGGCAAAATCAAACGGCGCTGAGACGGCGCTGGGCCGAATCGCTGCGGCGCGCGTGGTGCGAATCGAGGTTCTCGACGGCGCGCAGACCGGAATCGCGGGCGTCTCCGGCAAGGTCGTGAACGTCGTGACGGACGGCAAAGGGGCACTGGATGGTACCTGGCGCTACAAATGGCGTATCCGTGAAAACCTTCCGCCGACCTTCGACGAAATGAACGTGACGTTGTCCGGTTCGGACGGCGCCCTGAGCTGGACGTTCGAAGCGGGCAGCGAGCCGGGGCGCGGCGCAAACGCCGGATGGCGAAACATCTGGGACGGCACAGGAATGCTCATCGAACGGCGCGATGAGGATTTCACGTCGATCGAGGATGATGTATCCGTATCCGGATCACTGGCCTGGAAGCCGGCCAGCGGCACGGTCGCGAACCTCAACGCCAGCGGGGAGTTGTACGAAGGCAACCAGAAACAGGTCTCCAAGACATTTCCCGTCGGGGGCCCTGACGGCAGGCGCGTCTTCCTCGGCTCCGAAGACGAATGGAACGGCGAGATCGGCGGCGACATCGAATTTGCCGCCGGCCCGGGCCGCCTCAAACTCATCAGCCTCGCGCGCCACGAGCACAGCCCGTTCGTTGATGTGTTTCAGACCGCCAACATCGACGGAACCAGCCAGTTCGACCAGCGCTTTGAGCAGACAATTGATGAAGGCGAGTACATTCTCCGCAGCGAATATGCCTTGCAGACAGGGGAGGGCCGCGACTGGCAGGTTTCAGCCGAAGGCGCATTCAATTTCCTCGAAGCTGAAAGCACCCTGATGGAAGCTTTCGGCGGTGGTCCGCTCACGGAGATTCCGCTTGATCTTGCGAACTCACGGGTCGAGGAACGCCGCGGCGAAGTGATCCTCACGCATGGGCGCAAACTCGGCCCGAAGTTGGACCTGCAGATTTCAGCTGGCGCCGAGTATTCGGAGCTCTCTCAGACCGGCGATGCCGAAAACAAGCGCACGTTCACGCGCCCCAAAGGGTCCGCCAGTCTGTCCTGGCAGCAGAGCGCTACGCTGCAGCTGGTCACCAAGGTTGAGCGGCGGGTTGGCCAGCTGAACTTTTTCGACTTCATTTCTTCAGTCAATCTCGAGCAGGAAAACGGCGTCGACGGAAACCCCGAGATCGTCCCCAACCAGTCCTGGCGGCTGAACCTTGAAGCCCAGAAAGATTTCAAGGCCTGGGGCGCCTCGACCGTGCGGCTCATTTTTGTGGAGCTTGAAGATGTCATCGACCAGGTGCCCATCGGCACGGGCGCGGGGCCCGGAAACATCGACAGCGGAAAACTGTTCGCGATCGAGACGGATTCGACACTCAAGCTCGAAGAAGTGGGATTCAAGGGCGCCGAGCTGACGTTCAATGGCCGCTACTACGATACGGAAGTCGATGACCCGTTGACGGGTGAGCGCCGCTCGATCAACTCCCATCTGATCTGGGAATGGAACATGGAACTCCGCCAGGATGTTCCGGGTACGGACTGGGCCTGGGGCACGATTGTCGAAGGTTTCAAATCCGAGCCATCCTACCAGCTCAACCAGATCGCACTGGGAGGAAACGATCCGGCATTCTCGATGGTCTATCTCGAGCACAAGGATATTGCCGGCATGACGGGGACTGTTGCGCTGGGCAATCTGTTCAACCAGCGCGACACGTTCTGGCGGGAAGTCTACGCACCGGACCGGAACGGTGCGCTGGTGCGGTCCGAGGAATACGCGCGCGCGTTCGGGCCGATTTTCACGATCGAACTCAAAGGCAAGTTCTGAGGCTTCCCGAAGGACGGCCCGCCAAGCGGGCAGGGCTGGCGACCGAAATGAAAAAGCACCGGTACGGGACGCCGCACGATACGAAATCATTGGACTTCGGCGTGGGAAAAGGTCCACTGGAAAACGTGGGAGACGCCAATCCGGATGCTAGAGTTGCGACGGTTCTTGAACCATGTGGCGGCGGCGCTGGCCGTAGCTCCGTTGGGTGCGCCAGCATTCGGTGAGACAGTTGCTGACACGATAGACGGCGCCAGTCCGGAGCACCGGACAATCTTGACGCTGGAAGATTTTGCCCAGTTTGCGCCGCGCACGGCGCTGGATATGGTTCAACGTGTGCCGGGCGTGTCGATATCCAAGGATGACAGCGACTCGCGCGGTTTTGGCCAGGCCAGTGGCAACGTGCTAATCAACGGCCAGCGCGTCTCTGGCAAGTCCAACGGTGCCAGCGCGGCGCTCGGCCGGGTTCCGGCAAGCCAAGTCGAGCGGATCGAAGTTGCGGATGCAAGCGTCTTCGGCGTGCCCGGACTATCCGGCCAGGCGATCAACGTCGTGACATCGGGCGAGGCCCGCCAATCCGGTTCCTGGAAGATGCAGGCGCGCTGGCGCGATGATTTCCAACCGGCGCTTGGCGTCGCCAATCTGGCGCTATCCGGCCGTAGCGGCGATGTCAGCTGGAGCGTGCAGGCGGACAATGCGCCGGAACGGCGAGGTAACCAGGGCTTCCGGAACGTGACGGACGGAACGGGCAACCTGCTCGAACTGCGCCAGGAAAAGTTCATCTTCTATGTCGATACAACGTCGGTGTCGGGCTCGATGGCCTGGAAACCGCCGGGCGGCATGGTGGCCAATCTCAATGGAAAGGCGGCGACCTACCGGCAAGAAATCAAGGATCGCGCCCAGGTGTTTCCAGTTGCGGGTCCCGAAGGCCGGCGGCTGTTCGAGAGCCTTGAGGATGAGTGGAATGCGGAGCTCGGCGGCGATGTCGAATTCGACCTCAGTTCCGGTAGGCTGAAAGCGATCGGACTGGCACGCCGCGAGCGCAGCCCCTTCAACGATACCTTCCTCAGGGGCGGTCTCGACGGCTCGAACCTCTACCGCTCGGACTTTCGTCAAACCACGGATGAAGGCGAGTATATTCTTCGCAGCGAATATGGCTGGAAGACGCCTTCAGGTCCGGAGTGGCAACTGTCTGCGGAAGGTGCGTTCAATTTCCTCGAGGCAGAATCGGAACTCTCTGAGGCGATCAGCAACGGGCCGTTCGTGGCCGTGCCGCTCGATACATCGAATACACGCGTCGAGGAACGCCGGGCCGAGGCGATGCTGACGCATACGCGGTCGCTGGCGGCCGATCTCACGATGCAGTTGGCGGTCGGAGCGGAGTATTCGGAGATCTCGCAATCCGGCGACACGGAGAAAGTCCGCATATTTACGCGTCCCAAGGGGTACGCAAGCCTGACCTGGGCAGCCAGCGAAACGCTCAGCCTCGTCACTCGGATCGAGCGCAAGGTCGGACAGCTCGACTTCTTCGATTTCGTTACTTCGGCCGACCTATCGCTGGACAACAACAATGCTGGCAATCCCGACATCGTTCCAACGCAGGTGTGGAGCGCCAGCTTGCAGGCTGAAAAGGATTTTTCGGAGTGGGGCGCTGCCACGGCCAAGATTACCTACGACAAGATCGAGGATATCGTTGACCGTGTGCCGATCGGCACCGGCGACGGTCCTGGCAACATCGACACAGCCTGGGGGGCGATTGCGGAGCTTGACGCGACGCTGAAACTAGCGCCGCTCGGTTTCGATGGCGCAGAAGTGACGGCCAGCGGTGTATGGATTGACTCGCGGGTAGATGATCCAGTCACAGGTGCGTCCCGACGGATCAGCGATGACCTGCTCTATGAAGTGAACGTCGAGTTTCGGCATGATGTTCCGGGTACGCAATTTGCCTGGGGCGCAAAGCTCGAGCGGCTTGCTTTCACGGACGAGTTCACGCGAAGCGAGCGAAGGCTCGAGCGGCAGCTGCACGGGATCGGTGAAGTCTTCGTCGAGCACAAGGACCTCTGGGGTGCGACCGGGCGCTTTGCGGTTCGCAATCTTCTCGATCACAGGGACGTGGTCGAACGCACGGTTTTTGCGCCTGACCGAAACGGCCTTGCTGTTCGCCGGGAAGTGTCAGAACGTGACCGCGGCCTGATTTTCGTGCTGTCCCTGAACGGAACTTTCTAAACCGGACCGGTTTGTCCGATCCGGCCAATGCGACGCACTTCCCAGCGCAGGCTGACACCGGATGTCTCCAGCACGCGGGCGCGCACCAGTTCGCCGAGCGCTTCAAGATCGGCAGCAGTGGCCTCGCCCGTGTTGATCAGGAAATTGCAGTGCATCGGCGAGACCTGCGCGCCGCCGACCTTCAGGCCGCGGCATCCGGCGGCGTCGATCAGCTTCCAGGCAGAGCGCTGGTCTGGTGTGCCCGGCGGATCGGGATTGGCGAAGGTCGAGCCGGAGGTTTTCTCGCGGATCGGCTGGGTCTCGGCGCGGCGGGCCTGTAGCGCCTCTATTTCGGCTGCGATCTGGCCCGCGTCGCTCATGCCGGAGCCCCGAAGGACGAGGCGGGTGACGATGAACTCTTCCGGCAGGTCAGTGTGTCGATAGCTGAAATGGACAGGCGCGTGGCCCTCGCCAAACACGCGCCGCTCGCCGGCTCGGGTAACGCCTTCCAGCCGGACGAGAACGTCCTTCAGCTCGCGCCCATAGCAGCCCGCATTGGTGCGTGTGGCGCCGCCCAGCGAACCTGGAATACCGGACAGGAATTCGAGGCCGGTTATGCCGTGTTTTGCAGCCGCCTTCGCGACGGCGAGGTCGAGCGCGCCGGCGCCGGCCGTCAGTTCCAGCTCACCGGTTTTCATCACCTCGCCCCAGGCGCGGCCCATCAGGCGGATGACAACGCCCGGAATGCCGCCATCGCGGACGATCAGGTTTGAGCCTACGCCGAGTGCGGTGACCGGAACAGCCGGGTCCAGCGCGCCGAGGAAGCCCGCAAGATCTGTCTCGTCCTCAGGCAGGAACAGGACGTCAGCCGGGCCACCCACGCGAAACCATGTATAAGGCGCGAGCGCGGCGCCTTCGATCAGTTTGCCGCGCGCTGGTGGAAGGGAAGGTCGGGTCATGGACGACAGCGGGTCGCCCGCCGCGGCGGCGGTGTCAAGCGGCAGGCACGTGCGGCGAAGGAGGGCTCAGTTGTTGCTGGCGCCGATCCGGTCCGGCATCGGCCCGCCCGGCGGGCGCCGGTCGGGGCGTTCAGGTTTGGGATCGGGCGCCGACAGCTTGGCTAGCTCGATCGTTCCATTGCCGTCCTGATAGTTGGTCGCGAGCTGGGCGATGACGGCCTGGAACTCCTCGAACGTCACGATCCGGTCGAGGTTCGGGTCAAACCGGACGGGATTGGACAAGGTATCGTCCCGTGTCGGCAGGCTTGCGGCCCAGTCCTGTTGCTCGAGGGCGACCAGCTCGCCGTCTCCATTGGCATCGGCGAGCAGGAAGGCGGCGCGGGTGCCTTCGGCCAGCTCTTCTGCTGAAATCCGGCCATCGCTGTTGGCATCAAAGCTCGCAAACAGGCCGCCGCCGGGCACAAGGCGTCCAAGGTTGCGCTGGGCGGGACCTGTATCCGGCTTGACCAGTCCCTGGCCGGGAAGGCGCACAAGGTCGTCCCCGTCATCTTCCGCCTGGGCATTGACCGGTAGGGCGGCCAGCAGGACGGCAGCCAAAAGTATCGATGGCAGGGTGCGGCGCATGATCGGTGCCTCCTCAGGCTTGCCCATGGTTACCCTAGGCAGGTGTGCTGTTTATGCAACAGCCGGTTACAGCACGGGGGCGCTGTGGGGGCCTGCTTCGCAGGCCGCGAATTAACCCTGCCTTAACGCTCGCGGGGCCATTCGTTAACCAGTATAAACTTGCCAGAGTCGCGCCCCGGCAGGCGCGAGATGCCGCGCTTGGAAAGGCGACCATCCGATGAACGCAGAACAAGTGCCCATCATCATGGCGGTTGGTACCGCAATGCTGGCCCTTGGCGCGCTGCTCTGGGCCTTGCGGGTTTCGGATGGGGCACGCGGCGCCGCCAAACGCTACCGCGATCTGGCCGGCGACCGGGAGACCGAAAACGCAGCCCTCAAATCTGTGTTGGGCGCCCATCCAGGCGTGATCCTCGTCTGGCAAGGTGAGGCACTGGAAGTCGAAGGCGACGAAATCACCCCGCCGGACGTGTTCGGCTCGTCGGTGGCGCTGGCAGGCCTGCTGAGTTTCACGGATGCGGCGATTTCAGACAATCCCACGGTCCGGATCGTCGAAGGCATCGCCGATCTGGAAGCGCGCGATTCGGCCGGGCAGGACACGACGCTGCGAATCCGCCTGCGCGAGCTGCGCGAGCAGGGAAATCCGTTTTCGCTGACGATCATCGGCCCTTCGGGACGCTTCCTCGAAGCGGATGGCCGCACCGCCGGTGCGCGCGCCGTGGTGTGGGTCACTGACGCGACGATCAAGGGGCTTGAAGAAAGCTCCGCCCGCGGAAAATTCGAGGAAGCACGCCAGGTGATCGCCCGCGATCCGACCGCCTTCCTCGACATGCTGCGCAAGGCGCCCTTCCCGGCCTGGCGCGTGTCCGGCATGGGCCGCCTGCAATGGGCCAACCCCGCCTATCTCGCCGCCGTCGACGTCTCGAGCCTCGACCGGCTTCTGGAGGAGCAGACGACGCTCGACCAGGCGGTGGCCGAACAGGCCCGCAAGACGATTTCCGACGGCCAGGAGCATGACGAGACGCGCCATATCGTGGTCAAGGGCGATCGCCGGTCGATGCGTGTGCTGACGTTCCCGCTGTCCGGTGGGGCAGGGGCGATGGCCTTTGATGTGACGATGCAGGAGAACGCGCGCGAAGAACTGAACCGCCACGTCCGTGCCCATGACGAAACGCTGAACCATGTGGCCGACGCCGTCGCCATCTTCAGCGCCGAGCGCAAGCTGACCTTCTACAACAAGGCCTTCCGCGACATGTGGGACCTTGAAGAGGCCTTCCTCCTTGACCGGCCGAACCATGGCCAGCTGCTCGACCGGCTGCGTGAGCGCCGCAAGATTCCCGGCCGCCCGAACTACGCCGAATGGCGCGCCGAGGAGATCTCCTACTATCTCGACCTCGACGGCGTGAAAGAGGACAAGTGGTCCCTCCCGGACGGGCGCGCACTGTCGGTCACCCGCCAGCGGCACCCGATGGGCGGCCTTTTGCTGCTGTTCAAGGACATCACCGTCCAGCTCGACCTGCAGACGCGCTTCAACGCGCTGATCAAGACGCAGCGCTCCACCCTCGACAACCTCCACGAGGCGGTCACCGTGTTCGGCAGCGACGGCCGCCTCAAGCTGCACAACCGCGCATTCGAGCGGGTCTGGGACCTGCCGGCGGATCTGCTCAAGGACACGCCGGACTATGACGACGTGGTCAAAGGCTGCGTGCCGCTGTTCCACGATGCGGACATCTGGGACGCCATCAAGGTGCACATCACCGACCCGTCCGCCAGTTCGCGTCAGGCCACCACCGGTGAGATGCGCCGCTCGGACGGCTCGCTTCTCACCTATATCACCAACCCGCTGCCGGACGGCAACACGCTGATCGCCTTCGCGGACGTGACCGCCACCCGCCGCGTCGAGTCGGCCCTGCGTGACCGCGCCGAAGCTTTCGAAGCCGCCGACCGGCTGAAGACCGAATTCGTGCGCAACGTCAGCTACCAGCTGCGCTCGCCGCTGACGACGATCTTCGGATATGCCGAGCTCCTTGAAACGCAGCGCAACGGCGCGCTGACCGAGCGCCAGACCGATCACGTCCGCGCCATCCTCTCGGCCTCCGATCATCTCAACAAGCTCATCGAGAACATTCTGGATCTGGCCTTGATCGAAGCGGGCCGCATGGATCTCGATATCGACACGGTCAACCTCGAAGACCTGATCGCCGAAGGCATAGAGATGGTTGTCTCGAAGGCCGAGGACACGGAAGTCACCGTGCGCTCGGAGATCACAGGCAAGCTGGGTACGATCCGCGGCGACGCGCGGCGCATCAAGCAGGTCCTGTTCAATCTGGTTTCGAACTCGCTCCGCTTCACGGAAGCGGGCGGCGAAGTCGTTGTGGCTGCGCAGCGCGCCGGCGACATGGTGATGCTCAGTGTACGGGACAACGGCATCGGCCTCGAAGCCGACAAGCGCGCAACCAGCTTCGACAGTTTCGTGTCAGGCGATCAGCGCGGCGCGGGCCTCGGGCTTGCGCTGGTGAAGCACTTCATTCACCTGCATGGCGGCACGGTCGGCATGAAGCCGGTAGATGGCGGCGGGCTTGAGGTGATGTGCTGGTTGCCGGCGCAGGTCTCGATCACCGCGCAGAGCATCGTCCATCATCCGGAAGGCGCGTCGCTCTAGACCTCCGTCAGACCGGATCGCGGGCGCGGTAAACCCCTTCGTCAAACTCGCCTTCCCACTTGGCGACGGCGACCGCGACTGCAAGGTCTCCGGTCACGTTAGTCACGGTTCGCATCATGTCGAGGATGCGGTCAAACGGGAACAGGATCGCTATGATGAGTACCGTGTTCTCAGCAGTTACGCCGATCACGCTCAGCGTCGTCGCTGCCAGGAACAGGCTGACCGAGGGGATGCCGGCTGTGCCGATTGAGACCAAGGCCGCCATCAGGATGATCGTGAAATACATGTCCGGCGTCATTGTGATGCCGAGCGCCTGAGCCGCGAACAGCGCGATGAGGCCCTGATACAGCGCCGTGCCGTCCATGTTGATGGTGGCGCCGAGCGGCAGGACCGAGGAAGCAATTGGTTTGCCGATCCCGAGGTTCTTGTTGGCCGCCGTCATGGTGACCGGCAGGGTGGCATTAGACGACGAAGTCGAGAACGCCACCGCTTGCGGATCGGCGACGCCGCGGATGAAAGGGATGAGCGGCAGGCGGAGCATCACCTTGACGATGAAGCCGTAGGTGATCAGCATGTGCAGCGTGCAGGCGAGATAGTGCGCCAGCGTCATCTTGCCGAGCACCTCGAGCACGACAAGGCCGCGCGTCCCCAGCACCCAGGCCATCAGCGCAAGCACACCGATCGGCGCGACTTCCATGATGATGATGGTGAGCTTCATCATGACGTCTGCCGCACTGTTCATGACGCGCGCGACGGGCTCTCCCGCTTCGCCTGCCATCAGTGTCGCAACGCCCAGCATGATGGCGAAGAAGATGATGGCGAGCACGTCACCCTTGGCCATCGCATCCACCGGGTTCACTGGAATGATCGACAGCAGGGTGCGGATGATCTGTTCCAGCACACTGCCGGGAGCAGGATTCGCAGCCAGCCGCTCGCGTGCTTCCTCCATGTCGGTGGTCGACACGGCCGAGAGATCAAAGCCCGCGCCAGGCTGGATGATCGTGCCCAACGCAAGGCCGAAGCAAACCGCGATGACGGTTGTGATCATGTACATCGCGAGGGCGCGCCCACCCAGACTGCCGAGGCGCTTGGGATCCCCCATCGCGAGCACGCCGGAAACCAGCGTGGCAAAGATGAGCGGCACGACCAGCATGCGAATGAGATTGATGAAAGCGTCCCCGACAGGCTTGAACCAGGTCGTGACGATATCGGAAGCGCGGTCCGGCCCGATCCCATAGCGAAGGCCTAGCCCGATGGCCGCACCTATGAGGAGACCGAGGATCACCCGCTTCCAGAGATCGATTTCAAACCACGCCTTCATCTGCCGCCTCTTGTTCCGCCGGGAGGAAGGGTAAGGGCAGGCGACACAGAAGACAACCTTTGCGGCGCGATGCTTGCCAGACGAGGCCGCGGCGCCCTATTCCGTGCAGCATGGTCTCCGCGCACGCCCCCTTGCCGATAGACGACGTGTTGCCGGAGATTCTCCGCGCGCTTGCGGCTGGCAACCGGCTCATCCTCGCCGCGCCGCCGGGCGCCGGCAAGACGACGCGCGTGCCGCTGGCGCTGGCGGGCCTGCTCGGCGGCGAAGCCGTTATCCGCGGCCGCATCCTGATGCTCGAGCCGCGCCGGATCGCGGCGCGGATGGCTGCGGAGCGCATGGCGTCGACCCTCGGGGAACGGCTCGGCCAGACGGTGGGTCTCACCACACGGGTGGACCGGAAAGTCTCCGCCGCCACGCGGATCGAGGTGATCACCGACGGCCTTTTCACGCGTCGCATCCTGAACGATCCCGAGATGAAGGATGTCGGCGCGGTGCTGTTCGACGAATTCCACGAACGGCGCCTGAACTCCGATCTCGGCCTCGCCCTCGCTCTGGAAGCACAGGGCGCGCTGCGCGAAGACCTCCGCCTGCTGATCATGTCGGCCACGCTGGACATAGCGGCCGTGTCGAAAGCCATTGCCGCGCCGGTGATCGAGAGTGCAGGGCGCCAGTATCCTGTCGAGACGCGCTATCTCGGCCGCTCCGACGACCGGATCGAAGACCGGATGCCGAAGGCCATCCGCCAGGCGCTGCGCGAGGAGCAGGGCTCCGTGCTCGCCTTCCTGCCCGGCGCGCGGGAAATCCACCGCACGGCGGAGGCGCTCGCCGGTCTCGGGCCGGGTATCCTCATCGCGCCGCTGTTCGGGGCCCTGTCTCCGGCAGAACAGGACGCGGCGGTCTCGCCCGCGCCGAGCGGCAAACGCAAGGTCGTGCTCGCGACCGATTTGGCCGAAAGCGCGCTCACTATCGAAGGGGTACGCATCGTCATCGATTCCGGCCTCGCCCGCGTCGCCGAAGATGAAGCCGGCGGCCTCGGCACCAGGCTCAGCACCGTGCGGGCCTCGCGCGCCTCGGCCGACCAGCGCCGGGGCCGGGCAGGGCGCACCGCGCCGGGCGTGTGCTACCGGCTTTGGGATGAGGCGGCCACGCGCGGCCTGATGGCGGCCGCCACGCCGGAAATCCTGTCGAGCGACCTGTCGGGCCTCGTCCTGGCGCTTGCCGAATGGGGCGAGCGCGATCCCGCGAAGCTGACCTGGCTGGATGCGCCCCCCGCCGGCAAATACCGCGCCGCAGAGGCGCAGCTCCTCGCCCTCGGCGCGCTCGACGAGGCGGGCGCCCTGACGCCGAAGGGCCGCGAGATGGCGCGCCTGCCGATGTCGCCGAGGCTGGCGGCGCTGATCGCGGCGGCGCCCGGTCCGGCGGAGAAGGCGCTCGCCGCTGAAGTCGCCGCCCTGGCCGGCGAGCGCGGTATCGGCGGCGAGTCCGGTGACCTGCGCGACCGGCTGCAGCGTTTCCGCAATGATGGCAGTCCCCGCACCCGCAGCCTCAAGGCGCAGGCGGCGAGCTGGGGCGGCGGTGCAAAGCCCGGCGGCGATCTCGCGCGCCTGCTGGCTTCCGCCTGGCCGGACCAGGTCGCGCGCAGGCGGCCCGGATCGGACGGATCCTATCTGCTGGCCTCCGGGCGCGCCGCAAACCTTCCGCCGACGGATGGTCTGGCAAAATCGGATTGGCTGGTTGTCGCCGATCTCGGCGGCGCCGCGCGCGAGCCCCGGATCACGCTCGCCCTGCCGCTCACAGAAGCCGAGGCGTTGGCGAGCCAGAGGATGGTCACGGAAGACCGCGCCACCTTTGATCCGAAGACCGGCCGGTTCACCGCGCGGCGGGTGAAAGCCCTGGGCGCGATCGTGCTGAGCGAAGCGCCGCTTCCGAAACCCTCGGCGGACGCCGCGGCGCGGGCGATGCTGGAGGCCGTGCACGCAGGCGGCTTCGATGCGCTCGGCGCCGCAGAGGTGGTCGAAGAGACGCTTCACCGCTTGCGGGTCCTCGAGACAGCGTCCCTTCTGGAAGCGCCCGTGCGGGACACCGGCGCGCTGGTGGAGTCGGCGCTCGACTGGCTTCACCCGCTGCTACGCCGCAAGGGCGCGTCGGTTCCGGCGCCGCATGAAGTGCGCGACGCGCTGGTCCAGTCGTTTGACTGGAAAGTTCAGGATGCGCTGCGCCAACAGGCGCCGCTGACGCTGGACCTGCCCTCCGGCCAGGAAGTCCGCGTCGACTGGCTCGATCCACGCTCGCCTCTCGTTTCGGCGCGGGCGCAGGCCTTCTACGGCCTCACTGAGCATCCGAAGATGGCGGCCGGACGGGTGCCGGTCACGGTGGAACTCCTGTCACCCGGCATGAAGCCGGTGGCCACCACGCAGGACCTCGCGCGTTTCTGGGGCGCCGGTTACAAGGACATGGCCAAGGACATGCGCGGGCGCTATCCCAAGCATGACTGGCCGGACGATCCGGCAAACGCGCGCGCCCATGAGGGGCGTACCAAGAAACGGCTCACCTGAGCCGGCCGAGAAGGAACAAGACGCGATGATCCGGAAAGCCGCCCTTGCGCTCGCCCTGCTGGCCTCAAGCTGCGCCACGCCGCCTGAACCTGCGCTCGAACCGGCTATCACCATTCCGGCTGAAGGCGTGCGCCTCGGCGTGATGGTCGCAACCCTCAGCGGCGAAACGGTTTTCGCGGACAAGGCCGGTCAGCGGTTCATTCCCGCCTCGAACACCAAGCTCTTCGCGGCCGCCGCGAGCTTCCATTACCTGAAAGGGATCGACCAGCCCGATCCGGCACTCGGCACGTCTCTGCAACTCGTACCCGGGGAGAACGGCGCGCCGCCGTCCCTCGTCATCGTGGGCGCCGGCGATCCGACCCTGCGCGACGCCGCCGATTGCGTGACCAACTGCCTGCACGAATTGGCGGACGCGGTGGCCGCGCGTGGCATCACCCGCATAGCCGATGTCTACGGCGACGATACGCTGTTCCCATACGAGCCCTGGGGCATGGGTTGGAGCTGGAACAATCTGCCCTTCTATTTCGGTGCGCCGGTCTCGGCGCTGACGGTGAACGGCAACGCCGCCGCGCTGCGCGTCGGGCCGGATACCGCCGAAGGTGCCCCCGTCATGGCCGCCTGGGCGCCGGGGGATGATGTGATGCAGGTTCGCAATGAAGCGGTCACCGGTCCGCTGGGCAGCGAGAACCTGCTCAGCGTCCTGCGCTGGCCCGGCTCGGATGAAGTCGTCCTCTCGGGCACCCTGCCGGCGGACGCGGCGGCGCGCTACTATTTCCTCAGCGTTCCGGACGCCGCGCAAACCGCCGCCGAGCGGCTGGTCCGCCTGTTGGCCGCGCGCGGCGTCACGGTCGAGGGCGCCGCAAAAGTCCGTTTACGGAGCGAAACATTGGTGGGCGAGGAGATCGCCCGCCTGGCCGCGCCGCCGTTGCTTCAAAGCGTGATCAACGTTTCCGAAGACAGCGACAATCTTTCGGCCGAAGTGCTGCTGCGCCACATCGCGCGTGCGACCCGCGGGGCGGGCGCCGAAGACGGTGTGGACGCCGTCCATACCTTGCTGGATCAATCGGGGATCGGGCGCGCAGAGATCGAACTGTTCGATGGGTCGGGCCTGTCACCTTACAACCGCGTTACGCCGCAGGCGACGGTGCGCTTCCTTGCCTGGACCGCCGCCCAGCCCTGGGGCGACGCCTTTCGCGACACGTTGCCGGTCGGCGGCAAGACAGGATCACTCGCGCGCCGGTTCCGGGGCACTGCCCTTGATGGCCGCATCTTCGCGAAGACCGGGACCGTGCAAGGGGTCAACGCGCTCTCCGGATTCCTGATTGCCGCCAGCGGGGAGACGCTGGTCTTCTCGGTCATCGCCAACGACCGCCCTGCCGATTCCGATCCGGTTGTCCCTGTGATCGATGCGTTGCTGCTTGAAGTTGCCGCTGCCAACTAGACGCAGCCGTTTCCGGTGGCGCGTTACGACGGATCAAAGGGGCAGAGGGAGACAAGCATCAGTTTCGCGCTGGAAACTGGATGCATGAATTCAAGCGACGCAGCGTGCAGCGCGAGCCGGGGGCGCGCCGCCAGAGCTTCGGCATGCGCATAGAATTCGTCGCCCAGGATGGGATGGCCGATCTCGGCAAGATGCACACGCAGCTGGTGGGACCGCCCCGTCAGCGGCGCCAGCGCGAGGCGCGAAACCCGGCCGGATACGGATAATGTTTCGTACCGGGTGATACTCGGCTTGCCGGTCTCCCAGTCCACCTTCTGCAGGGGGCGCCGCGGCCAGTCCGTGATCAGTGGCAGGTTGATTTCACCCGAGGCCTCCGCCGGCGCGCCCCAAACGTCGGCGATGTAGTGCTTGGCGACTTCGCCGCAGGCGAACTGGCCGGAGATCGCACGCTGCATCTCCTTGCTGCGCGCAAACAGCAACAGGCCGCTGGTGGCCATGTCCAGTCTGTGCACAGTCAGTGCATCTGGAAAAGCGATCTGAACACGCGACAGGGCGCAATCGGCCTTGTCCTCACCTCGCCCGGGCACGGACAGAAGACCCGATGGCTTGTCGATCACGACCAGAAAGTCATCCGCGAAGACGACTTCGAACTTCGCCTGCGGTGGGGCGTAGGTCATCACGCCGGCAGGCCGGGCAAGGCCAGGCGGAAGGCTGATCCGGTTTCGCCGGTTTCCAGAAGCGTCAGTTCGCCGCCCAGCGCGCTGGCCAGCTCATGCGCAATCACGAGCCCGAGACCGGTGCCGTTTGCGCGTGTCGAGCCGGCAAAGGGTTTGAAGAGGTTCGCCCGGGCTTTCTCCGGAAGTCCAGGCCCGTTGTCCTTGAACACCAGAGCGCCCTGTGCAAGCGCAATGCGGATGTGCGGCGACGCGGTGGCGGCCTGCGCCATGGCGTCAGCCGCATTGCGCAGAAGGTTGGAGGCAATCCGGTGCAGATGGTCCGGATCGCTCGTGAACACGAAGCTCGCAGGCACATGAATGTCGAGCTGCGTTGCAGCGCCGTTCAACGCTTCATCTGCCGCTTCAGTCAGCACCATCCTCAGGCTGACGGGTTGCATCTTGGGGGGGCGGGGCGCCGCCTTGCCATAGTCCAGCGTGGCCGTCGCAAGTTCGATCGCGCGCTCCAATGCCCGCTCCAGGCGCGGCGCCGCCCGCTTCACACGCGGGTCATCGGATTTCGCCAGCATGTCCGAGACCAGCTGCGCCGAAGCCAGCGAGTTGCGCAGGTCATGGTTGATCTTGGCCACCGCGCTGCCAAGCTCGGCAAGGTGGGCGCGCTGCCGGAACGCGTCCGCGACCGCTTCCTCCATGCCCGACAAAGCATTCTGTGCACGGCCGATCTCGTCCCGCCGGGGTGTCGGCGACAGCCGCCGCGTCCAGCTGCCCGGATCGCGGCTGAACTGTTCCACGCTGATCGTCACCCGCTTGATCGGCCGCACGACAAACATGTCCAGAACGGCATAGATCAGGACAGCGGCGACCAGCGCGATGATCAGCGACAGGCCGGCGATCCGCCAGGCAAACTGGATGAGGCCCGCCTTCAGCGGCGCTTGCGGCAACAGGATTTCGAGCACCCGGCCTTCCGCGGAGCCTTCGGCGACCACGATCAGGATTTCGCCCTCCGGTGCCAGGTATTCCCTCAGCGCGGCGAAGGAGCGTCCCATGGCGGTCGAGCCCCGGAGGTCGACAAGACGCATGGGTCCGTCAATTGCCACGCGCGGCGCCAGCAGCTGGATGTGCATCTCGTCTTCGATCTCGGCGACCGCCAGCACTTCGGCCTTCATCAGCAGGCTCTCGGACAGTTCGTCCGACACTTCCCGCATCGGCGCGGCGTCCAGCGCCAGCGCAGCGATCCGCGCCGCTGCCACGCGTTCTTCGAGCCATTGTGTGCGCAGGCTGCTGACGGACGGAATGAAAATCAGGAACTCGGTGAACAGGATCGCCCCGAGCGTCAGCGCAAACAGGCGCGCGGCCAGGCTGTCGGCAAACCGCCGCAGGCCTTGCGGCGGCGTCGGTAGGGGGGCGGGCGGTGGCGCGGTCACGCGCCGAGGCTTAGGCGAAATCGGCGGGCAGGGGAACGGGGCGGCTCAGGGAATCCGTTGCAGCAGCCCGACCAGCGCACGGGCCGGCTTGCCGAAAACGCTGGGTGTGAAATAGGCGGACGCAGCACGCTTCACCGCTTCGGCACGGGTTGGATAGGGCGAGATGAAGTTCGTCAGCGCAGTGAGCTTCAGGCCGTTCGACATGGCAACCGAGACGAGCTGCAAGATATCGCCCGCGCCATCCCCCGCGATCGAGGCGCCGACCAGCTTGCCCTTGTGCAGCACCAGCTTGGCCTCGCCCAGCGTGCGGCCCTCGGCGATAGCGCGGTCATTGTCATGGAACGGGAAGGCCGACGTCTTCACGCCGTCGCCGAATTTCCTGCGCGCGTCTGCTTCGGTCAGCCCGATCTGCGCAATCTCCGGCGAGGTATAGGTCACCGCCGGCACCGGCAGGCTCGCCGCGGTGCTGCCCTGCTTGAAGAAGGCACGCCGGATGAAAACCGAAGCATGCCAGCCCGCGACATGCGTGAATTGTTCACGCCCCGCCGCGTCGCCCAGCGCCCAGACGCGCGGATTGCTCTTTGATCGGAGCGTCTCGCTGACCGTCAGGCCCGGCGGCGTATGCGCGACCCCGCCCTTGTCGAGGTCCAGTCCGTCCAGCACGGCGCGGCGGCCCAGCGCCACGAGAATGTGGGTGCCCTCCACCGCCGTCTCGCCGCCCGGCCCTTCGGTATGCACCGTGACACGGCCCGGATCGCCGGATACCCTTGTGACCTTGTGCCCTTCGAGGAGGGTGACGCCTTCCGCCCGCAGGGCCTCCACGGCCAGCTTCGCATGCCCTTCATCCGCACGGGCCAGCGCGCGGTCCATCTCCAGTACAGTGACTTTCGCGCCGAGGCGCACAAAGGCCTGCGCCAGTTCCAGCCCGATGGGCCCACCACCGAGCACAACGAGGTGCTGCGGAAACTCCGGCAGGGAGAAGATGGTTTCGTTGGTCAGGTAGGGTAGCTCGGCGAGCCCGGGGATCGGCGGGATGAAGGCGCGGCTGCCCGTTGCCACGATGATGCGGCGGGCCTTCACGCGCGCGCTGTCCGACACGACCGTCTCCCGGTCCTCGAACCGCGCGGCTTCGCGGATCACCGTGCAGCCAAGCCCTTCGAACCGTTCCTGGCTGTCGACCGGCGCAATCGTCTCGATGGTCTTGCGGATGTGCGCCTTGACGCCGTCCCAGTCGACGGTCGCCGGCGCCAGCGTCACACCATACTTCGCCGCCTCGCTCGGCGCGTGCGCCGCCTTGGCGCACGAGAGCAGCGCCTTGGACGGCACGCAGCCATAGTTCAGGCAGTCCCCGCCCATCTCGTGCTTCTCGAACAGTACGACCTTGAGCCCGAGCATCGCCGCGCCTGCCGCGGCAGAGAGTCCGCCGGAGCCTGCGCCAATGACGCAAAGGTCAGCCTTCAGTGTACGGATATCAGGCATCAGGCAGGGACCTTCCTAGGAAAGAATTTCTTGTAGGCAACCGGCAGCAGCGAGACGAGACCCAATGCAATGAAGGCGGGCACAAAGTTTGCGGCCAGCGAGCCGATATCCGGCGTGCCGCCTTCCAGCAGTGTGCCTTTCACCGCCGCGCCGATCCAGGTGTAGGCGAGTGTGCCCGGTATGATGCCGAAGAACGTGGTCAGCAGATAGTCCCGGTATTTCGCCCCCAGCAGGCCGGGGGCTATGTTGACCGCGGCAAACGGGAAGATCGGGATCAGGCGCAAGGCGAACATGTAGGAGACCGGGTTCTCCGCAAAGCCGGCGCGCATCTTTTCGATGAATGGACCGGCGACATCCCGCAGGACCGCGCCGATGGAGGTCTTCGATGCAAAGAACAGGATCGACGCGCCGATCGTCGCCCCGATCACGGTCGCGGGCGTTCCGATGACCAGCCCGAACAGGAATCCGCCGGCAATGGTCAGCGCGCTGCCCGGAACCATGAAGGTCGTTGCGGCGGCATAAATCAGGATGTAGCCGGCAAACACGATCAGGAAATTTTCTTTCACCATCGCGTCGAGCGACACCGCATTGGCCGACAGCGCGTCGAGCGTCAGGTACTCGTGCCATCCCTGCGACAAAGAGAGGCCGAGACCGAGGAGGATCACGTAGACCGGCCAAAGCCGTATCCAGAGAGCGGTGGATTTGGACGTCATGGTTTCACGGTCTTCTTGAGTTTCGCCGCATCATTGAGCGACCAGTCATACTGGTAGCGCACGATTTTCGGATTGGCGCGGATTTTCGCGGCAAGTTCCGGCTCGGCATATTGGAGCAGGTGCGCGACGACCTTGTCTTTTGAGCCCCCGAAGTCGGCTTCGAACCAGTTGTAGATTTCCGAAACATTGAGCCCCCGGGACGTCACCGTCACCCCGCGCGGATGATTGATGTAGGCGCGCGCAGCGGCGTCCAGATCCTGCTTCAGGGTCGCGGCCTCCCAGGCTTTGGCGGGAAGGTTGGGGCAGCTGTAGGATGCGCAGTTGATCGCGTAGTGCACTTCCGGAGTGCCCCAGATCTTGCGCATTATCTTGTGCTCGATGGCGTCGAGCGACACCTCGCTGCCGCCCGCCTGCACCTTCACCTCTTTCCAAGGGCCCGTCAGGTAACCGTCCCTGATCGACTTCACTGGATAGCGCTCCACGATGTGGCGCACGGTGACGGCGTTGTAGAGGTTCGCCCAGGCCGCGAAGTTCGCATCGGTCTTCGCCGAAAGGTCTGCGTCCGCGAACCGCTCGATATAGGCATCCAGCGCAGAGCGGTCCTTCTGCGAGGCCGCCAACCCGGCATAGTCCACACGTGTTATCCCGTCGGAACTGGCTTTGACGTATGTTTTGAGGAGGCGGGTCCAGTCGGCATGTTCGGCAGGCACTTGGGTCTCCGCGGCGGGTTTGGGCGCGGTATCTGCCAATCCGGCTGCCGGGAAAAGACACGCCGCAAGGGCAACTAGGCTCAGGGCAACGGCGCGCATGGGGATACTCCGGTTTCGGGGGGATTGCCCCTCCCATAGCCCCCGCCGCTGCGCCCGGCATCTCACGAGGCGGTGATCCACACGGCCCGGCAGGCGAATTTTTGCACTGGTTTCGTCTTGACCATACCGCCGGCCGCCTGTATTGCCCCCGTTTTCCAAGTTCCAAGCCTCAGAGCAGTCCCATGAAACGCACTTTCCAGCCGAGCAACCTCCGCCGCAAGCGCACCCATGGTTTCCGTGAGCGCATGGGCACCAAGAGTGGCCGCAAGGTGCTGGCACGCCGCCGCGCCAAGGGCCGCAAGACCCTGACCGCCTGATCCTTCCCCAGCGGGCCTGACCGGCCTGCCGACCGGGAGGCCGATCATGTCCGGCCCCGAAAACCCAGAAATCCCGGAAACGCGCCGCCTCAAGAAGCGGCGCCAATTCACATTTGCGCGTGATGGCATCACCGAGCGCCGCAAATCCGTGGTCATCCAGGCCCGGGCGCGGACCGGCGAGGCTCCCGGCCCCGAGATTGGCGAAGGCTTCACCGCGACAAAAAAGATCGGCGGCGCCGTCCAGCGCAACCGGGCCAAACGCCGCCTGCGCGAGGCATCCCGGCGGTTGCTGGCGCGCCATGGCCGCCCGGGCTGGGACTATGTGTTCATCGCCCGTGAGGCGACGCTCGACGTAGGCTGGTCCCGATTGCTTGACGATATGGAAAGCGCGCTGATAAGCCTCGCGCGCATTTGATGCCCCCAGCGCCTGCGACTGGCGCACGCCCCATAGACAACCGGAACTACCCCCATGGAAAAAGAAGAACAGCGCAACTTCCTGCTCGCCATGGCGGCGATGATCGCGTTTGTCTTTCTCTATCAGATCTTCGTCATGGAGCCGGCCCAGAAGCGCTATCAGGCCCAGCAGGCGATCGAAGCGGCGCAGAAACAGACCGCCTCCATCGACACCGCTGCCGAAGTTGCAGCGGGCCCGAAACCGATCCCGGAAGCTCTCGCCGCCGCGCCGCGCGTAAAGCTGGACGCCGACTCCATCGACGGCTCGATCCGCCTCGCCGGCGCCCGCCTCGATGACCTCCAGCTTAAGCAGCACTTCGTCACCGTCGCCAAGACCGAAGAGATCCGCCTGCTGCGGCCGGAAGAATCCGAGTTCGGATATTTCTCGACCTATTACTGGGCCGACGGCAACACCCTCGTCGCCGGGCGCAACTCGCCCTGGACGCAGGTCGGGGAAGGCACCCTCAGTTCCACCACGCCGGTCACCCTCCGGCTCGAAGCACCGGGCGTCACCATCGACCGCGTCGTGTCGGTTGACGAAAACTACCTCTTCACCTTCAGCGACACCGTCACCAACACATCGGACGCGGCCAAGAGCCTGCGTCCGATCGGCTCGATCGAGCGGCAGGGTGACTACAAGAGTTTCCTCAATGCCACCGAGCCCGGCGTGGCGGCAGAGGCCGACAACGGCCTCGCCCATATGGGCCTGATGGGCGTGATGGACGGCACGCTGCGTCTCAAGAAATACAAACCGCTGTTCGCCTCCAAGAAGATCGACGGGGAATCGGCAGACGGCAACTTCGCCACCACGACCGGCGGCTGGTGGGGCCTCAGCGACAAGTACTGGATGAGCGCGCTTGTCCCGGCGCAGGACACCGCGTTCACCGCCTCGGTCAACCGCGCCAGCCTTGCCCGCGGCGGGCCGCTCGAAGTGCGCACCGAAGGCACCGCGGTCGACGTCGCGCCCGGTGCCAGCGTCACGGTCGAGAACCGCATCTTCGCCGGCGCCAAGAAATTCGAGATCCTGCGCGACTACGAACAGAACCAGGCCATCCCGCAACTGGTCGATGCCATCGACTGGGGCTGGGCCTTCTTCCTGACCAAGCCGTTCTTCTATGTGCTGCATTGGCTGCACGGCCATGTCGGCGCGTTCGGCTGGGCGATCCTCGCCTTCACCGTGCTCGTCAAACTGCCGCTCGTCCCACTCTACAATGCCAGCTTCAAGTCGATGGCCAAGCTCAAGAAGCTTCAGGAGCCGATGAAGGACATCAACGAACGCTTCGCTGCCGATCCGCAGCGCAAGCAGCAGGAGATGATGAAGCTCTACAAGGAAACCGGCGCCAACCCGATCGGCGGCTGCCTGCCCATCCTCGTGACGATCCCGATCTTCTACGCGCTATACAAGACACTCTACGTCACCCTCGACATGCGCCACGAGCCCTTCTGGTACATGAAGGACCTCTCGGCGCCGGACCCGACCGCCTTTGGCAACCTGTTCGGCCTGCTATCCTTCTGGGACGCGGCAGACATCAAGGCGATCCCGGTTATCGGCATCATCATCGGCATCGGCATCCTGCCGATCCTCTACGGCGCCACCATGGCTGTCCTGCAGTCTCTGTCGCCGCCGCCGCCGGACAAGATGCAGGCGCGCATCATCATGGCGCTGCCGCTTGTCTTCATGTTCGTGTTCGGAGGATTTGCCGCCGGTCTCGTGCTCTACTGGGTCTGGTCGAACGTGCTGACCTTCATCCAGCAGTACTGGATCATGCGGGCGAACGGCGCCGAGACGGAAGTTGGCAAGTTCGTCGCCAAGTATCTCGGGCAGCGCAAGGCGCCGGCCAAGTAGTTGGATACGCCCTCGTTCTCCGACGACCAGATCGAAGCCGGCCGCCTGCTCTTTTCAGGCAGCGCCGAATTCGTCATGGGCGTGGTTGACCTTGCAGGTCTTCCGCCTGCGGATCGTCTGGAAGTCTGCTTCGCCGGCCGCTCGAATGTCGGCAAGTCCAGCCTGATCAACGCCCTCGCCGGCCGGGCCAAGCTCGCCCGCGCCTCGACCGAGCCGGGCCGCACCCGCGAGCTCAACTATTTCGACATCGGCGAAGGCCGCCTCTTCCTCGTCGACCTGCCGGGCTTCGGCTACGCACAGGTCTCGAAAACGCAGGTCGCCGCCTGGACCAAACTCATCCGCGCCTACCTGCGCGGCCGGCCCAGTCTCCGCCGGGTCTTCCTTTTGGTCGATTCCCGCCGCGGCCTGATGGATACCGACACCGAGATCATGGACCTGCTGGACGGCGCCGCCGTCAACTATCAGATCATCCTGACCAAGGTGGACAAGGTTCCGAAGCCGGAAGTCGAGAAGACCGCTGCGGAGGTCGCAGCGAAGCTCAAGAAACGCGGCGCCGCCCACCCGGTCGTGCTGCAAACTTCATCAGAGAAGGGCTGGGGCATCGCCGAGCTCCGCGCCGAGATTGCCGCCTTCCTTCCGCCTGTCTAGAACGAGCGCGGGAGGAACCGCGCCATGATCCAGATAAGGCCTGATGACCTGACCGGTCCGGAAATCGCCGAACTGATCGCCATCCATGCCGGCACGATGCTCGCCGCTTCTCCGCCCGAGAGCTGCCATTTCCTCCCCATCGACGGATTGCGCCAGCCTTCAGTCAGCGTCTGGAGCCTGTGGGAAGAGGGCGCCCTGCTCGGCTGCGGCGCCCTGAAGGACCTCGGCAATGGCACCGGCGAGATCAAGTCCATGCACACCCGCGAAGTCCTGCGGGGCCGGGGTCTCGGCCGCCGGATGCTCGAACACATTCTCGCTGAGGCGCGCCGCCGGAACTACACAGCCCTCTACCTGGAAACCGGCTCGATGGATGCCTTCGTCCCCGCCCGGCGTCTCTACGAGGCCTATGGCTTCGACTATTGCGGGCCTTTCAGCGATTATGCCGAAGACCCGCACAGCGTGTTCATGTGCCTTCCGCTCGGCTGATCGGCATTGCGCGGAGGCCGCGAAACGCTCTAGACACCCGGTCCATGAACGATGCCCAGACCCAGGCCCTGCTGACGGCCCGAACCCTGTCCGAAGCGCTGCCTTACCTGCAGCGCTATGACAACCAGACCATCGTCATCAAGTATGGCGGCCATGCCATGGTGGACCCCGAACTTGCCAAGGCCTTCGCCCGCGATGTCGTCCTGCTGAAACTGCTCGGTATCCATCCCGTCGTGGTGCACGGCGGCGGCCCGCAGATCGGCGCGATGCTGGACAAGCTCGCCATCAAGTCCGAGTTCAAGGACGGCCTGCGCGTCACCGACGACGCGACCATGGAAGTCGTCGAGATGGTCCTCTCCGGCCCGATCAACAAATCCATCGTGCGCGCCATCAACGCGGCCGGCGGCAAGGCGGTCGGCCTCTCCGGCGCCGACGGCAACCTGATCCGCGCCCGCAAGGCGACCAAGACCACCAAGGATCCCGACAGCAATATCGAGAGCATCGTCGACCTCGGCTATGTCGGCGAGCCCGAACATGTCGACATCGCCGTGCTGAAAGCCCTGCGCGACGCCGATGACGACCTGATCCCGGTCGTCGCCCCCGTCGGCATCGGCGAGGACGGCGCCCGTTACAACATCAATGCCGACACCGCCGCAGGCGCGGTGGCAGCTGCCCTCGGCGCCAGCCGCCTGCTGCTGCTGACGGATGTCGCCGGCGTCCTCGACAAGCAGAAGAATCTTATCCGCGAAATCAAGGTCAAGGACATTCCGGGCCTGATCTCGGACGGCACAGCTGCAGGCGGCATGATTCCAAAACTTGAAACGGCAGCACATTCCGTGATTCATGGCGTCGGGGCGGCAGTCATCCTCGATGGACGTGCGCCGCACGCCCTGCTCATGGAGCTTTTCACCGAACATGGCGCTGGAACGCTTGTTTCTTAGGATCGCCGCGCTGGCGATTGCCGCCGTCACGGCGCTGGCCCTGCCGGCGCGCGCCCAGGCCGGCGACGGCTGGGAGCTGTGCAACCGCACCAGCTACATCATTGAGGCGGCTGTCGGCCATGCCCAAGGCACGGGCGTTTCGGTCGATGGCTGGACCAAGCTTCCGCCCGGCGCCTGCAAGACCGCGCTGCCCGGCCCGTTGACCCCCGGCGTCCACTATCTGTACGGACGCGGCTCCACCGCCCACCAGGGCGGCGGGCGCGAATGGGGCGGGCGCCACGAACTCTGCGTCGACCCGACCGGCGGGTTCTCGCTGGAAAGCCCGCCCGATTGCGCCGCCATGGGCCTCGAGCCCCAGGGCTTCCGCCCGATCAGCATCACCCGGGCCGACAAGTGGTCCAACAATTTCACCGAGATCGAGAACTGGACGCTCGACAACGCCCGCAATGCCGGCCTTCAGCGTCTGCTGGACGAGGCGGGCATCGTCTCCGGCAATATCGACGGCTTCATCGGCGGGCGCACCCGCGCAGCCATCAACGATTTTCTGAAGGTCAAAGGCCTTCCCGCCGACACGTCTGACGCCGACCTGATCGATTATCTCGAACAGGCCGCCGAGGAGCGTAGCCGCGCCGTCGGCTTCACGCTCTGCAACCGCACCAAAAACCGCATCTGGAGCGCCATCGCCCGCCGCGCCACCGAAGGCTGGGAAAGCCGCGGCTGGTGGCGCATCGAAGCCGGCGGCTGCGCCCGCGTCGTCGACCGTCCGCTGCGCGGCTCCGAACACTTCGTCTATGCCGAAATGGAAGAGCCGACCGGCCTGCGCACACTGTCGCGCGCGTCTGAAGCCTTCTGCGTCGGCCGTGCCAAGTTCGCCATTTCCGGTCGCGAAAACTGCGAGGACGGCTCCTACCGCACCGCCCTCTTCGCGCGCACGCCGGCGCCGACGGAGCGCAAGCTGGTGTTCGAATTCTTCGAGCGCGATTTCACCGATGCGAAGCAGGATGACGATTAACCCGCCGCCTGCACCGAAGCTGGAACACGTCACCGACTGGGTGTTCGACCTCGACAATACGCTCTATCCGGCCGAGTGCGATCTCTTCGCCGAGATCGACACCCGGATGACCGATTTCGTCGCGCGCCTCACCGGCCTCGAGCGCCTTGAGGCCCGCAAGCTCCAGAAGCACTATTACGCGACCTACGGCACCACGCTCTCCGGACTGATGACCGAGCACGGCCTCGATCCCGCGGAGTTCCTCCACTACGTCCACGAGATAGATCTCTCGCCGCTGCCGGACCTGCCGCACCTGCGCGCCGCCATCGCCGCGCTGCCGGGTCGCAGGTTCATCTACACCAACGGACCCCGTCGCCACGCCGAGCGCGTCATCGAGAAGATGGGCCTTGCGCATCTCTTCAATGACAGCTTCGGCATCGAGGAAAGCGCCTACACGCCGAAGCCGCACCTGCCCGCCTACCAGTCCTTCTGCCGCATCCACAAGGTCGAGCCGCAAGGCGCCGCCTTCTTCGAGGATCTTGCCCGCAATCTGCTGCCCGCTAAATCCTTGGGTTTCACGACCGTGCTCGTTCAATCCGCCAAGGACTGGAGCCACGAACCGATTGAAGCGCGCCCGGCCGGAGCAGGGGATGTGTTCGGGGGTGACGGGAACGGGCACATCGACTACATCACCGGCGACCTCGCGGGCTTCCTCGACCAGGCTGTTCCGCGCCCGGCCCTGAAAGAGAAAGACTGAACCGATGCCTGATGCCCTTGCCCGTGTGATCAATGCTGCGTGGGAGGCGCGTGAAACGCTCTCCACCGACACCACCGGTGAAGTGCGTGACGCCGTGGACGCCGCCATCAGCCTGCTTGATTCCGGCGAAGCCCGCGTCGCCACGAAGGAAGCCGATGGCAAATGGACCGTGCATCAGTGGCTCAAGAAGGCTGTGCTGCTCTCCTTTCGCCTCAACGCCAACGGCGCCATCTCCGGCACGCCCGGCGGCGGCAACTGGTGGGACAAGGTGCCCTCGAAGTTCGAAGGCTGGGGCGCGAAGGAATTCAAGGAAGCCGGCTTCCGCGCTGTGCCGCCGTGCGCCGTGCGCCGCGGCGCCTACATCGCGAAGAACGCCGTGCTGATGCCGTCCTATGTCAATATCGGCGCCCATGTCGGCGAAGGCACGATGATCGATACCTGGGCCTCGGTCGGTTCCTGCGCGCAGGTCGGCAAGAACTGCCATATCTCCGCCGGCACCGGCATCGGCGGCGTGCTAGAGCCCCTGCAGGCAAACCCCACGATCATCGAGGACAACTGCTTCATCGGTGCCCGTTCCGAAGTCGTCGAAGGCGTCGTCGTCGGCGAAGGCTCGGTCCTCGCCATGGGCGTCTTCATCACCCAGTCCACCAAGATCGTGAACCGCCAGACCGGCGAGATCATCTACGGCCACGTTCCGCCCTTCTCGGTCATCGTGCCCGGCACGCTACCCGATCCCAAAGGCGGCCCCTCGCTAGCCTGCGCCGTGATCGTGAAAACCGTCGACGCAAAGACCCGCGAGAAAACCGCTGTCAACGAACTGCTGCGCGACTAGGCGCAGACGAATTGCGGCCGTTGATGTCAGCGGCCTTACCCCAATGGAGGCTTTCATGGCCGACGACCCGACATCCGAACCCATCAAGGGTCCCGCATCCTACTTCCCCTCGATCGAGAAGACCTATGGCAAGAAAATGAGCCACTGGTTCGATCTCGTCGCCACCCGCAAGGGCGCGAAACATGCCGAGATCGTCAACTGGCTGAAGAACGAGCATAAGCTCGGCCACGGCCACGCCAACGCCATCGTTGCCCACGTCAAGGCGGCCAGCAAGGGCTGAGAGGGGCGGGGCTCTGCAATGGGCATCGAAATTCTGGACAGCGTCAACGACCCCGGCACGCCCGGCAAGTCCGGCGATGACCGGTACGGCTTCGACGCCGCCGCCGGCCGGGCCTGGGTCATTGACGGGGCCACAGATGCCACGGACCTCAAACCCTTCCCGAATGCCGAAAGCGGCGCCGCCTGGCTCGCCGAAACCGTCTCGGCGCGCCTGATGACCGGCCCCGGGGCCGGCGAAGGCGCCAGCGCCTATTTCGGACGTGTACTGACGGATTTGCGCGCCGAGGCGGAACGCACCTCGAAGGTCGCTCTCGACAGCCTGCCCGGTGAAGCGATGCCGGTTGCCTCCGCAATGTGGCTGCGCCGCGATGGGGACGCCTGCGAATTCGTCTGGGCGGGCGACTGTTTTGCCATTGCGGGCAGCGGTACGGGCGAGGCCCGGCTAATCGGCACGCAGGAGAAGGCCGACGCCGAAACGCGCGACGCCGCGCGCATGCTGTCCCTGTCGCAAGCGGAGAGATGGGCCATCCTGCAAGCCCAGCGCCGCGGTGCCAATGCCCCGGCGCGCGGCCTGATCACGCTTTATCCGGCCGCCGCTGCGCATCTGAACGCGCTGCGCCTCACCCTGCCGCCCGGCACGACTGTGCTGCTGATGACCGACGGCTTTTTCCGCTTCGTCGAGCCCTACGCCCTCGACACACCGTCCAGCCTGCTAGCCCGCGTGATCAGGGACGGTCTCGCCGCCTCGATCAACACCTTGCGCCAGCAGGAAGCCATACCGCACAGCGTCCGCCTCAAGGCCCGCGACGATGCCGCGGCCATCTTGCTGCGCACGTAGCGTCCGCGTCAGGTATTCAGTGTAAAGACGGTATTCAGGTCGAGCGCCGTCCAGGGCAATTCGGCGAGGTCCGTGATCCGGCGCGGCACATAACCGAGACCTTTCAGGAACTCGGTCAGCTCTTCCTTGCCGATCCCGAACCGGCCCTCGCGGTTGTCGATCTCGCACACGATGGCGGGCCGGTGCTTCTTCAGCGTCTCGGCCGCGCCGCGCAGCACGTCCAGCTCGCCGCCCTCCACATCGATCTTGATCAGCGACACCGGCGGGCAATCGATATGTGCCATGATCTCGTCGAGCGAGAACAGCGGCACCAGCTCCCGCTGGATCTTGAACCGCGTCGCAAGATCTGTCTCATCGCCGATATGGGCGAGCCCGCTGCCCACCTTGCTCTTGGACTTGATCGGCACCTTCAGCTCGACCAGCCGGCCAGCCCCCGCCTTCGGCGCACCCAGCGCAAACGGAAACACCATGATGCTCGCCTTGCGCCGCACATAAGCCGTCACGCTCAGCACCGTCCGGGGCATCGTCTGCGGCTCGAACGCAATCACCAGTCCGCCTTTCGACAGCTCGTGCAGCCGCCGCGTGAAGTCGCCGACATTGGCGCCCACATCAATCGTCGTGCTACCCGCGGGAATCAGCGATTGCAGCATGCCAAGCTCGGCCTGGTTGCCGTTCATCAGTGCCTTCACCGGCAGGACAATCGCTTTGAACAGCTTCTCGGCGGCCGTCTTGCGTCCGCCGATGACGATCGTGTCGCCTGTGCCAAGCATGCCGGGAAATCCTTAGAAAGCCGCGAACTCCTCCCTCAGCCGTTGCCGAAATGCAACCGGCATGTTCATCCGCCCACGCGCCCGGCCAGTTCGCTGCAGGCCGCCAGCAGCCGCGCAATATCCGCCTCCCGCGACAGCCTGTGCTCGCCGTCCTTGATCAGCGTCAGCACCACATCCGGCGAGGTCAGGCTCGCCGCCAGCGCCAGCGCATGGCCCCACGGCACGTCCGGGTCCTGCATGCCCTGCAGGATGCGCACCGGCCCCTCGAACGCAATCGGCGCATCCAGGATCGACCATTGCCGCCCATCCTCGATCAAAGCCCGCGAGATCGGATACGGCGCGCCATACTCCGACGGCCGCAACGTGAAACCTTGGTCCAGAATCTCCGCCTGCTGCGCGGGCGTGAATTCCGGCCACATCAACTTCTCGGTAAAGTCCGGCGCCGGCGCAATCAGCATCAGTCCCCGCACCCGCTCCGGCCGCGCCATCGCGGCCAGCAGCGCCATCCAGCCGCCCATGCTCGAGCCGACCAGCACCAGCGGGCCCTCCGTCTGCGCATCAATGGCCGCCAACGCGTCGGCGCGCCAGGCGCTGATCGTGCCGTCCTCGAAGGCGCCGCCCGATTGCCCGTGTCCGGAATAATCGAACAGCAGCGTGCCGTACCCGGCCTCCCGCGCCCAGGCCTCCACCGCCAGCGCCTTGCCGCCGCTCATGTCGGACTTGAACCCGCACAGCCACACGAACGTCACCCCGCCTGCCGGTGCAGCGGCGCGGCGGAACGCGATCCGGCGTCCCTCGGGTGAGGTGAAAGAATCCGTTGTCATGGAGGTTGCCTTCCGCCATCTCTCTCGCCTGTCAAGCGAGTAGGGCGGGCCGCGTATTGGGCGAGTTACCAGAACTGAAGGGAAAGACGATCCTGCAGGTCGCGCCGGAGCTGTCGGCCGGCGGCGTGGAGCGCACGGTCCTCGAAGTCACCGAAGCCATTGTCGAAGCTGGCGGCCGCGCGTTGCTCGCCAGCAAGGGCGGCCGCCTTGAGGATGAGTTCGCCCGCCTCGGCGGCGAACTCATCCGCATGGATGCCAAAAGCCGCAACCCGGTCACGATCAAGGTCAATGAAGGCCGGCTCCGCCAGATCATCCGCGAGCAAAGGGTCGACCTCGTCCACGCCCGCTCCCGCGCCCCGGCCTGGAGCGCCTGGGCAGCCGCCAAAGCCGAAGGCGTGCCCTTCGTCACCACCTATCACGGCGCCTATTCCGGCACGTCGGGCCTCAAGCGGGCTTACAATTCCGTCATGGCAAAGGGCGATCTCGTCATCGCCAATTCCGAATGGATTGCCGCCCACATCGCCGAAGTGCACGGGATTGATCCCGCCCGCATCGTCACCATCCCGCGCGGGGTGGACCTCGATGCGTTTGATCCCGCCGCAGTCGCCCCGGACCGGGTCGAGGCTCTCCGCAAGGCCTGGGGGCTCGAAGGCGACACCCGGCTCGTGCTGCTGCTGCCGGGCCGCCTGACCAGCTGGAAAGGGCAGGGCCTCGCCCTCGAAGCCCTCGGCCTCCTGGCGCCGGAGGAGCGCGCCGGCCTCATGCTCATCCTCGCCGGAGACGCCCAGGGCCGCGACAGCTACGTCTCCGATCTCGAACACCAGATCACCCGCCTCGGCCTCACCGGCCAGGCCCGGATCGTGCCGCACGTCACCGATATGCCCGCCGCCTACCTCGCCGCCGGCCTCGTCCTGGCCCCGTCCACCCGGCCCGAAGCCTTCGGCCGCGTCGCCGCCGAAGCCTCCGCCATGGCCCGTCCGGTGATCGTGGCCGACCATGGCGGCGCCCGCGAAACCGTCATCGAATACGAAACCGGCACCCGCGCCGAACCCGGCAGCGCGCCGGCCCTCGCAGGCGCTATAAGGGCCATGCTGTCGGTCGGTCCGGCCTCGCGCGCCTCCATGGGACGGCAGGGCCGGGACCACATCATCCGCCACTTCTCGAAAAGAGGGCTTCAGGCGGCGACACTCAGCGTCTATAAGCGCCTGTTGGAGTAGGGGAATTCGAGGACTTGAACACGGCGCGGGCCAAAACCGCCAGTCCGGCAAACCCGGGCGCAAAGGCAAAGGACGTGCTGGTCATCAAGCTCAGCGCCCTCGGAGATTTTGTGCTGTCGCTGGGCGCCATGCGGGCCGTCCGCGAGTTCCACCCCTCCGCCCGCATCACGCTGCTGACGACACCGCCCTTCGAGGAGTTCGCCAAGGTCTGCCCGTATGTGGACGCGGTCGAGACCGATGGCCGCCCGGAAGGCCTGAAGCCCACTGCCGCCCTGATCCAGCGCATCCGCAAGGCGAAGTACGACATCATCTACGACTTCCAGACCAGCGGCCGCACCAAGAACTACTTCACCGCCCTGCAGCGCGGCGGAAAGGCTCCGCTCTGGTCCGGCCACCACGAGAAGGCCGCCTTCTTCCACGACAATCCGGCCCGCGGCGGCATGCACTCGATCGACCGTCTGGCCGAGCAGCTCGAAGTCGCAGGCGTCGCCCCTTCCGGCCGTTGGCTCGGACGCAGCGCGCCGTTCCCGGACCTCGGCTGGGTGCGCCCCAAGCTCGGCAACACGCCGCGCCTTAACCCCGCTTACTTCAATCTGACGCCGCCCTACATGCTGCTGATCCCCGGCGCGTCCGAGCACCGCGAGGCCAAGCGCTGGCCGGTGGAGAACTATGCCGCCCTCGCCAAGCGCATTGCTGACGCCGGCATCCAGCCCGCCATCATCGGCGGCACTGCCGAAGGCCAGATCGCCCAGGAAATCGTCAAGCGCGAGCCGCGCGTGAAAAGCCTTGTGACGCGTACGGATCTTTTCCAGATCGTCACGCTCGCCGAAACCGCCGTCTTCGTCGTCGGCAACGATACCGGCCCGATGCACATGGCCACGCTCGCCGGCGCGCCCGGCATCGCCCTCTTCGCCACCACCGAAAGCGATCCGGACCATTCCGCCCCGCGCGGGCCCAAACCTGTCATCGTCAACGCCGCGCCGACCTTGCAGGAACTCTCCGTCGACGACGTCTGGCAATCGGTCCGCGCGCTGGGCGTGCTGAAATAGAGACGCCGCGTGTCGCAGGACTTTGATTTCCAGATCGGCAGCTGGCGCGTCACGCACCGGCGCTTGCGCGAACGCCTCGTCGGCTCAACCGACTGGGAAACCTTCACCGGCACCAGCACCATGCGTCCGGTCCTCGGCGGCTCCGGCAATATCGAAGACAACGTCCTTCACATCTCGACGGGCACCTACCGCGCCATCGCCATCCGGTCGTTCGATCCCGCCTTGAAAACCTGGGTCATCTGGTGGCTCGATCACCGCAATCCCCATGCGCTGGATGTGCCGGTCATCGGCCGCTTCGTGGACGGCGTCGGCACCTTCACGGCGGTGGATACGTCCGGCGACCGGCCGGTCCATGTCCGCTTTCTCTGGCTGCAGACCGACACGTCCACGCCGCGCTGGGAGCAGGCCATGTCCGTTGACGGCGGCGAAACCTGGGAAACCAACTGGACCATGGATTTCGAGCGCGCGTCAGCAGACGGCTGAAAACCTAAATCCCGCAGTGCCAGCATTCTTCCGTCTGCCCCATCGAGCCGATCGGTGGGCCGGGAGGCGCCGGCAGGGCGGGCAGGGGTCTCGCGAGTTGCACCTCCTCACCCGCCAGATGCCGGGTAATCCGTGCACTGAGCGCCGCCAGGTGCGCCCGGTCCGTCTCGCTCTGGCCCTTGCGCTTCTTGCCGAAGCCGTCCCTGAGCGCGGCCAGTTTCGCGTCCGCTACCGCCGACACCTCCGGCGTGGCGCCTTCTGCCCGCGCCAGCGCCATCAACTCGGACACGAACCGCGCCTGCACCACCCGCGACAGCGGCGCAAGCCGTGCGTCCGTCTGCGGCGCAAACACCGCCGCGTCGATCTCGTCGAGGATCGACCGCAGGCTCAGCGCGCCCGGCACACGTTGCTCATACGCCGCCACCCGGCCTGCCCGTGACGGCTCCAGGATCGCCGACAGGGTCAGTCCCACCGCAATGTCCGCCGCCCCCGCCAGGTCAAACACCGGACCCGTCCGTCCCGGGAACACTTCCAGCAGATCGCCGCCGCCGGCATAGCCGACATCACCGGGCGTCAGCTGGTTGAGCAGCGCGTCCGGCAGGTCCAGCGCCGCCGGGTCCAGCGTGCGCGTCAGCGCGGCCAGCGCGCGCCGCTGCTCGGCTGCCGGCACAGGCGCCGCTGCCGCGTCGCCATCCCCGGTCAGGGCATATCGGAAATCCAGCCCGCCGATGAACTTTGCCGCCGCCTCGATCTGGTAGCGGTGATAGAGATAGATCGGCACGATCACGGCGTTTAGGTCGGACGTCGGTCGCCCCGGCGCCAGCGCGCCCGGCCCGAAATTGTCCAGCGCAATCCGCCGCACCGCCATCACCTCGTCCAGTGCGGCCACCGGGTCTGCACCATTGTCCCACACCGAGGCATAAGGGTGCGCGGTCTCCACGCTGCGCGCATGGTCGTCCGAGACGAACCGCAGGCCCGAGCCGTAAGCCTGCGCCACCATCGCATCCAGCGCCGCCCGGTCATCGCCGCCTTGCGGAAACTCCGTATACAGCCATTCGATCGTGAACAGGTCCCAGGCCCCGAGGCCCACGCCGTAGGCCTGCGAGAAATCCAGTGACCCATCCGCCGCCGGCTTCACCCAGGGCGCCGGATAGTCCATCACCGAGGCGCGCCCGTTCCCGCTCGCTGCAAAATTATGCGCGATCCCCAGCGTATGACCTACCTCGTGCGCCGACAGCTGCCGGATGCGCGCCAGCGATATCTCGATCGGATCATCCGCCGCGCCGGTGCCGGTCTTCGCCGCCCCCGCGAGCCCCTCGAAGATCATCCGGTCCTGACGCACGCGCTGCGAGCCGAGGATGACGTTCGCCTTCAGGATCTCCCCCGTGCGCGGGTCGGTCACGCTCTGTCCGTAAGACCAGCCCCGCGTCTGCCGGTGCACCCAGTTGATCACGTTGTAGCGCACGTCCAGCGGATGCGCGTCCTCCGGCAGCACCTCCACACGGTAGGCATCCTTGAAGCCTGCCGCCTCGAACCCGGCCGCCCACCAGCCCGCGCCCTCGATCAGCGCATCACGTATTTCCGCCGGCGCGCCATTGTCGACATAAAACACGATCGGCTTCTTCACCGGGCTGACCGCCGCCGAAGGATCGGTCTTCTCCAACCGGAAACGCTGCGACAGGCGGGTCACAATGGGGTCGTCCAGCGGCGACGAGAAATCATGAAAGCCGAGCCCGATATTCGCCGTACGCTGATCAAATGCGCGCGGCGCATACCCGTCATCCGGCAACCGCACGAAGGAATGATGCAGCACCAGCGTCACCGCCCGCGCGTCCGCCGCCGCCGCCCGCGTCTCGGCATTCGGCTTCGAGGTCTCGAAGGTCAGGAACGCGTCGATCTCCGCATTGTCGGGGAATGACAGCACGCTGGCCGGATCCGGCATCGACCGGTCCGCCGCCAGGGTGTAGCTGCCCGCGCCCTCGCCGTGCGCCAGCGCCGACGCGAGGTTCGCCGCGTCCCGCGTCAGGAACCCCGTCAGGTCCACCAGCACCCGCCCGTCCGCACTCCTCGCCGCAATCTCCCCCGACCACAGGAACGACGGCGCAAAGCTCTGCTGCACGGATTTCGCCTCCGCCGCCCGGCCGGACGTCGCCCGGTAGCGCCAGTTCTCCTGCTCGGCCACCACCTTGCCGCCGATCTGCCGGAACCGCACGATCTCGCCCGAAGAGGCATACCCCCGGTCCAGCCCGACCGGGTTCGACCCCAGCCCCGCCGTCAGCCCCGTCGAGTAGATGAACCGCACGCTGACCCCGTCCGCCCCCGGCGCGGGCAGGGCGGCCAGCACCTGCGCGGTGTCCTTATCGACATAGAGGTCCAGGAAGCCCGGCTTTGCCTCCAGCCCGGCCACGCGCCCCTCCAGCGTCTTCGCCTTGGCGTCCCCCTGGGCCAGCACAGGCCCACACGCCAGAACGGCCAAAGCGGCAAGAATCGCGAAAAATCTCATGGCAGGCCCCCGGATGCACAGTCTCCGCCCCACTAAACGGGATCATGCGCCCCAGGGCAACGCGCCCCGGCGAAGTTTGCCGGTTGCGTCTTTCCCCGCCCCGGGCCAGAGCATCCCGCCTTGAAGATGCCCGCAAACACAGGCATATTCCCGCCTCGTTCAACAATCCCGGAAGGAGTTTTCCAATAGCTCGCAGACCAGAAGCCGATGCGCCCGTCAAAAAACAGGTCGGGCCACGTATCAATGACGAGATCCGCGCCGCCCGCGTGCTGCTGATCGACGAAAAAGGTGAGAAGCAGGGCGTCATGCCGCTGGCTGCCGCGCTGGACGCGGCCCGCGAAGCCTCGCTCGACCTTGTGGAAGTTTCCGGCGACCAGGAAGTTCCGGTCGTCAAGTTGCTCGATTACGGCAAGCTGCGCTTTGAAGAGCGCAAGAAGAAGGCCGCCGCCCGGAAGAAGCAGAAATCCTCCGAGCTGAAAGAGATCAAGATCCGGCCGAACATCGACACGCACGACTACGAAGTGAAGTCGCGCGCCATCCACCGCTTCTTCGAGGACGGCGACAAGGTGAAGATCACCCTGCGCTTCCGCGGCCGCGAGATGGCCCACCAGCATCTCGGCATGGAACTGCTCGAGAAGATGAAGTCGGACTTCGCCGAAGCCGCCAAGGTCGAGCTCGAGCCCAAGCTCGAAGGCAAGCAGATGACCATGGTCCTCGCCCCGCGGTAAGCGGCTGCGCCGGACCCTGTCTGCAAAAAAGCCCCGGTCTTTCGGCCGGGGCTTTCGCATATCTGGCTGAGGCAAGCCCCGGCCTAGCTGACCCGGATATTGTTGGTCACCGAGCTGACGCCGGGCGCAGCCCAGGCCGTGTTCCCGGCAATCTGCCGCTCGGACCAGTTGTTCACCTTGCCGGTCAGCGTCACCTTGCCGTTCGCGGCGGTGACATCGACATGCTCGGGCTTGAACCAGGACCGCGTCAGCGCGCCCATGATGTCTGCCTTGATGTCGCCGGCGTTCGGCTGCGGCTTGATCGCGACCTTGTTCGATACGCCCGTCACGCCCCAGAGCGTGCGCACGGAGTCGGCGGCGGCGTCCTTCTGGAAGTGCCAGCCGACGTCGCCGGTCAGGGTCATCCATCCGTCATTGACGGTCACCTTGACCGCGTCCTTCGGAACCGAGGAGTCCCAGGCGAGGCGGTGCAGGGCAGCTTCGGCAATCTCCGCGTCGCCATGCTTCACGTCGAATGGAAGTTTGACCTCGATCTCTTCGGCAACGCCTCTAACATCCTTGACGCGCAGCGCCGCGGTTTCGGCGGCATGCTTTTCGGAATAGGAGCCGACATTGCCGGTCAGCGTGATTACGCCATCACTGGCGGTAACGCCGATATGGGCCGAGTTGACGCTGGGCTCCCAGTTCAGTTCGTCGAGAACCGATTGCTTCAGTTGCAGGTCGTTGGACATCTCTGTCTCCTTTAAGCGCATGGGGCGGGGTCCGTGCGGGGGCAGGGGACCGAGGGGTCCGCGCGGCGGTCCCCACTGCTCACCAGCGCCCCGCGGCGCCGCGCCGGTAGCCTCGGAAAGTACGCGAGGCGCGCAGTGTTCCGCCGGGATTGTCCCCGCAACGATGGGCGGCTTTCACACGCCGGAGGCCGCCGGATGCGCGGCCCCGGCGGGGTTTCCGTGCGCGCCGCCGCCCGCCGCCTGGATGCGACAACTGAGTTGGGGCTTTGACAAGCGGGCGCATATTCACAACAGCCGCCGTAAACGACGTGACCGATGGAGACTGTCCGATGACGCCTGCCAGGTCGAACCTGCCTGTCTGGAATGAACGCCACCTCCGCATCGCCGTCGAAGGCGCCGGAGTCGCCCTCTGGGCCTGGAATGTCGATACCGACAAGCTGCTCCTCGACCAGCGCTCCTATGATCTCTGGGGCGTGCCGAATACCAACGAGGTCACCTTCGAAGACCTCTCCGCCCATATCCACCCGGCGGACCGGGACCGCGTGCGCGCCGCCTTCGCCGCAACCCGCGCGATCATGGGCCAGTACGAGATCGATTTCCGCATCATGATCGGTGAGGAAGTCCGCTGGGTCTCGGCCCGGGGGCAGGGCGAAGACGAAGGCATGCTGGACCGCACGATGTTCGGCATCTTCCTCGATGTCACCGGCCGCAAGCAGGCCGAGGAGAGCAACGAGCTGCTCGCCGGCGAGATGAGCCACCGGGTGAAGAACCTGCTCGCCATCGCCTCCGGCCTCACCTCGATCACCTCCCGCTCCGCCTCCTCGACTGAGGACATGGCCCGCCAGCTGACCAACCGCCTCACTGCGCTTGGCCGCGCGCATGATCTCGTCCGCCCGCTGCCGGGTGAGGGCAAGAAGGATGCGCTGCTCGGAGACCTGATCTCGGTCCTGCTCTCGCCCTATGACGATCCGGGCGCCTTCAGTGGCCGCATCCGCGTCTCCGTCCCGCGCATGGCCGTCGGCGAGGCCGCCGCCACCACGCTCGCGCTCGTCATCCATGAACTTGCCACCAACGCGCTGAAATACGGCGCGCTGTCGACCGACGAGGGCACGCTGGACGTCTCCTCTTCCAGCCATGAAGACGAGGTCGTGGTCGTCTGGACCGAACGCGGCGGCCCGCCGGTCGAAAGCCCCACGGGGCAGGGCGGCTTCGGAAGCAAGCTGATCAACCGCGCCATGTCTGCTCAGCTCGGCGGCACCCTCACCTGCGACTGGGCCGAAGACGGCGTCACAGTCACCCTGAAAATGGACCGCCAAAGCCTCGAAGCCTGAGGGCGGGCAGGGGCGCGGCTCGCCTGCCGGGCGAAAACCGTCCACACCCCGTTCTGGACGGTTTCTGGACGGGGCCGGAACGGGGCTGCACCGGGCGCCGGGCAGAACTTGTGCGCAGGTTCGTCCGCGCCCCCTTGATTCCGCCGCGCGCCTCCGTCATAAGCCGCCTCTTGCCGGACTCCGGGGCGACGGCATTGCCCCCAGGACGCGCATTTTGGGCCGCCAGATCTGGTGTGAGCTCTACAGTTTGAGGAGAAAAACATGCCGAAGATGAAGACCAAGAAGGCCGCTGCCAAGCGGTTCAAGATCACCGCGACAGGCAAGCTGAAGCATGGTGTGGCCGGCAAACGCCACCGCCTGATCAGCCACAACTCGAAATATATCCGTCAGAACCGCGGCACGTCCGTCGGCGCGAAGGCGGACGAAGCCCGCGTGAAGAAGTACCTGCCGTACGGCCTGTAACTTCCAAACCCTTGATCTTGAACACGAATTGACAGGAGGCAACCATGCCCCGTTCCCGCGCCAAAGTACCCGCCCACGCCCGCCACAAGAAGATTCTGAAGCAGGCCAAGGGCTTCCGCAACCGCCGCAAGAATACCTTCTCCAACGCCGTCGCCGCTGTCTGGAAAGCCGGCGAATACGCCTACGTTGGTCGCAAGGTCAAAAAGCGCCAGTTCCGCTCCCTCTGGATCCAACGCATCAACGCCGCCGTCCGCATCCATGATGAAGAGCTGACGTATTCCAGCTTCATCAATGGCCTGACCAAGGCCGGCATTGAAGTTGACCGGAAGGTCATGGCCGATCTCGCCGTGCGCGAGCCCGAGGCTTTCGGCGCGCTTGTCGCCCAAGCCAAATCCGCCCTCGCTTAAGGAAATCGACAGATGAGCAAGTCCCCCAGCAGCGTTCTCCACCCGAGCAAGAAGCCGCGCGTCAAGCGCCGGAACTCCAAGTGGACCGCCAACCTGAGCAAGCGCGCCAATATCGGCATTTTTGGCAACACCAAGAAGGCCCGCAACGCCCGCAAGAAAGCCGCCCGCGCGTAATCTGACCGCGCCGTCTGGCCCTGCGCCAGCGACTGAATTAAGCCTCCCGCTGACCCTCGTGTCACGGGAGGCTTTTTTCATGGGCGTATCGAAGCTGAGCGGAGCATTGCGGATCGGCCTGGGCGTCAGCCTGGTCGTGTTCGTGCTCGCGGCCGGCTTCCTGCAGCGCTCGCCGTGGATCCTGCCGTTTCTCGGAGCCGGGTTCACCGCCGCTTACCTGTTCGGCAAGCTGCGCCTGTGGCGGGTGGCGCGCAATTCCGGCAAGCTGAAACGCTACTGGCTGCAGCTCCCGGCCGACTTTGCGGTGCAGCTGATCCTCGTCTCGGTCCTGTATCTTGTCGGCTTCGGCCTCCACGCGCTCACCAGCGGCGAAGCGGATGCCGCGCCGTTCGCGCCGGGCGACGCGATCTGGCCGCTTGCCTTCGGCGCGGTCGCCTCGATCCTTGGCGTCTATGTCGATCGGATCGAAGGCAAGCCGTCGAGCTATTTTCCGGTCTGGATGAGCAGCAAGGACAATTCTCCGGGAGAGAGTTCCGGGGACGACATCCGCCTCCTGCCGGAGCCGGTAAACCTGCAGTCCTTCTTCAACGCGCCGGCGGACACGGTGTCGACCACGGAGCATGAAGCGGCGGCCTGGGCGGATGCCTATTCGGCGCTCACCGAAGGCCTCAGCGAGGACGACATCACCCGGGCCGAAGCACGCCTCGGCCGGGCGCTGCCGGACCTGCTGATTGCGCTCTACCGCCAGCAGAATGGCGGCTCGGTGGCAGGCCTCTGCATTCCGCTGCCGGGACATGCCGCGCCGACCCGCTACGACGAGGTGATCCTGCCCTTTGGCGGCTATAACGATCTGGTGCCGGCCGAGAGCCTGCGCACCGTCTGGGATACCGTCACCGACTACGCCGATCCGGCCAGCCCCGAGGATGCGGCGCAGTTCCCGGACGGGGCGAAGGCGATGATCGTGCTGGCCCAGTGGTACCGGGAAACCCTGTTCCTCGACTATAACCAGCCGGGCGCCCCACGTGTCGGCTATACCGATTTCGACCGCTACGACACCGACGGTAACCGCGACGCCATCACCTGGTGGAAGGACTTTGAGACTTTCTTTGCCGCCTTGCGCCATTACGAGCCGGCGTGACCCGCGATTCTGGCGGGTTGGCGCGGGCACAAGAGGCCGCTAAACAGCGCGCTGGTTTTCCGGAAGGGTCTTCACTTGTCCGACATTACATCCATCGAGCAGGAAGCGCTGGCCGCCGTTCAGGCCGCCGCCAGCCTTGACGCGCTGGACGCGGTCCGCGTCGCCGAACTCGGCAAGAAGGGCCGGGTCTCCGGCCTGATGGGCACGCTCGGCGCGATGGCGCCCGAAGAGCGCAAGGAAAAGGGCCCGGCGCTCAACGCGCTGAAGGTGCGGATCGAAGACGCCGTGCGCGCGCGCAAGGGCGCCCTTGAGGCCGTTGCGCTTGAGGCACAACTCGTTCGCGAGAAAGTGGACCTGACATTGCCTGCGGCCCCGCTGGCCGGGGAAGGGGCGCTACATCCGGTGATGCAGGTGTTCGAGGAAATCGCCGCGATCTTCGGCGACATGGGATTCCGTGTAGCCGAAGGCCCGGACATCGAGGACGACTGGCACAACTTCACCGCGCTGAACTTCCCCGAAGGCCACCCGGCGCGCGAGACGCATGACACCTTCTTCCTGAAGCCCGGCGACAATGCGCTGCCAAAAGTGCTCCGTACCCATACGAGTCCGGTGCAGGTGCGCACCATGATGACCGAGAAGCCGCCGATCCGCATCCTCGTGCCGGGCCGCGTGTTCCGCAATGACTGGGACGCGACCCACACGCCGATGTTCCACCAGGTGGAGGGCCTCGTCATCGAGGAAGGCATCCACATGGGCCACCTGAAAGGTTGCCTCGTCGATTTCGTCAAAGCCTTCTTCGAGGTGGACAATGTCGTCGCGCGCTTCCGCCCACACTTCTTTCCGTTCACGGAGCCTTCGGCCGAAATGGACGTGCAATGCCTGCGCTCCGGCGGTGTTGTCGAAGTCGGCAAGGGCACCGACTGGCTGGAAGTGCTCGGCTGCGGCATGGTGCATCCGAATGTGCTGCGCAATTGCGGGCTCGATCCGGCGGTCCACCAGGGCTTCGCCTTCGGCATGGGCGTCGACCGTCTCGCCATGTTGAAATACGGCATGCCGGACCTGCGCCCTTATTTCGAAGCAGACCCGCAATGGACGCGCCATTACGGCTTCTCGCCCTGGCTCACGCCGTCCGTCAGCGGAGGGCTCAGCTGATGAAATTCACCCTATCCTGGTTGACCGATCACCTCGTTACCAAGGCCTCGCTCGATGAAATCCTCGGATTCATGGGCAAGGCCGGTCTTGAGGTCGAGCACGTCACCGACCCCAAGAAGGCTCTGGCGCCGTTCACGGTCTGCAAGGTGCTCGAAGCCGATCCTCATCCGCAGGCGGACAAGCTGCGCGTCTGCAAGGTCGAGACGATCGACGGGATCAAGCAGATCGTCTGCGGCGCACCCAATGCGCGCGCCGGCATGACCGCGATCTATGCGCCGCTCGGCACATGGATTCCGGGCCTCAACATGGCGCTCGACAAGAAGCCGCGTGCCATTCGCGGTGTCGAGAGCCATGGCATGATGTGTTCCTCGCGCGAGCTGGAAACCGGCGATGACCATGACGGCATCATCGATCTCAGCAGTGACTATACGGTCGGCATGCCCGCGGCCGAAGCGCTCGGCGCGACCGATGCCGTGATCGACTTTGAAGTGACGCCCAACCGTCCCGACTGGCTGGGCGCGCAGGGCATCGCGCGCGATCTCGCCGCCGCCGGCGCGGGCCGGTTCCTGCGCAATGATGCGAAGAAAGTGCCGGGCAATGGCGATTGCCCCATCGAGATCAAGCTCGAAGCACCCGAAGCTTGCCCGATGTTTGCGGGCGCGCTGGTGCGCGGCGTCACCAATGGTCCGTCCCCGGACTGGATGCAGGCGCGCCTGAAGGCCGCTGGCCTCCAGCCGCGCTCGCTGCTGGTCGACATCACGAACTATATCTCGCTCGATCGCGCGCGCCCGTTGCACGCCTATGACGCGGCCAAGCTCTCCGGCGCCGTGGTCGCGCGGCTCGGAAAGCCTGGCGAAGCACTCGAGGCGCTCGATGGCAAGACCTATCCGGTCACGGAAGAAATGTGTGTCATCGCGGACGCGTCCGGCGTCATCGGCCTCGGCGGCATCATGGGCGGAATGTCCACTTCGGTGTCCGCCGAGACGACCGATGTGTTCATCGAAAGCGCCTGGTTCGATCCGCTGCGCACCGCCCGCACCGGCCGCGTGACCGGCATTCATTCGGATGCGCGCTACCGGTTCGAGCGCGGCGTCGATCCGCAAAGCTGCGTGGACGGACTGAATCTCGCCCTCGCGCTGATCCTTGAATATGGCGGCGGCGCGGCGACCAAGGCGCGGATCGCGGGGTCGATCCCGGTGCGTACACAGAAGGTGACCTTCTACCGCGGCGATGTCGAACGCCTGACCGGCCTGACCGTGAAGCCGGCCGAGATGAAGCGCATCCTGAAGGATCTCGAGTTCGACATCGAGGACGCCGGCGATGCCTGGTACCTGATGCCGCCTTCGCACCGGTTCGACATCGACCGCTCGGCGGACATTGTCGAGGAGATCGCCCGGCTTGTCGGCTATGACCAGCTGCCGACCGCCTCGCTGCCGATGGCAGAGGGCATGAAGCAGGGCGTGGCCTCCACGCGGCAGACGCGCGTCGCGATTGCCCGCCGGGCGATGGCAGCACGCGGCTTCCTCGAGGCGGTCACCTGGAGCTTCATGGCCAAGGATCATGCCGGCCTGTTCGGCAAGATCGACGAGGCGCTGACAGTGGCGAACCCGGTCGCCAGCGAACTCAACTACATGCGTCCCACGGCGCTCTCAAACCTCGCGCAGGCCGCCCAGCGCGCCGCCAACCGGGGCGAGCGCAGCATCCGCCTGTTCGAGGCGGGGCCGATCTATCTCGGCGACGGGCCGAAAGATCAGCGTACGGTCATTGCCGGTCTCGTGCAGCCCTCGGCGCAGCGCCACTGGCAAGGCGGGGTTCAACCCTATGACGCGTTCGCGGCCAAGGCGGACCTGTTCGCGCTGCTCGCCGCGCTCGGCCAGCCAGGCGAGAAGTTCCAGATCGGCGCGGCGACGCAGCCGCACTGGCATCCCGGTCAGTCGGCGAGCCTCAAGCTTGGCCCGAAGATGACGGTGGCGAATTTCGGCGCGCTGCATCCGGGCGTGCTGAAGGCGCTGGATGTCGACGGACCGGTCTATGCGTTCGAGCTGAACCTCAACGCGCTGCCGGTGATGAAGGCGAAGTCGACCAAGACCAAGCCGGTGCTGGAGCGCGCCGACCTGACGCCGATCCGGCGCGACCTCGCGTTTGTCGTGGACGCCGGCATGGCGGCAGGCGAACTCGTCAAGCATGCGCAAGGCGCCGAGAAACTGCTGGTGTCGAAGGTGGACGTGTTCGACGTCTACCAGGGGCAGGGCGTTCCCGAGGGCAAGAAGTCGGTGGCGTTCGAAGTGACGATCCAGCCGCGCGAGGCGCTGAAGGACGACCAGATCCAGGCGATCATGGACCGGATCATCGCTTCCGTGGCAAAAGGGACGGGCGGCGTGCTGCGCGGATAGGCGCGGGCGCCGCAAAGGGGGCCGCATGGGATTGAAGCAGTCGCTCTACCAGCAGCTGGTGCCGGAGGCGCGGGCGTCCGGCATCTCGAAGCTGAACCTTTTCATCGTCGCCGTTGTGCTGGCGTCCTTCCTGTTCCTTGCGCTGGAGACCGAGCCGGTACTGAACAGTGATCCGCGCTGGATGCTGGCGTTCAATGTGTTCAACATCTCGGTGCTCGTGATCTTCACGCTGGAATACGTCGCGCGGGTCTGGGTGGCGGGCGTTGATCCGCAATACCGGGGCCTTCGCGGCCGGCTCAAGTACGTGACGCGGTTTTATCCGGTTGCGGACTTTCTCGCCTTCGGGCCGGAGCTGATCGTGATGGCGATGGGCGGGGGCGGATCGCTGCTGGTGCTGCGGGTGCTGCGCTTGGCGCGGCTGATCAAGATTGCGCGCTTCGTGCCGGCCTTTGATGCGTTAGGCGCGGCGCTACGGCGGTCGAGCTCGCAGCTCCTCACCAGCCTCGCGGTGGCGCTGGCGCTGGTCTATGTCGCGGCGGTGCTCCTGTATTTCGTCGAGGGTGTCGGCGGCGAGCAGCAGGAGACCTTTGCGTCGATCCCGCGTGCCATCTGGTGGGCGGTCGCCACGCTGACGACAGTCGGCTATGGAGATGTGTATCCGGTGACGCCGCTCGGGCGATTCTTTGCGGCGATCATCGCGATTGCGGGGATCGGGGTGGTGGCGCTGCCGGCGGGCGTGTTTGCCAGCGCCTTTTCGGACGAACTCAGGGAACGCCGCGAGCGGGGAACACGCCTATGACACAGCTGAAAATGACCGTTGCCGGTGTGGCTGGCCGGATGGGGCGGCAGCTGGCGGCGATGGCGATCGACCGCGGCCATGCGCTCACCGGCGGCAGCGAAGTTGCGGCTGCCGGCGTGTTTGACGAGGATATCGGTGTGCTGGCCGGTCGCCGGGCGCTGGGTCTCTGGCCGTCGCCGGATGTGGCTGAGGCCGCCGCTGGGGCGGATGTGTGGATCGATTTCACGCGGCCCGAGGCGACGTTGGCGGCGCTGGGCGCGCTGCGAAACACGTCCGTGCGGGCGGTGGTGATCGGCACGACGGGGTTCGAGGCGGACCAGGAGATCGTCATCCAGGCGGCGTCGGACCGGTTTGCGATCGTCAAGGCGGGCAACTTCTCGGTGGGCGTGAACCTGCTGCAGGCGCTGACGCGGCTTGCGGCATCGCGTCTCGGGGCGGACTGGGACATCGAGATCCTGGAATCGCATCACCGGCTGAAAGTGGATGCGCCTTCGGGCACCGCGCTGATGCTGGGAGAAGCCGCAGCCGAGGGTCGCGGCAAGCCGCTGAAGGACATTCTGGCGAAGCCTTACCTCGGTGCGAACGCGCCCCGGAAGGAAGGCGAGATCGGCATGGCTGTGCGCCGCGCCGGGGGTATTTATGGTGAACACGACGTGATGTTTGCCTCGCCGCGCGAAGTGGTGCGCCTGTCGCACATGGCATTGGACCGGGCTGTATTTGCCGAAGGCGCGGTGCAGGCGGCGGCCTGGGCAGCGGCCCAGCCGCCCGGACTCTACGGCATGGATGATGTGTTGGGTCTCGGCCACACCGGTTGAGGAAAGCGCGCCCTTGTCGGCGGAATGCGCCTTGACGCGCCGCAGCATCGTGCCAACGTGACGCTTCTGTTAAGTGAAACCAAGCGTTCCGAAGGCACATGATCGGCATCGTGGTCGTCAGCCATGGCAAACTCGCGCACGAGCTCGTTGCGGCCGCGGAACACGTGGTCGGCCGGCTTTGGCGGACGCGTGCCGTCTCCATCGATGCCGACGAAGACCTCGATATCAAGCGCGAAGCGATCCTCGAAGCGGTAAAAGCCTGCGATGCGGGGCGCGGCGTCATCGTGCTGACTGACATGTTTGGCGGCACGCCCTCGAACCTGGTGCTATCGCTGCGCAGCCGCGCGCGGATGGAAATCGTCTCCGGTGCAAATCTCCCGATGCTGATCAAGCTGGCCCAGACGCGGGACATCCTCTCGCTCGAGGAATGTGCTCAGGACGCTGCCGAGGGCGGGCGCAAGTACATCACCATCGCCTCCGACGTTCTCGCGAAACTGCCGTCCTGCTGATGTCCGACGCGTTTCCGGCCGCGCGGCGAGCGACCATCGTCAATCGCAAGGGGCTTCACGCCCGTGCCTCGGCCAAGCTCGCCAAACTCGCCGCCGAATATGACGCGCAGGTCTTTGTCACGCACGAGACCGAGACGGCGGATGCCCGCTCGATCATGGACCTCCTGATGCTCGTCGCGCACACCGGCTGTGTCGTCGAGATCAAGGGCAGGGGCGCCCAGGCGGACGAGGCGGTGAACGCCATTGCCCGCCTGATCGATGACGGCTTCGGCGAGACCGACAACTAGTCCAACTCCGCCCCTCCCGCGAAGCCAGGACCATCGCACCGCTATGGGAGGTGAGAGTGTTGAATCCGGGGGATTTCGATAGGTCCGTGTGCGGAGGTGTTGCACAAGGGTCGGGGGAGAATTTCATAACGGTTTGACGGGGATGGGTTTTATCTTGCGGACGGGATGTTTGCTGTACGCGCAAGTCCCCTCGTTCCCTCGCCAGACGGCCTCATCCTGTTGCAGGCTTTGCATTTCGCGTGTCGATTTTTTCTCATTGATTCTCATTTTGTATCACTTCGTATCGGTTCTTTCCCGCCGGCTATCGGGGGGTGTCGGATTTCGGCCTTTGGCCTCTATCCGACCTGCGGCGTGGGGGTGGCGCTGAATGTAACCGCGCGCGGAGGGGTGTAGCGCAGGCTTTCCGGAGAAATCTTTCAGAGGCTTGAGGCGTCTGCGGATTTTTTTGGGGAGGGGGCCTGTTTCGTTGCACAAGGCTGGGTCCCGGGCATTTGCTGCGCAAATCCCGGGATGACGACCAACTGCCGATGCGTGGGGGGCTGAGGCTAAGCGGCTTTCCGCTTTGACTTGCGCACTTCGTACTTGTTGAGGGCGTGCAGGTAGGCCTTGGCGCTGGCGACCAGCGTGTCGGGGTCGGAGGAGCGGCCGGTTGCCATGATGCCGTCGCCATTGAGACGCACCGAGACGGTTGCCTGCGCGTCCGTGCCGCCCGTCACGGCGTGCACCTGGTAGAGTTCCAGCACGGCCTGGTGCGGGACGATCTGGCGGATGGCGTTGAACACGGCATCGACCGGGCCATTGCCGCGCGCGATGGCGTATTTTTCCTCGCCGTCGACCACGAGGTCGATTTCGGCCGTCTGCGGACCATCCGTGCCGGCGACGACACGCAACCGCTTGAACGCGATGCGCTCGCCTTCGGCGGCCAGCTGCTCGTCCACCAGCGCGATGATGTCGTCATCGAACACGTGCTTCTTGCGGTCAGCGAGATCCTTGAAGCGCTTGAACGCGTCGTTCAGCGCCTCGCCCTCGATGAAGTAACCCATCGATTCCAGCTTGTCGCGGAAGGCGTTGCGGCCGGACAGCTTGCCCATCACCAGCGAGGTTTTCGCGACGCCAACATCTTCCGGCTTCATGATCTCGTAGGTTTCGGAATTCTTCAGCATGCCGTCCTGGTGGATGCCGCTCTCGTGCGCGAAGGCGTTCTTGCCGACGATCGCCTTGTTGTACTGGACCGGGAAACCGGTGATGCGGCTGACCATCGCCGAGGCGCGGGCGAGGTAGCTCGTGTCGATGGCGGTTTCGTACGGCAGCGTGTCGCCGCGTACTTTCATCGCCATCACGACTTCTTCCAGCGCGGCGTTGCCGGCGCGCTCGCCGAGGCCGTTGATCGTGCACTCGATCTGGCGCGCGCCGTTGGACATGCCGGCCAGCGAGTTCGCCACCGCGAGGCCGAGGTCGTTATGGCAGTGCGTGGACCAGATCACCTTGTCCGAGTTCGGGATGTTTTCGATCAGCCTGCGGATCAGGGCGCCATACTCGTCCGGGTGCGAATAACCGACGGTGTCCGGCACGTTGATCGTGGTGGCGCCGGACGCGATGGCGGCGTCGATGCATTTGCACAGGAAGTCGAACTCGGTGCGGGTCGCGTCTTCGGCGCTCCATTCGACATCGTCGACGAGGTTGCGCGCCTGGCTGACCGAGCGGCCGACCGCTTCGAGCACGGCGTTCGGGCCCATCTTCAGCTTGTGCTTCATGTGCACGGGGCTGGTGGAGATGAAGGTGTGGATGCGCGGACGCGCGGCCTTGCGGACGGCTTCGGCGCAGCGGTCGATATCTGCCGGGGTGGAGCGGGCGAGGCCGCAGATGATGGCGCGTTTCGACTGGGCGGCAATGGCGCTCACAGCGGCGAAGTCACCTTCCGAGGCGGCCGGGAAGCCCGCCTCGATGATGTCGACGCCCATCTCTTCGAGCAGGTTGCCGAGTTCGAGCTTTTCATTGTGCGTCATCGAGGCGCCGGGCGATTGCTCGCCGTCGCGCATGGTGGTGTCAAAGATGAAAACGCGGGGTTTCGTCGCGGATTTCGCGGTGGATTTCGAGGTCATGGGATGGCGGCTCTGCGGTGGGTTCCGGGGAAGGGTTTGACGCTGTCTTGGCATCCCCTGGCCGCGCGTGCGCCCCTCAGTTCGAGGCGACCGGCTCCGGCCAGGGGCCGGTAAGCAGCAGAAGAAGGGGCAAGAGTTTGCGCATGGGGGCTTTAATCGCCGTGTTTCTGCCCGGTGTCAATGTTGAGAGCGGGCTGTTCGGGAATATCTTGCCAGGCCTTGCGGGCCCGGCGGACCACGAAAATCGTGACACCGGCATACAGGGCGAGGGCCACGGCGCCGAAGGCGATGGCGGTCACGGGGTTGCCCTCGAAGGCAGACACCACGGTTTTCCAGCCGACGGCGACCAGCGCGATCTTCGGAAGGATACCGAGGCCCATGCCGATCCAGTAGTCGCGGAATTTCGCGGCGCTGGCCCCGAACACCATGTTGACGATCAGGAACGGGCCGGCCGGCACCGTGCGCACGACCGCACTGGCGATCAGGGCGTTGCGGCCGATCAGGACCGACAGCTTCTGGGCGCGGGGGCCGGCATAGCGGCGCACGGCCGCTTCGCCGCCCGCCCGTCCGATCCAGAAGGTCAGTGCGCCGGACAGCATGTTGGCAATCCAGCCGTAGATGGCGCCGATCAGTGGGCCGAACACCGCAATGGCGGCGGCGAGCAGGGCAAACTGGGGGACACCGAGGAATGCCGCGACGCAGAAAACGGCGACGACGGCTGGAAGGCCCCAGGGGCTTCCCGCGAGGTTGCGCAGCCAGGCTTCGGCCTGTTCCAGTCCCGGCAGCTGGCCAAGTTTGCCGAGGGCGAAGACCGACAGCACGACGGCCAGCAGGCCGAGCCCGATATACAGGGCACGGCGGGAAGCCGGGGCCGGCGCAGGGGCGGTTGTCTCGTGCGTCATCGCGGCTTCAGGTGCGATAGCGGGGGCCCGGCGTCAATCGCGCGCAGGCAGATGGCCCTTCAGGCGTCGGCCAGCATCGCCTCGCTCATCGCCCAGAGCTTTTCGGCTTTCGCGTTGTCGGCGATCCAGGGCCGGGCGTGTTCCCAGCGCTGGCTGTCGGCGGTGGCCAGCTTCGCCACATCGCAGTCTTCGCAATAGACGCCGCCCTTGCCGGCCAGCTTGGGCGAGGTGGCCGCCCAGACGGTCGTCGAGGCGCCTTGCTCGGGCGTCTTGAACATCGCCTGCACCATCGGCGGGATCGACCCGTCGGCTGCCTTCCAGCCGAGGGCGACCATTTCCTCTTCCGGAAGGTGGCGCTGCAGCGGCGTGAAGATGCCGCCCGGGTGGACGGAAAAGGCGCGCACGCCGACGTCGCGGCCGAGCATATCCACGCCGAGGGCGAACAGGGCGTTGGCGGACTTGGCCTGGCCGTAGGCTTCCCATTTGTCATAGGTGCGCGTGGTGTAGTGGGGGTCGTCCCAGATCACGTCGGAGCGGACATGGCCGACCGAGGACAGCGCGACGACACGCGCGCCGTCTGCTGCTTGCAGCGCCGGGGCGAGCTTCATCGCCAGCGCCATGTGGCCGAGATGGTTGGTGCCGAACTGGCTTTCCCAGCCCTTGCCGACGCGGGCGAGGGGCGGGGCCATGATGCCGGCATTGTTGATCAGGATGTTCAGGCCGCGGCCGGTTTCGAGATAATGGTCGGCGAAGCGGCGCACGCTCGCGAGGTCGCCGAGGTCCATTGCGGCGATCTCGATTTCGCCCGCGACACCGGCCAGCGCGTCGGCGGCGGTGTCCGCGCGGCGTGCCGGGACGGTGACGCGCGCGCCGGCGCCGGCGAGGGCCCGCACGGTTTCGAGGCCGATGCCGGAATAGCCGCCGGTGACGATGATGTTCTGGCCGGAGAGGTCGATGCCGGCGAGGACTTCGCGGGCCGTGGTCTTGGCCGGGAAGCCGGATCCGATCGGTGCCTGGTCTGCTGCCGCCATGACGTGTCGCCTTCCTCTGGTGCCTTGCTGCGCTGAAGGTTAGCGCTGCGGCCGGCAAGGGGCTACTGCAATCTCTCTGGAAGCCTGCCCCCGCGATGCCTAAATTCGCCGCTAGGCTGACAAATCAATCTGGAGAGCCGATCATGAAATCACATCTGATGCTGGGCGCCCTGCTTCTGAGTTGCGCCCTTGCCTTTCCCGCCGCTGCCCAGTTCGGGCAGGTCGAGCGGACGCAGGCGGAAATCGCGCTGGAGCAAGCCGAGACGCAACAGGCGAAGTTGAAGTTGGCGCGCGCGGCGGCCGACACGGCGTGCCAGGCGGGCGACCTGGAAGGCTGTTTCAAGCTGGCGGACATGCAGCGCACCGGTAGGGGCGGCCTGCAGGATCTCAAGGCGGCGGCAAAGTCCTACAAGATCATGTGCGACGCGCGCGATGGACGCGGCTGTTCGGGCCTTGCTTACCTGACGGTGCAGGGACGCGGCGTGGCCGAGAACAAGACCGAGGGGCGTGCACTGTACGAGAAGGCCTGTGACCTGGGCGATGTCAGTGGCTGCGCGGCGTATGGCAACATGGCCTATACCGGCACGGGCGGACGCAAGGATGTGCTCGCCGGCACGAATGCGCTGACCGATGCGTGCAATCGGGATTACGAATGGGCCTGCACGCGGATGCGCGAGCTGGGCGTCTATGACCCGACCGAAAATCCGTTCGACCGGCTCAGGGACCTGCGCAACTGATCAGACGGCGGCGGCCTTCGGGGCGCCGGTTTCTGTGACGGGCGCTTCGGCGCGGGCGGGGGACAGGGGCGCGACGTTCGACAGGTCCGGCACGGAGGCGGCCTTGTTGATGTGGGCGACGGTACGCTCTGGCGCGATCAGCAGATCGGCGCTGACGAAGGTGCGCTCTTCGACCCGCATGCAGGGCGCGTAGGCGATGCCTTCGAGGCGGCCGCCGGTGCAGACTTCCAGGCTCTTGCTGGCTTCGATGTCGCCGCTGACGGCGCCGTGGATGATCAGCGTGACGGCGCGGATGCGGCCTTCGATCCGGCCGGTGGCTTCCACCAGGATCAGATCATCGGAGTCGACATCGCCGCGGATATGCGCGCCGACAATCACGGGTCCCGAAAAATGGAACTTGCCTTCGAGCTTTCCGCCGGCGGCAATCGCGTTGCCCAGGCCGGACCGGGCCGGTTTGGCGGGTGCCTCGGGTTTGCTAGGTGTCACTGCCATGACTGGCTTCCTTCATTAGGCCCTTTTCCACAGGTTAACCTATTGTTAACGAAAGAAGAAGGGTTCCAGCCGGATGCTTGCAAGAATTGTGCGGAGACCTTTGCTCGCGGCGGTGGCTCTCGTGCTGGCGGCGTGCGGCGCGGATCGCGAGGCGCCGCAAGGGGGCGGTCCCGCGCCGCTGTTGCCGCCCGGCGCGGAGGGGATCGACCTCTCGCACCATAACGGGCCGGTTGACTGGGGCCGTCTTGGCACCGAGCCGCTGGAGTTTGTGTACCTGAAGGCGACGGAAGGCACCGACCATATCGATACGCGGTTCCAGGAAAACTGGCAGGCGGCGACCCGGCTGGGATGGCAGGTGGGCGCCTATCACTTCTACCTGCTCTGCCGGGACGGCGCGCCGCAGGCCGAGAATTTCATCCGCCAGGTCGAAGTGCGCACCGGCACGCTGCCGCCCGCCGTTGACCTTGAGCATGCCCATAACTGCAAGGCGCGCGGCGGGCGGGAAGCGGCGTTGACGGAGCTGCGCGCGTTTCTCGCTGCGCTGGAGGCGGAGTACGGCGCCGTACCGGTGATCTATACGACGCCCGCCTTCCACGCCGAATGGCTCGCGGGGGAGGGCTTCGAGGCGCACCCGGTCTGGATCCGGTCGCTCGACGGTCCGCCGGAACTGCCGCATGCGATCTGGCAGTATTCGATGAAGGGAAAAGTGGCCGGCGTCGAAGGGCCCGTCGATCTCAACCGGGCAGCCGACTAGAGCGCCTTGCCCATCCGGAGCCCCGGCACGTCCACGCCGCCGACTGATGCACTGATGATGCGCTCGATCTCGCCGTAGCCGCAGGCGCGGTAGAGCGGCTCGCCCGCGAGTGTTGCCATCAGTTCGGCGCGGCGGAATCCGGCGTCCCGCGCCGCTTGTTCGCATACGGACAAGACATACCGGCCGAGGCCGCGGCGGACGAACCGCGGATGCGTGTACATCGCCCGGATGCGGGCGGCGTCCTTGCCGATCTGCAGGAGGGCGTGATTGCGCTGCGCGGTCGAATGATCGCCGCCATAGAGCGTTGCGCGGTGGCTCCAGCCACCGCAGGCGGCGAGGCGGCCGGACGCCGTTTCATGCACGGTGAAATAGGTGGCGTCCGCGATCAGCTGCCGGTCGAGCCCCATGATGGAATGGGAGACGGCGACCTGTTCGGGAGAGAGGAAGCCGCGCTGAAGTTCGCCGATTGCGGCGTCCATCAGCGCGGCGATGTCGTCTGCATCCGCCTCCAGGGCGAGGCGGTGCTTGAAGCCCTCGAGAAAGGGCTCACTCATACCTAGTTGCGGCTCTTGTCCACGAGGCGGTCATTCTTCGCCCAGTGCATCATGCCGCGCAGTTTCTCGCCGACTTCCTCGATGCTGTGCGAAGCCATACGCTGGCGCATGGCGTGGAAGCCCGGCGCGCCGGCCTGGTTTTCCAGAACCCAGTTGCGCGCGAAGGTGCCGTTCTGGATGTCTTCCAGAACCTTCTTCATTTCCTTCTTCGTCTCGGCGTTCACGATGCGCGGGCCGGTGACATATTCTCCGTACTCGGCGGTGTTCGAGATCGAGTAGTTCATGTTGGCGATGCCGCCTTCATAGATCAGGTCGACGATCAGCTTGGTCTCGTGGAGGCATTCGAAATAGGCCATCTCCGGCGCGTAGCCGGCCTCGACCAGCGTCTCGTAACCGGCCTTGATCAGTTCGACGATGCCGCCGCAGAGCACGGCCTGCTCGCCGAAGAGGTCCGTCTCGGTCTCTTCGCGGAACGAGGTTTCGATGACGCCGGCGCGGGTGTTGCCGATGGCTTTGGAGTAGGACAGGGCAACCGCCTGGGCAGAACCGGTCGCGTCCTGGTGGATGGCGATCAGGCCCGGCAGGCCGAAGCCCATCTGGTACTGCGCGCGCAGCGTATGGCCGGGGCCCTTCGGCGCCGAAAGCGACACGTCGATATCCTTCCGGGGACGGATGAGGTTGTAATGGATGTTGAAGCCGTGGCCGAACATGATGTGCTGGCCGGCGCGCAGGTGCGGCTCGATCTCGTTCGCGAACATCACGGCCTGCTTCTCGTCCGGCACGAGGATCATCAGCACGTCAGCCCATTTTGCGGCTTCGGCCGGGGTGACGACTTCCAGCTTCTCGGCTTCGCATTTCTTGCGGCTGGCGGAGCCTTCCTGCAGCGCAACCTTGATGTTCTTCACGCCCGAGTCGCGCAGGTTCAGCGCATGGGCATGGCCCTGGCTGCCATAGCCGACGACCGCGACCTTCTTCTTCTGGATCAGCGAGATGTCGGCGTCTTGTTCGTAGTAGATTTTCATGTGCGTTCGGAAGCTCCGCTAAGGGGTAAGGGGGGATGGCGTTGGAAGGGATCCGTCAGGAAGAGGCGTTGCAAACCCAGCCGGGGCTGACATTGGCAATGCCGATGACGAGATTGTTGAGCCGGCTCACCGGATCGTCGGATCCGGCATGGCGGGAAAAATTGCGGGGGCCGTTTTCGGTATCGGCGCGGGTGATGATGTCGTGGCTGTCGATCACGAGCCGCACGGTGCGCGAGCCATCGGGATTGAGCGTCACGTCTTCGCGCGGGCCATAGTCCGGCACATCGGGCGCGGCAGACTGGGTCAGCAACACGCTCAACGCATTGGCGGTATCATCGGGCAGGGTGGCCAGCAAACGGCAGCGCGGCCCGCGGCCCTCTGGCACCGAGCGGGCCTCAAGGCGTAGCTTCGGCCCGTCCGCGAGGACATCGTAGACATAGGCCGCGCCGCTCGGCGACGCGGTGTCGATGATCTCGACCAGCGAATTTGCGCGTGCGCCGTAAAGCGAGACGGCCCGGTCACGGATAGCCGAAGCGCGCTCGAGGTCGCAGCGCATCTTCGCGGCGTCGGGGCCGGCGTCGGCGGCATAGGCAGCATTCGACAGGGCAGGGTTGCACCCGCCGTCTTGCGCCGCCGCCGCAAGCGGCGCCGCCAAGACTGCAAGGCCCACCAGTGCGGCGCACCAGGAAAAGGGTTTCATCCTTTCTCCTTCCCGCGTTTGATCGACAGGACACCGGTCCGGCTGACTTCGACCAGGCCCAGCGGGCGCATCAGGTCGACAAACTGCGTCAGCTTTTCGGAAGCCCCTGTGACCTCGAAAATGAAGCTCTCGTTGGTGGTGTCTATCACATGCGCGCGGAAAATCTCAGCGATCCTGAGCGCCTCGACGCGTTTTTCCCCGGTGCCGGCGACTTTCACGAGCGCCAGTTCCCGCTCGATACCGGTCTTGGAATTGGTGATGTCGATGACTTCGGCGACCGGCACGATGCGCAGCAGCTGCGCCTCGATCTGCTCGAGGATGTGCGCTGTGCCTTGCGTGACGATGGTGATGCGCGAGCGGTGTTGGCTGGAATCGACTTCGGCGACCGTCAGGGAATCGATGTTGTAGCCGCGCCCGGAGAACAGGCCGACGACACGCGCGAGCACGCCCGGCTCGTTGTCGACCAGAACGGCGAGCGTGCGCCGCTCGATCTCCTGATCGGCATGCGACAGGAAATAGGCCGATTTCGGCCCGTTGCCGTTACCGCCCAGGGGCTTGGGTGCGTCGGTCATTGCAGCCTCGTGGGTTGTGCGGCGTCAGCGCCGAACTTGAAATCCGGACGGCGGGTTTCGAGTTTTGCGCGCAGGGCCTTCGACTTCGCAATGGCATCGCCGCGGTCATCATCATCCTGGTCGTCATAGCGCTCGACGATCTCGTCCTTGCGGCGCGGATCGAGATAGGCCTGCAGCTCGGACACCAGAAGCCGGCGGCACTCGTCGATATAAGCCGCGCTGTCGTCGGCGGCGGGGCCACCTTCGCGGGTCAGCGCTTCCAGTTCGTGATAGGTCCACATCAGGGCGTCCAGGATCGGCGGGCGGTGGCCGCGATAGGCGCCTTCCTTCTCGGCGCCCTTCTTGTCGGGGTTGAGGTTCGGAAAGAACAGCCGGCCCCGGTCCACGAGCGTCGATAGCCCCACCAGAAGGTTCGCCTTGGTGGCCTGGAAGCCGCCTTCATTGGCCTGCATGTGGCGGGTGCGGGCGAACATCGCGCAGCGCGCCATCGTGTCGATCGCGGCATTGCCCCAGTCGAGGCTTGCGGCGTCGATGCTCTGGCGAAGGCTCGCCGTCTGCAGCCTGCGCTGGCGCTTGGTCTCGCCGCGCGCGACCAGCGCACTGATCACCGCGATGAGGGCCGAGCCCACGCCGACGAAGACTTCAAGGTAAGTCTGGCTGAACTGCAACAGGCCTGCCACGTCCATTATTGCCCCCACGCGCCCGGTTCCCGGACCTTTTTGTGCTAGACGAGCTTGCGGCCCGCTTCTCCGACTTCGTTACCTGTTATCTCGCCGAGAATCATCTGGTTGTGCGCAGAGCCCGACGGGATCATCGGCAGGCAGTTCTCCGCCCGCTCGACGCGGCAATCGAACAATACCGGGCCGGGATGGTCAATCATTTCAAGGATCTTGGCGTCCAGCTCGTCCGGCTTGTCGCAGCGGATACCGTGGCCGCCGAGCGCCTTGGCGAGCATCACGAAGTCCGGCAGGCTTTCGGAATAGGAATGCGAATAGCGCTCGCCGTGCAGCAATTCCTGCCACTGGCGCACCATGCCCATCCATTCATTGTTGAGGATGAACACCTTCACCGGCAGCTTGTGCTGGACCGCCGTCGAGAGCTCCTGCATCATCATCTGGATCGAGGCCTCGCCGGCGATGTCGATGACCAGCGCCTCCGGATGCGCCGCCTGGACGCCGACGGCGGCCGGCAGGCCGTAGCCCATGGTGCCGAGGCCGCCGGAGGTCATCCAGCGGTTCGGTTCTTCGAAATGATAGAACTGCGCCGCCCACATCTGGTGCTGGCCGACTTCGGTCGTGATGTAGGTCTTGCGGTCCTTGGTCAGCGCGTAGAGCCGCTCGACGGCGTATTGCGGTTTGATCACCTCGGCCGAGTTTGCGTAGGTGAAGCAGCGCCGCGCGCGCCAGGTGTCGATCTGGTCGCGCCAGGGCGTGAGGTCCGGCATCTTGCGCTTCAGCGCCTTGATCTCGGTGATCAGCGCGTCCAGCGCCTCGGCGCAATCGGCGACCACCGGCACGTCCACGCGCACGATCTTGTTGATCGAGGAGGCGTCGATATCAATATGGATCTTCTTGGACTTGGGCGAGAAGGCATCGATACGGCCGGTCACCCGGTCATCGAAGCGGGCGCCGACGCAGATCATCAGGTCGCAGTCGTGCATGGCATTGTTGGCTTCGAAACTGCCATGCATGCCGAGCATGCCCAGCCAGTCCGGGTGCGAGGCCGGGAAGGCGCCGAGGCCCATCAGGGTCGAGGTCACCGGGAAGCCGGTCAGCTCCTGCAACTCGCGCAGCTTCTCCGATGCTCGCGGCCCAGAATTGATGACGCCGCCTCCGGTGTAGAAGATCGGCCGCCAGGCCTTGGTCATCAGGTCGGCCGCGGCCTTGATGGCGTCCGTCTTCGGGATGCGCTGGGGCACATAGGTTGGCTTGGTGATGCCCTCCTTGCCGACATAGGGCCCGGTCGCGAACTGGATGTCCTTCGGGATGTCGACGACCACCGGACCGGGGCGGCCCGAGGTCGCGACGTAGAACGCCTCGTGCATGATCCGCGCGAGCTGGGTGACGTCGGTCACGAGGTAATTGTGTTTGGCGCAGCTGCGGGTGATGCCGGTCGTGTCGCATTCCTGGAACGCGTCGGTGCCGATCAGGTGCGTCGGCACCTGTCCGGTGATCACCACCATCGGGATCGAGTCCATCAGCGCGTCGGTGATCGGCGTGACCATGTTGGTCGCGCCGGGGCCGGAGGTGACCAGCGCCACGCCGCACTTGCCGGTCGAGCGGGCATAGCCTTCGGCGGCATGCCCGGCGCCCTGTTCGTGCCGCACGAGGATGTGCCGGATCGCGTCCTGCCCGTAGAGCGCGTCATAGATCGGCAGCACCGCCCCGCCAGGATAGCCAAACATCACCGACACGCCCTGTTCCCGCAGCGCTTCGACGACGATCTGCGCGCCGGTCATCATCCGGGGGGCGGCGGTTTCGGCGGCAGGTTTTGCCTTGGTCCTGGTGGTCATGGTGCGAGCTCGGGGGTCGGGAGGGTTTGGGGGAAGGTTCGGGGCATCGGCCAAACAAAAAAGGGCCTCCGAGAGGAAGCCCTTTTCTGTGCGCACCCGCAACTACCTGTCTGGACAGGCAGCTACGGGCGCCGAAGCTTTACTACGGTCATTTTGCGCAAGGGGCGTTTCCTCGAATTAGTGTGCTCAGGCATAATCTTCCGCTTGGGCGGTGTCAATCTCCCTGTAAAGGGCAAAAATGACCCTCAAACGGTCCCCCATCTCCGGGGAAGGTATGCGCGTCCAGAACGGAAACTGGCGTCCGATCCAGGTGAACTGCCTTTTCGCATAGCGGCGCGTGTCGCGCTTTGCATTTTCGGCGGCTTCCTCCGGGCTGAGCTCGCCCCGGGCAAAAGCCGTCAGCCAGGGCATGCCGCAGGCCTTCATCACCGGCAGTTCGGGGTCCAGCCCCCGGGCCACCAGCGCCCGGGCCTCGTTCATGGCGCCCTGCATCAGCATGCCTTCGAACCGGCGGTCGATCTTCTTGTAGAGCGCGGCGCGGGGCGGGGTCAGGGCAAAGCCCGTCCATTCGCCCGGCTGCAGGACGGGCGGCTGGCGCTCGGTCTGGAAGTCCGTCAGCGACCGGCCCGTCGCGAGCCAGACTTCATAGGCCCGCGCGAGACGCTGCTTGTCTCCGGTGCCAAGGCGTTCGGCGAGTTCCGGATCATGCGGCATCAGCCGCGCCCGCAGGCCCTCGGCGCCGTCCGCTTCGCTGATCGTGCGCACCTCGGCGCGGATTTCGTCGGGCACGGGCGGGATGTCGGACAGGCCCTGGGTCAGCGCCAGCAGGTAAAGCCCGGTGCCGCCGACGAACACCGCCCGCTTGTTCTGCCGCTGCAACTTCTTGATAACGCTCCGGGCGGCTTCCAGCCATTCGCCGGTGGAATAACGCGCGCCGGGATCGACATAGCCGAACAGGTGGTGCGGCACGCCGGCCATGTCCTCTTCGGTCGGCCGGGCCGAGATCACCTGGACATCGCTATAGACCTGCATGGAATCGGCATTGATCACCTCGCCGCCCAGCCGCCGGGCGACTTCGATGGCGAGGGCGGACTTGCCGCTGGCCGTGGGACCGTGGATGAGGATCGCAGGATGCATTCCCCACACCTAAGGTCTTGCCCGCCGCGAGGAAAGGCACCTAGAGACAGACAGTTCTCCGGAGTGCTGCGCCCTTGCCCCCTGACAGGCCCAACCAGTGGATCGCGGTTTCCGTTTCCCGAAAGCATGAGACCGACCTCGAGGCGATGACCGCGGGCGCCATCGTCATGGCCGGCGCCTCGCCCACAGGCTGGGTGCCGCTCGCCTCCGGCGGACCGCTGAACGCGGGCTACGCCCCCTTTGAAAGCAGCCCCGAAACCGCCGCCAAGGTGCGCGCGATGATCGAGCTGCATGCCGAGATCGACGCCGCCGTCATGCCCGCACATGTTTTCGGCAAGAAGCGCCTGCTGATCTCCGACATGGATTCCACCATCATCGGGCAGGAGTGTATCGACGAGCTTGCCGACGCCGTCGGCCTGAAGCCTCAGATTTCCGAAATCACCGAACGCGCAATGCGCGGCGAGCTGGACTTTGAAGCGGCCCTGACGTCCCGCGTCGCGATGCTGCGCGGCCTGCCGCTCGGCGAACTCGACCGAACCTTGCGCGAGCGGATCACGCTGAACCCCGGCGCGCGCACATTGATCGCCACGATGAAGGCCCACGGCGCTGAGACCCTGCTCGTCTCCGGCGGCTTCACCTTCTTCACCTCCCGCGTGGCGCAGCTCGCCGGTTTCGCCTCGCATCAAGGCAACACGCTGATTGATGACGGCGCCGCGCTGACCGGCGAAGTCGGCCAGCCGATCCTCGGACGCGCCGCCAAGCGCACCGCATTGCTGGAGGCCGCCGCTGCCCTCGGAGCAGGGGCGCAAGACGCGATCGCGCTCGGTGACGGGGCAAACGACCTCGACATGATTAAGGCCGCCGGTCTCGGCATTGCCTATCACGCCAAACCGGTGGTTGCTGCCGAAGCGGCCGCGTCGATCCGGCATACAGACCTCACCGCCGCGCTGTTCTTCCAGGGCTTCACCGCCGATCAATTCGTCCACGGATAATCCCCGCATGCCTACGCTGCGCACGCTTGCCTTCCAGACATGGTTCCGCATCAGTCGCCCCGTCACGCTCGGCGTGCGCGCGGCGGTGGAGAATGCGGACGGCCATGTCTTCATGGTCCGCCACACCTACACGCCCGGCTGGTACATGCCCGGTGGCGGAGTCGAGCGCGGCGAACCCGCGCTCGAGGCCTTGCGCCGTGAACTCGTCGAGGAAGGCGGCATCCAGCTCACGGCCGAGCCGAAAGTCTTCGGCTTCTATTCGAACCATCACAACTTCCGGAACGACCATGTCCTGCTCTACCACGTGCCTTGGGGCAGCTGGGAACAGGTGAGCGCCACCAGCACGGGCGAGATTGCCGAAACCGCCTGGGTCGACCCGCACGCGCCGCCGGACGGCATCACCGCCGGCAACCTGCGCCGTCTTGAAGAACTCTATCGCGGCGCGCCGGTCTCACCCTGGTGGGCACCGAGAACCTGATAGGCTTTGCCGGAGACCTTCACCTTCGGCACGCGCGCGGTCTCCTCGAACTGGATCCAGGCCGGCGCCAGGCTGGTCCAGAAGGGCAGGTGCGCACTGCCCCATTGCGCGGCCAGATTCTCCTCGGTCATCGCGAAGGGAAACACGTGCACGTCCACCGCTTTCTGCCCGCCCTCGAAGGCGGCCTGCATCAGCGTCCAGATTTCTTCGATCACCGGGTCGGTCATTGCAAAGCAGCCGATCGACACACATGAGCCATGCACCATCAGGAAGCTTCCGGTGCGGCCGTTGGCGCGGTCAAAGGCGTTCGGATAGCCGAGATTGAACGACAGGTGATAGCTGGAGGCCGGGTTCATCTGCGCGGGCGCCACCTTGTAGAAGCCTTCCGGCGCCTGGCCGTCACCTTCGCGAATCTTCGGACCAAGCCCTCCGGACACGGAGCAGACCGGCCAGCTGCGGAAGGCCCTGAAGGCGCCGTCCGCATCCGCGACATAGGCGGTCAGCTCGGCGGGTTGCTTGGTGATCCGCACGTAGACCGGGCTGCCGAGGGCCAGCCCCGCCGCCGCCAAGTCGCGCTCAAGCTGAGGCTTCTGCGCCGTATAGGCAGCGTCGGACCGGCGGGAGGAGGGCGGCGTGCCGGCCTCGGCAAAAGCCAGCAGCGCAGGCAGACAAAGAAAGGCCAGCGCGGCCAGCAGCAGCGCAGCGAGACTGGGTCGAGGTGCAGCCGGGTATCTCATGTATGCAGGATTTGAAGCCAAACATGGCTTTCATCGGGCAGCACTTGGCCCGTGCAGCGGCGCCCATCAAATTTTCCGTATACGGGCTTTACGATTTGCGGCGCGGTGCGCTTTGGGTTCTGGCAGGTTGCGTCGCCCCTGGCGCCTGCGACCCAGTTTCGGCTTCCTCTACCCGGGGAGCCGGCGTTTCTGTTTCAGGCCGCCCGGATCGCCCGCACGTATTGCGCCGCCGTGAACAGGGACAGGGCCGCCGCCGTCCAAAGCAGCAGCACCAGAGCGCTGGCGGCCACCACCGCCACGACGCTTGACCCCGTCACCGCCTGCTGCACGGTGGCCGGGGCGAGACTGTAGGGCAGCATCAGGCCCGCGATCGCCGCCATCTCGATGCCGGTCTTCAGCTTCGCGAGGTCGCTCGGGGCCACCACGCCGCTCGCCTCCGGCCGGGTGCGCAGCCAGGTCATGAACACATCGCGCGCAATGATCATCGCCGCCGGAACATAAATCAGCCAGGTCTTCAGTGTCATCGCGAGGCCGAGCAGGGCGAGCCCGACCAGCAGCTTGTCGGCAATCGGGTCCAGCCAGACGCCGAACCGGCTCTCGGCCTTGAACTGGCGCGCCGCCCAGCCGTCGAGGAAATCGGTCAGCGCGCCGGAAATGAAGGAGAGCAGCGCAAACTGGTGCCAGAGCTGCTGCAGTGTCGCGTGGCGCAGGGCCTCGTCGCCGCTCGCCAGCTTGAACGCCTCACCCGAGGCCGCCGCGTTCAGTGCGCCATACAGCACAAGCACGGCGAACACGCAGCGCGAAACCGTCAGGGCGTTGGGGATCCAGGCAAGCATCGGCGACAGCCATAGCCAGCCGGGGCCGCTCCCGGCAAGCGCCCGGCCTCAGTATGGGCTCAGTGTTTCAGGCGAAGGTCGGAGATCGAGCGGGCAATCGTCTGGTAGACTTCGACGAGTTCGGCCCCGTTGTCGGCGCTGAAGGCATGGCCGGCCGACGTGGCGCAATACTCGAGGATGGTGCGGCCATCGCCGGTCTTCTCCACGCCCGAGGGCACCTGGAAGCCGATGGTGAAAATCTGGATATTGCTCGGCAGCGTCTTCATCTGGTCACACAGGTCCATCGATTGCTGGAACGAACTGCGTGTCGCCGTCGGGTGCTGGATGTTGAATTCGCCGTCGGTCATCAGGATGAGGAATTTCGAGGTGCGCGTTGCGCCGTAGTCTCGCGGGCGCGACTCCTCCGGCCAGATGCCGGACCAGTTGGGGGACAGGAGATACCAGCCCCAGGCGATGCCGAGATGGCCGGCCGTACCGCCCTCGGCGATCAGGCCGTTGACGTGGTCCTTGAGCGCGTCCTTGTCTTCGGTCAGCGGCACCGGCCCCGAGGGCTGGCATGTGCCGTGGCGGCCTTGATACGCGCCGACATTGTAGCCGCGCGCGCCGTTGATCTCCACATCCCGCCAGCCATCATACTTGCTGGTCGAGCTTGCAGAGAAGTTCCAGCGCGGATTGCCCGCGCCGAGCCAGCGTCCGGAGGTCGGTACGGCGTCCGAGGCGGCATAGGTGCCGTTGCGCTCGTAGACGCAGCTGCCCGACAGTCCGGTATCCTCGAAATACGCGCGCCGCGTGTTCCAGGTATAGCTGGAGCTGCGTCCGCAGCTTCCGCCGCTCGTACACGTGCCGCGCTGGTAGAAGAAGAAGCGCTTGCCCGTTGCCTGGTCGATCATGCGCTCGTCATTGTACGCATTATAGTTCGACTGCGCCGCCGCGTTCGAGCCGTCTGCTGCCAGCGTCTGGTCGTCCGTCACGGCGTCGATATAGGGGCCCGCATTGAGGGAATGATTGTAGCTCGTCACTGCAATACGCACGGAACCGTCGCGTTCCCGGTCATCCGGCAAAAGTTCGTCAAACGCGGCGCTTGCCGCGGTCTTCAGCTGGTCGAGGCGGCCCGCGCTGTTCATCGATCCCGACACGTCGAACACGAAGGCGACGTCCACGACGCCGATCCCGTAAGTCGAGGTGGCAGCCACGTTGAACGCCATTTCGTCATGACCGAGGATCTGTGTCAGGAAGGTCGGCTGCTCGCAGCGTACCGAGCCGGCAATGTCCTGGTTCTCGGCATTGAAGGACACCGTCACCGGCGCGCAGGTGAGACCGCCGCCCTGCTCGTTGAACATCGAGGCGGCATACTGCTGCACATCCGCGCGGACGGTGTCTTCGTTCATGCCTCGCTGGCGCTGCAACGCGCCGGCCAGGACTGCGGAATCCAGCGAGGCCTGGACCTTCAGCTTCTGCCGCAATGTATTCTGCGTGTCGATCGACACGCCCGCCAGGGCTAGGAGCACGGGGATCACGAAGGCCGACAGCATGGCGACGTTGGCGCCTTCGGCCGCGCCAAAGCTGGTGAGGGCAGGGCTGGGTCTCGTGTTCATGACGGGCCTTCTGACGCCGTATTCGAACCGGTTTACTTGACGAGGCGGACTTCGTTGATGTCCCGGCCGATGGTCTGGAAGACGGCAACCAGTTCAGCTGAGCCTGAAGCGAAGTAGGCAAATTGCGGGCTCGTCGCGCAGGCCGTGAGCGCATCGCGCGCGGCCTGCAGGTTTCCGACTTCGAAGCCCACGGTGTAGATCTTGATCCCTGCTTCCTTCATCGCGGTGCAGTATTCTGCAGCCTGCGCGAAAGATGTGCCATTCTCCGAGTTGCAGTTGATCTGGTCTGCCGTCGAGCCTGAGCCGGCTGTTGAAGTCCTCGACAAGACGCTCCGGCAGAAGGACGAGTTGAAATCGCCATCGGTCATGAACACGGCAAACTTGTAGAGTTTCGGTCGTCCAAACGTGGCGGGCAGGCTGTCTTCCGGGAAGATGGTGCCGAAATCGGGTGACAGGGTGTAGAAGCCCCAGGCCGCGCCAAGGTGGGCTGCAGTCGAGCCACCGATCACGAGATCATCAATCGCATCGTGAAGCACGTCCTTGTCGTCGGTCAACGGGACGATCTGGTTGGTCGGACAGGGGTTGTTGGTCGACAGGTAGCCATATCCCACCGGATCATCTTCGGCGGACACGTCCGTATACGCTTCATCTCCGGTCCGTTCTGTCGCGCAGGTGCTGATCCGGTGCAGGCGCTGCGCGCCATTGCTGGCGTTGTTGAAACGGTAGTACTCGCAGCCGGTGACCGTGCAGAAAGACGTGCCACCGTTGGTGTAGGCGCCATAGCTGGGCCCGACCGATCCCACGAGGTCAAACGTGTCGTCCGTGACATCGTCGACAACCCATGTCGCATGTGTCGTACGGTTGATCTGGGTCATGCCGTTGACGCCGGTAATCCAGACATGGTCGTCATCGGACAGGCCATGGTCTTCGGCCGTCACTTGCACTTCGCAGTTGTTGTTGAGGCACCGGCGGATGATGCCACCATTGGTGTAGTTCGACCATCCGCTGCTGTTGACGCCCGTGAGACGGAACGTGTTGGCGTTGGCGCTGGCAACTGTGGCAACCCGGTTGTTGATCTGGGTCATGCCGTTGACGCCGCTGATCCAGACCCGGTCTCCATCGCTGAAGCCATGGCCATTGGACGTGATGACGGCCGGGTTGGCCCGCGTGATACCCGTGATGTTTCTCTGCGCGCCAACTTGCCAGGACGCAGCCGTTATGTTCCGGCCGGGAATAATGCTGCCACGAACATCTTCAGCATAATCGCCAACGTTCACGGCAACCGAGTAAGGCACCATCGAGACTTTGGAATAGTAGGGTTCCTGTTCGTCCTTGACCACGATGTCGACGAGGTCCTCGGCGGCCTCCCGCAGCGCCGTGATGCGGTTGCCGCCCATCGAGCCCGTGATGTCGAGGATCATCGCGACTTCGATATCGGCGCCGCCTTCGACCGCGTCGGAGCGCACCGTCACGCCAACCGTCTCCCGGCCCATGATCTGCGCAATCGTCGTGTTGACCTGGATACGAGTGATCAACGAAATCCGGCCCTCTTCGTCCTGTGAGAATTCGTATTCGATCTCGCGGCCGATATCCTGTTCAAGGTGATTGAGGTGCGCCTCGACAACTTCCAGGCGGTCTTCAGCGTCCATGAACGCATCGTGCGCGGCGGCCAGCGCGGCTGCGTCGGTGGCCATCTGAAGCTTGTGCTTCTCGACCATCACCCGTGACAGGTCGATGGCGAAACCGACCAGCGGGAAGATGGCGAGACAGGCCAATGCGAAAAGCATGGCCACGTTGCCTTTGTCGCTGCGGAAAAATCCGCGCATCCGGCGTGCAACTTCGATCTTGGTATCCATAGCCCAGCGTCCTCTTGGCGGATTCCCGCGCAATACTCAGGCCTTTTATGGCAGATCGGGCTTGAAGGACGGTTTCCGGGAACGGCGCAATTGTTACTGGCGCGGTAGGGTCTGGTTAACCTATAATTTCCCGATTCGTGAGGAACCAGCATGCAGCAATATCACGCTCTCCTGCAGGACATACTGCAGAACGGCCACGACCGGGGTGACCGAACCGGCGTTGGTACGCGCGGCGTGTTCGGGCGCCAGATGCGGTTTGACCTCGAAAAAGGTTTTCCGCTGCTGACGACGAAACGTCTTCACGTACGCTCTATCATCATCGAGCTGCTTTGGTTCCTTCGCGGCGAAACAAATATTGCATGGCTGAAGGAAAACGGCGTCTCCATCTGGGATGACTGGGCAGACGCCAACGGCGATCTCGGTCCCGTCTATGGCAAGCAATGGCGCAGCTGGGCGGCCCCGGACGGGCGCACGATCGACCAGATCCAGTGGGTGCTGGACGAGATCCGCACCAATCCGAATTCCCGCCGCCTGATCGTCTCGGCCTGGAACCCGGCCGACGTGAACGACATGGCCCTGCCGCCCTGTCACTGCCTTTTCCAGTTCAACGTGATTAACGGCCGGCTGAACTGCCAGCTCTACCAGCGCTCAGCGGATGTCTTCCTCGGCGTGCCGTTCAATATTGCGTCCTACGCCCTGCTCACCCACATGATGGCGCGCGCCACCGGCCTGCGCGTCGGCGAGTTCGTGCACACCTTCGGCGACACGCACCTCTACCTTAACCATCTCGAGCAGGCCGAGCTGCAGCTGACGCGTGAACCGCGCGATCTGCCGGAACTCTGGATGAACCCGGAAAAGACGGACCTCTTCAGCTGGACCTATGAGGATTTCCGGATCGACAACTACAATCCGCATCCGCACATCAAGGCCGCCGTGGCGGTCTGATCGCCCGGCTTACTCCCCCACGAGCGTGCAGATGACAGTACCGCCTGTCTCGACCGCGATCGACAGGTATTCGTCAAACTCCGTGCACGTCACGGTCGCTTCTGCCGCATAGGCGCGCACCGGGAAGGCCATCACCTTGACCCGCGCGTCGCCGGACACCTCGCGGGCCACCCGCGCCGCATCAAACTGCCCTTTCAGCGTCAGGGACCGGTTGCCCGCATCAATCGTCTCCATCTCGCCGCCGAGCCAGACGCCCAGGTCGGGATCGAGTCCCTCCATGCCGGGATCCTTCGGCGCGCCGTAATAATCTGCCGCCACACCCATGTCGGCATTCGTCTCGCGCAGCTTGGCGAGTGCGCCCTCGCTGAACGATAAATCGACCCGGAAGGGCAGGGACACGATTATCGGCTCGAACGCGGGCGCCGCAGGCCCTGCCGGCGGCTGCGTCTTCGGCGCGTCGGTCTTGGGCGGCGCCGCGCGACCGCCATCATCCTTGGACAGTGTCCCGCAGCCTGTCAGAAGCGCCGCCGCGAGGGCAGCCAGCGCGAAGGTCAGCGCATGTGTCATCCCTTTAGTCTCCACCGGTTGGATGTGTCCTGAGACGCCTTGTGTTGCCGCATCAGCGTCCGAAGGCAAGTACGGTCCTGCTGCTTGCCGCGGGACGCGAAAATCGCCATGGTTGTGCGCAGTGCCGTGGGGGGGCAACCGATCTGACACGGCCGGTTTTTTGGAGGCACCCAATGAAAGTCTTTATCGCCGAACTCGTCGGCACCTTCACCCTTGTGCTGCTGGGATGCGGCTCTGCCGTGCTCGCCGGCGGCGAAGTCGGCCAGCTTGGCATCTCCTTCGCCTTCGGCCTCGCCATCGTGGCCATGGCCTACGGCATCGGCCCCATCTCCGGCTGCCATGTGAACCCGGCCGTCAGCTTCGGCGCCTTCGTGGCGGGCCGGATGCCGATGAACACCATGCTGCAATACTGGGCCGCCCAGTTCATCGGCGCCCTGCTCGGCGCCGGCGTCCTCTACCTCATCGCCACCGGCAAGACCGGCTATGACCTGGCCGCCAACGGCCTCGGCCAAAACGGATGGGGCGCCGGCTATCTCGGCGAATACAATCTCGCCTCGGCCCTCGTGTTCGAGGTCGTCGCGACCTTCCTGTTCCTGGTCGTCATTCTCGGCAGCACGCAGAAGTCCGCCCCTGGCATGTTCGCAGGTCTTGCCATCGGCCTGACGCTCACGGTCATCCACATCGTCGGCATCCAGGTTACCGGCGTCTCGGTGAACCCGGCCCGCAGCTTCGGTCCTGCTGTCATTGTTGGCGGCACGGCGATCTCGCAGCTCTGGCTGTTCCTGATCGCCCCGCTGATCGGCGCGGCCCTCGCCGGCCTGCTGTTCAAGCAGAAAGTGCTGGAGACGGAGTAACGCGGGTCACGGGTCCCGGCCGCAGTTTGTCCGGGACCCAGTGCGCTAGCGTCCGCGAGCGGAAGAACGTCTGGGTCACGGGCATTTGCAGCGCAAATCCCGGGATGACGACCAATTGAGCGCGGGTCAAAACTGAGATCAAGGCCGGGCGCCCCACGAGCAACGCGAAGGCGCAGCGGCTCCGCGTCGCAGACGCGGAAACGGCCGCGAGCAATCTGAAACTAAGCCTCGTGCGGGTTGGTCAGGCCGGCATCCTCGCGCCGCCGGATGATCGCCGAGACGATAACGGCGCCCACCATCTTGCCGATCACGAAGACGATCCAGTTCCAGATGTGCAGCGAGTTGCCGGGCTCGAGGCCCAGTTCCATCTGCTTGGCGAGGTCGGCGCCGTACAGGAACACCGTCGTGTCGACCGGCGCCGCCAGCGCGCTGGACAGGAGGATGCGTGTCGACAGGCGGTACTTAGTGAAGGTGAACAGCAGCCAGTCGACGCCTTCCGAAATCGCGAACGCAATCCCGCTTGCCAGCGCGATCACCGGCCAGGCGTAGAAGAACGACCAGGCGACCGCGATCGCCATCAGGATCAGCACGCGGTGCCCCATCTCGCGCTGCACGAAATCCCGGATCACGAACACCATGCCGGTGACCATCGTCATCGGATGCAGCGACACGCCCTGCGGGAACAGCGCGTTCTCGCCGGCGGCCACCACGCCGAATTCCGGAATGATTCCAAAGCTCCAGTTCAGGAACGGAATCAGCACCACATAGAACAGTGCCCAGGCCCGTCCTTGCAGGAACCAGATGGCCGCAAATGTGAGCCCCAGCGCGACCAGCGCCGGTCCCAGCAGTCCGGGCTGACCGTTCGTCAGGACAGACGCAACGTCAAAACTCATGAGGCGCCCCTCCGCATGCGGCAAATGTACCCCCGGCTGTCATTGCGGGTTGCACCGGGGTAGCGGCCCGGCGCATGACCCCCCACTTCTTATTACTATAGTTAACGGCGCCGGGGATGGCGCATGCTGCACCCATCCCCAGGCCGCCCGGAACCACGCCCATGATAGAACCCATCCGGCTCAGCCTTATCGTCGCACAAGGCCGAAATAGAGTGATCGGCAGCTCAGGGCAATTGCCCTGGCGACTGAAGGACGATCTGGCCCATTTCAAGCGCACCACGATGGGCGCGCCCGTCATCATGGGCCGCAAGACCTGGGAAAGCCTGCCCAAGCGCCCGTTGCCGGGCCGCCCCAACATCGTGATCAGCCGCGATTGGAACTATGACGCGGCCGAAGCGCGCGTCTATTCGAGCGTCTCGCCGGCCATCAACGCCGCCAAGGCGATGGCCCTGCGTGCAGGGCAGACGGAAGTGTTCATCATCGGCGGCGCTGCCATCTACGAGCTCGCCCTGCCGCTGGCTGACCGGATCTACCTCACTGAAGTCGATGCCGCCCCTGAAGGCGACGTGTTCTTCCCGGCGTTGGATACCGCAAGCTGGTCGGAATCCGGGCTCACCCGCTTCGAGGCGGGGGAGGGCAATGATCATGGCTTCACGATCAAGGTTCTCGACCGCGTGACCGCGCCCGCCTGACCCGGCGGGAATGATGGACGCCTCCCAAGCTCAGGCGTAGCGTTCCGGAAAATCATCCGGGAGGAAGACATGGATTTCGAAGTGGTTGGCTCCGGCCTCGGCTTTCCTGAAGGCCCCGTCGTCATGCAGGATGGCTCGATCATCCTGGTCGAGATCAAGCTCGGCTGCATCACGCGTCTGTGGAACGGCAAGCGCGAAGTGATCGCGACGCCCGGCGGCGGCCCCAACGGTCTCGCGATCGGGCCTGATGGCGCGCTCTACTGCTGCAACAATGGCGGCTTCGAGTATCACGAAGTCGGCGGCCTCACGATCCCCGGCAACTGCCCGCCCGACTATTCCGGTGGCCGCATCGAGCGGATCGACCTCTCCACCGGCAAGGTCGAGCGTCTCTATGATGAGGTGGACGGCAACAAGTTGCGCGGGCCCAACGACATCGTGTTCGACAAGTCCGGCGGCTTCTATTTCACCGATCTCGGCAAGGGCTTCTCCCGCAACCGCGACCATGGCGGCGTCTACTATGCCAAACCGGATGGCTCCCTAATCAAGGAAGTCGACTACCACCACATCTCGCCCAACGGCTGCGGCCTCTCGCCCGATGGCCACACGCTCTACTTCGCCGACACGATGACCGCCCGCCTCTGGGGCTTCGCGCTCACCGGCCCCGGCGAATTCACGCCGCACAAGCCGCCCTTCCTGCGCGGCCGCGTCATCACCGGCCAGACGGAGCTGTGCTATTTCGACTCGCTCGCCGTCGCTGCGTCCGGGAACATCTGTGTGGCCACCATCCTGAAGAACGGCGGCATGGGCGGCATCACCACGATCCGTCCGGACGGCCATTCCAGTTTCACCGAACTGCCGGACCCGTTCGTCACCAACATCGCCTTCGGCGGCAAGGACATGCATGACGCGTACATCTGCGCCTCCGGCACGGGCCAGCTGATCAAGACGCGCTGGCCCGAAGCGGGCCTGAAACTGAACTTCAACGCCTGAAGCTGTTTTCAGGGATAAAACTGATTTCGGGGTGCCAGTCCTTGGGCGGAGGTGTTGCAGAAGGACTGGCCCGTCGTTTTGCAACGGCTTGATCGGGATGGGTTTTGTTTTTCCAGGGGCGCTTTTGCTGTAGGCGCAAGTCAGGCTGTTTGCTTCTCGCGACCGCATCAGGCCGTTGCATTCCGTGCACGACTGATGGCGATTTCGTCTCAGTCCTTCTCATTGATTCTCATTTTTTGTCACATCGTATCGATTCTTTCCCGCTCTCTGGGCGAGCGGATTTCGGTCTTTGGCCACTATCCGGCCTACGGGGCTGGGTGTGAGGCAGAGTGTAACGCCGCACGCAGGCATGTGGCGCAAGTTCTGACCGGGGGGGTACAACGCGTTGAGACGTCTGCGGATTTTGATTCCGAAGGGGGCGGTTTTTGTTGCCTAAGGCGCGGAGCACGCCCCGCCAACCTGGCGGTAGGGCCGGTTGCACTGCCATCCGTCGCCGGAGGAATTGAGGTGGGCAAACTTCGGCACCTTGATCTTCGCGCAGGCGCCTGCCCCGGCGGCGTAACCGCGGTCGCACGCCCATCCGGGGCCGCTCGCCGCGTCCGTCAGATAGGCATTTGCGGGCAGGACAATCCGTGTGCAAACGCCCCGGTCCGGCCGGAAGCCGCGCTCGCAGGCCCAGCCGACGCCATAGCTGGAATTGGTGAGGTAGCCGTTTTTCGGCACCTTGACTGCGTTGCATAGGCTGCCGGCGCGCAAATAGCCGCGCTCGCATTCCCAGCGCGTGCCTGATCCGTCGAGATAGGCGTTCGCCGGAACCTTCGCGGGCGCGCAGACCTCGCCGGTGCGCTCGAACCCGTAATTACATTCCCAGCCCGCGCCATAAACGGCGCCGGTCAGGTGGGCATTGTCCGGCACGCCGACCTTCACGCAGTCCTTGCCCGCTTCCTGGAAGCCCTTGTCGCAGGTCCAGCCGCCACCATACGGCTTCTGCACCGCATTGGCGGGCATCTGGGCGGAGGCGTTCATGGCAAACAGGCCGCCGCAGATGGGCAGGCAGGCGATTGCGAGCAGTACCGAGGGCGCGCGCCGCCGGAGGCTCCACCCGAGCCGCTCGCCGGTCAGGCTTGTATAGGGCAGGCCACATTGCACGCGGTGAAGGGTCTCCGCGAGGTCAGTCCGTATGCGAACATCTTCAGGACTTCACGGAAGGCTGCATGCAGCGCAGCACACGCGGGGCGGAAGGCGCCGCATAGCGTTTGCGCGGCGTTTCCTTCTGTTCGATGAGCGCGATGGTCTCGCTGACCGGCGCGGGTTCGGCAGGTTCAAAAGTATCTGATTTCTCGAGAGACATGGCACAGCCTTTCCGGCAGGCGGACGCGGGCGTCCTTAGGCTCCCAGATGAACCGTTTGGGATACACTTGCAATCCCTTGATTGTATTTATCTTTTTTAGCCAGCTTTATTCCCTGTCGAATCAGGGCGGGTCAGTCCTCAAAAATGATTTCCGGGGCCGGTCTGGTCACCAATTGGTCCAGCGCAATCGCCGCGGAGCGGGCCAGAGCCATGAAAATGTCCGCCGCCGGACCTTTTCCGAGGGCGGCCGGCACGCCGGCGTCTCCCGCCTCGCGGATCGCGGTGAGCATCGGAATCTCTCCCAGCACAGGCAATCCCAGCGCTGCGCCCATCCGGCGCGCCCCGCCTTCGCCCATCAGGTAATGGCGCACGCCTGCCGGGTCATCAAACCAGCTCATTGTCTCGACCAGGCCGATCACCGGCACATGCGTCTTGGAAAACATCGCTGCCCCGCGCCGAACATCTGCCAGCGCGACTTCCTGCGGCGTGGTCACGATGATCGCGGCCGTTACCGGCACCTTCTGCGCAATCGCCAGCTGCGCGTCGCCCGTGCCCGGCGGCGTGTCGATGATCAGGATGTCCAGCGGCTCGGCCGGCGTGCCCCATTCGGCATCGTTCAGCAGCTGGGTGATCGCCGACATCACGATCGGCCCGCGCCAGATCATCGGCGAGTCCGGATCGGAGAGGTACCCGATCGACAACGTCTTCATGCCGTGCGCTTCGACCGGCACGAGCTTCTTGTTCGTGGAGGTCGCGGGCTCGGCGTCCACCGTGCCCATCATCGTCGGGATCGACGGGCCATAGATGTCAGCGTCCAGAAGGCCGACCCGCATGCCGGCCTTGGCCATCGCGGCGGCGAGGTTCACGGCGACGGTGGACTTGCCGACGCCGCCCTTGGCGCTGGCAACCACCAGGATGCGGTCGATCCCCGGCACCGGCTTAAGGCTCTGCGCCGGGGCCGGGGCGCCCTGGTTCATCGCCTCGTCGGACAATCGCGCGCCCTTGGTCACCCGCCGCAGGCCCGCCACAGGCGACGGCGCCGAGGCGGGGGCATGGGAATGCCCAAGATCATGGGTGCGGCCCGGTGCATGGGCATGCGCATGCCCGGCGGTCTTCTCCGCCGTCAGGACGCTACGCACCACCGTGATGCCGGGAATCCGCCCGGCATAATTTTCGGCTTCGATCCTGCGGTGCTCTGCCACATCTGCCGCACCCGGCTCGGCGCGGATCACCAGAAGCGCCTTGCCGTCATCGTCGACGGTCACCGATTCCAGCCAGTCTGCACCGCCCAGCGCCTCTTTTATGGCGCCGGCGAGCTTCTCGCGTGTCTTTTGCCTTGACCCAAACATTGATCCGTTGCCCGGCCTGTAAACATCTTTGTGTGCGGCCTACTCGCGCTTTAAGCGAAACTGCAAGCTTCTGGTTAGGAAGTTGCGTCATTTTACCCGCTTAAACGGGGTGAATCGACGTGCACACGTCCGAAGACACCCTATATAGGCCCGACTTGAAGAATTCAGGAGACGTAATGCCCTGGGACGATAAATCTAAAGGTTCTGGCCCCTGGGGCGCAGGCAGCGGCGGTTCAGGCGGCCCCAGCGGCTCCGGCGGTGGTGAGGGCGGTTCGCCCTGGAACCGGCCGGGCGGCGGCAAGGACAGCGGACAAGGTGGCGGCAACAAGGGCGGCGGCAGCAAGGATTCGCCCGACCTCGAAGAACAGATGCGCCGGATGCAGGAGCGCTTTCGCCAGCGCCGCGGCGGCGGCGGGGGCGGCGGACGCCGCAAGGGCGGCGGCGCGCAGATGCCAAACCTCGGCCCGCTCGGCTTCATGGTCATCGGCGGCGTTGTGCTGATGTCCTGGCTTTCCACGGGCATCGTGATCGTTGACCCGACCCAGCAGGCCGCCGTGTTCCGCTTCGGCAAATGGCAGACCAATTTCGGCCCCGGCCTCCACTTCCACCTGCCGGCCCCGATCGAGAGCCACACGCTGATCCCGGTCGAACGCCGGATCGAGACGCGGATCGGCGGCACCGAGGAAGAAAGCCTGATGCTGACGCAGGACGAGAACATCGTCGACATCCAGTTCTCGGTGTTCTGGAAAGTCGATACCGCAAACCCGGAGAACTTCCTGCTCAACGTGCGGGACCCCGCACTGACGGTCGAACAGGTCGCCGAATCGGTGATGCGCGAAGTCGTCGGCCAGACCAGCCTTCAGAACATCATCACCACCGAGCGTGACACGGTCCAGCAGGCTGTATCCGCCCAGACGCAGGCCCTGCTCAACGAGTACAATACCGGTGTCGAAATCCTGTCGATCCAGATCGACAAGTCCGATCCGCCGCAGCAGGTCATCGAGGCCTTCAACGACGTGAACGTGGCCGAGCAGGATGCGGAAACGCGTACCAACCAGGCCGCCCAGTTCGCCAACGAGATCGTGCCTCAGGCCCGCGGTACCGCGCAGCGCCTGTTGCAGGAAGCCGAAGCCTACCGTGACCGCGTGATCGCAGACGCCGGCGGTGAAGCGTCCCGCTTCGACCAGATCTACGAGGAGTATCGCAAGGCGCCGCGGGTCACCCGCGAACGCATGTACCTCGAAACGATGGAGCGCGTCCTTGGCCGCACGGACAAGATGATCCTCGACCAGGATTCCGGCGCCGTTCCCTACCTGCCGCTTGAGCGCACCCGCCGCCCGGCAACACCCGCGACGACAGGAGACCAGTAATGCGCGCTTTTGGATGGCTCATCCTGGTCCTGTCCGTCCTCGGACTGATCATCGCCTCTAACGTCTTCTACATCGTGCGCCAGTCGCAGCAGGCCATCGTGCTCCAGGTGGGCCGGCCGATTGCGCTAATCAACGAGCCCGGCAAGGACGAAGCCGGCCTTCATATGAAGATGCCGATCATCCAGCAGGTCGAGATCATCGACAAGCGCAACCTCGGCCTCGACATCGAAGGCATCGAAGTGCTGGCCGCTGACCAGCGCCGCCTGCGGGTGGACGCCTTCGTCCGCTGGCGGATCAACGACCCGCTGCGCTATTACCAGCGCTTCCGCACCGAAGACGCGGCCCGCTCGCAGCTCAACCGGATCACCACCTCCGCGATCCGCGAAGTGCTCGGCGATGTGCCGGTGCCGGTCATCGTGTCCGGCCAGCGCGCCCAGCTCATGGGCCGCATCCGCCAGGGCGTGAACGCCGGCCTCGCCTCGGACGGGATCGACATCATCGACGTGCGTATCCGCCAGGCAGACCTGCCGAACGAAGTCGCCGAAGGCGTCTACAACCGGATGCGGACGGCCCGTCTGCAGGAAGCCCAGCGCATCCGCTCGGAAGGGGAGGAAAAGGCCCGCCTGATCCGCGCCACGGCCGAACGGGAGAAGACCGTCATCGAGGCCCAGGCCCGCGAACAGTCCTCGAAGATCCGCGGTGAAGGCGATGCCAAGGCGTCCGAAACCTATGCGACCGCCTACAACAAGGACCCGGAATTCTTCCGCTTCCAGCGGGCCCTGATCGCCTGCGAAGCCTCGATCCAGGAAGGCACCCAGGTCATCGTCGGCCCGCAATCGCTCGGCATCTGTGACCAGTTCTTCGACAGCGCCCGCGCGGCGGGCGGCCCCCGCTAGGTAAGGATCGGTGAGCCTGCTCACCATCCTCCTCGCCGGGTTCGGTGTCTGGCTTCTGGTGGAGGGCGCCCTGTGCGCCCTCGCGCCTGACTTCATGCGCGATCTTGCTGCCCGCGTTTCGTCGCTGCCCCAGCGCGAGCTTATCGTTGCCGGTCTGATCGTTGCCGGGATCGGAGGCGTGATGCTCACTCTTGCAGTGCGCACCGCTTGAGGCGGTTGCGCGTGGCCCCCAAAGCGCCATAGTCAGGCAGCAATCGGACGCCAGAACAGGTCCGAAGCTGACCGGAGCAAACGCCGCCATGAACTACGCCGCCGCCCTGGCGCTCATCCTTCTTGCCACGCCGGTCAGCGGTCTTGCCGCCGCCCAGGGCAGCCTGTCGAAACCGGCCGCCGGCGTCGACATGAAGGCCACCCCGTCCAGCTTCCGCGACCTGTCCAAGCGCCTGATGCCGGCCGTCGTGAACATCTCGACCGAAACGGTCATCGCCTCCGGCATGCCGACCTTCCCGGAAGGCTCGCCCGCCGAGCGTTTCAACGATTACTTCGGCCGCGACGGCGACGGCTTTGAACGCCAGGGCTCGCTCGGCTCCGGCTTCGTCATCTCAAAGGATGGCTACATCGTCACCAACAACCACGTGATCGAAAAAGCCGACACGATCACCATCACCTTTTCCAATGGCCGCGAGCTGCAGGCCAAGCTCGTCGGGCGTGACCGCGATACCGATATCGCCGTCCTGAAAGTCTCCTCGACTACGGCGCTCCCGTTCGTCGAACTGGCTGACAGCGACAAGGCCGAAGTCGGTGACTGGGTCATCGCGATCGGCAATCCGCTCGGCTTTGGCGGCTCGGTCTCGGCCGGCATCATCTCCGCCACGGGCCGCGACCTGAATACGGGGCGTTCGGACAATTACATCCAGACCGACGCGGCCATCAACCAGGGCAACTCCGGCGGCCCGCTGTTCAATCTCGCCGGCCAGGTTGTCGGCGTGAACACCGCCATCATCTCGCAATCCGGCGGCTCCATCGGTCTCGGCTTCTCGGTTCCGTCGAACACCGTCAAGCGCATCAGCGCGGCCCTGATCAAGGAAGGCCGCGTGCGCCGCCCCTGGCTCGGCGTCAACGTGCAGGATGCCGACGCCGCCCTGATCAAGGCCTACCGTGCCAAGGGCCTCACCGGCGTCATCATCACCCGCATTTCGGACGACAGCCCGGCCGAAAAGGCCAAGCTCGAAGTGGGCGACCTGATCCTCACCATCGACGGAAAAACCGTCACCGGCGTGCGCGAGATGACGCGCACCCTGTCGGAAAAAGCCATCGGCAAACCGGTCAAGCTCTCCATCGTCCGCGATGGCCGCACCCGCGAAGTCAGCGTCACGCTGACGGAGTTGAAGGACGAGGAAGAAGGCACCGCCAAAGTGGCGCCGGACACCGCCGCCAATTCGAATGATCTGGGGGCGGACCTTTCGCCCATCGATGACGACATGCGCCGCCGCTACGGTATCCCGAAGGATATCTCGGGCGTCGTCGTCACCGCCGTCAGCCCGCGCGGGCGCGCCTACAACAAGCTGCGCCGCGCGGACGTCATCGTCGAGGTGAACTTCAACACCGTCTCCTCGGTCACCGACGCGCTCGCCAAGGTGAAAACCGGGCTCGCGACGCCCAACACGCCGATCCTCATCCGCGTCAAGCGCCGCGGTGAAACCGGCGGCTGGTTCGACCAGTTCGTCTCGATCGAAATCAACAAGTAGAGGGCCTCCAGTTCGCTCGTCCCCGCGAAGGCGGGGAATTCGCCCGGCTCTTGCCAATCCCGATCCCCGCCTTCGCGGGGATGAGCGGAGCAGGAGAATCCGGGCCAGCCTCACACTTGACGCCCGCGCGATATTTCGACATTCGTTGAAATATGGAATCAAGCGCTGCCATTGATCGTCTCTCCGCCCTTGCCCAGCCGGGCCGGCTTGCGGTTTTCCGCCTGCTCGTCCGCGCGGGCCCGGAAGGCATCCCGGCCGGCGAGATCGCCGCCGCGGTCGGTCTCGCGCCGAACACGCTGTCGGCCCAGCTCACCATCCTCGTGCAGGCGGGCCTCCTCTCCAGCGCCCGCGAGGGCAGGGTGATCCGCTACGCCGCGCGCCCCGATGCGCTCAGTGAGCTGATCGTCTACCTGATGGAAGACTGCTGCGGCGGCCGACCCGAGATCTGCCAGCCCGTGCAGGAAGCCGCTGCCCGCGCCGCCTGCTGCCCGCCGGCGAAATCCAGATCTCGCAGGCCGCTGCGCGCATGAGCCTTTTTGAAAAATACCTCTCCGTCTGGGTCGCTCTCGCCCTGGCCGCCGGTCTCGCACTCGGCCAGCTGTTCCCGTCCGCCTTCAGCGCGCTGGCCGCGCTGGAATACGCGAATGTCAATTTTGCCGTCGCGATCCTGATCTGGGCGATGGTCTGGCCGATGATGATCGGCGTCGAGTTCGCGGGCCTGCGCGGCGCCTTCGCGAAACCCAAGGGTCTGATCATCACGCTGGTGGTCAACTGGCTGATCAAGCCGTTCACGATGGCCCTGCTCGGCGTCCTGTTCTTCGAACACGTCTTCGCGGATCTCATCCCCGCCGATGACGCCAAATCCTATATCGCCGGCCTGATCCTGCTCGGCGCGGCGCCGTGCACCGCGATGGTCTTCGTCTGGTCGCAGCTGACGAAGGGCGATCCGGCCTACACGCTGGCGCAAGTGGGCGTGAATGATGCCGTGATGGTGTTCGCCTTCGCGCCGATCGTCGCGCTTCTGCTCGGCGTCGCGGAAATTTCCGTGCCCTGGGAAACGCTGCTGCTCTCGGTCGGCCTGTATGTCGTCATCCCGCTGATCGCCGGCTTCATCGCGCGCCGTTTTCTGATCGCAAGCGGCGGCCTCGCGGCGGTCGATACCTTCATGGCACGGATCAAACCCGCCTCGGTCATCGGCCTCCTCGCGACGGTCGTGCTGCTCTTCGGTTTCCAGGGCGGCGTCATCCTCGCCAATCCGTTGATCATCGCACTAATCGCGGTGCCGATCATCCTCCAGTCCTATGGCATCTTCGCGGTTGCCTATGCTGCGGCCTTCGCCTGGAAAGTGCCGCACCGGATCGCGGCGCCTTGCGCGCTGATCGGCACGTCCAACTTCTTCGAACTCGCGGTTGCGGTCGCGATCAGCCTGTTCGGCCTCAATTCCGGCGCCGCCCTCGCGACAGTCGTCGGCGTGCTCGTGGAAGTGCCGGTGATGCTGTCGCTCGTCGCCTTCGCCAATCGCACGCGCGAAAAGTTCGCCCCCTTCGAGACGGAGCAGCCATGAAAATCCTCTTCCTTTGCGTCGCCAATTCCGCCCGCAGCCAGATGGCCGAAGGCCTCGCCCGCCACCTTCTCGGCCCCGTCGCCGACATCATGTCGGCGGGCTCCGCGCCGACCAAGCCGAACCCCTACGCCATCGAGGCGATGGCAGACCGGGGCATCGACATCACCACGCACACGTCGAAATCCTTCGCCTCGCTGGACGCTGCCGCCTTCGACTACGTGATCACCCTCTGCGCCGAGGAGATCTGCCCTTGGCTGCCCGGCAAGACGCAGCGCCTCCACTGGCCGATCGATGATCCGGCGAGCTCCGACCCCGCCTTGACGCCGGAAGACTTCCGCGCCCGCTTCGCCGCCGCCCGGAATGAAATCGAAGCCAAGATCGAAGCCTTCCGCCGGGAGGCCGCAGGGTCTAAGACCGGCTGATCATGCTGGAATATTCGGTCACCGCCAAACGCATTGACGCCCACGGCAGCGAAGCCCGCGCCAAGGACGCGACCCTTGTTCTCGATACCGACCTTGCAGGGCGCCCTGATGCCTTCAACCCGGCCGAGCTGTTTCTTGCCGCCATCGCCGCCTGCATCCTGAAGGGCATCGAGCGGGTGACACCCCTGCTGGGGTTCAGCCTCGACGGGGTCGAGGTCCGGCTGCACGGGGAGCGGCAGGATTCGCCGCCGAAAATGACCTCTGTAACCTATGAAATCATCGTCCAGACGGCCGAGACGGACCAGCGGCTCGAGCTTTTGCACAAGAATGTCCGCAAATACGGCACCATCTCGAACACGGTTGCGGACGCCACAAACCTTGCGGGGACCATCCGCAGGGCTTGACCCGGACGGCCTTCCGCAAGGGAAGTCGGGCCTGATTTCCGCCTGCGTTTTATACGCGGAATTGCCGTTTGGGCTCGCCAAGGCCCGCAACGCAGGCTAAGAGCGGGCCAAACCACACTGTTTAGGGCTGAGAGTCACACCATGATCCATCCTTCGCTCATTGCCATCGGCGCCATCGTCCTCGTGTTCGCCATCTTGAACCTCATCGAGTTCAAACGCATCGACTAGTCTCGAAAGGGCAGGTGCCATGCCCGATCCCATCCTGATTGCCTCGCTTCTCGGCGGCCTCGTCCTTCTGGCCCTCGGGGGAGATCTTCTTGTGCGCGGCGCGGTCCGCGCCGGACGGGCGATGGGCGCCACCCCCCTCATCGCCGGCATCTTCATCGTCGCCCTCGGCACCTCGCTGCCGGAAATCTTCGTCTCGGTGAACGCCGCCTTCTCGGGCAGTCCGGGTCTCGCCGTCGGCAATATCGTCGGCTCGAGCATCGCCAACGTCTTCCTTGTCCTCGCGATCCCCGCCCTGATCTTTCCGGTCATGGCCGGCGGCCCGGGGCAGAAACGCGCCCTGTTTGCCACGCTTCTCGCCACCGCCCTGTGGATCGGGATGACGGCAGTGATGCCGCTGAACCCGCTGGTCGGCATCTGCTTCCTCTGTGTACTGATCGGCTATACCGGCCTCAGCCTGTTTGCCGCTCGCCGGGATGAAGTGGCCGGCAAGCCGACCGGGGTGCGCGAGCATGAAGCCGAGGGTCCGCCCCTCTGGCGCGCGCTGATCTATCTCCCGGTGGGCGCCGCTGCCCTCGTCTTTGCCTCTGGCTTGATCGTGGACGGCGCCGATGGTCTCGCCCGCGTCGCCGGCATCCCGGAAGAATACATTGGCCTCACGCTGCTGGCGGTGGGCACCTCGCTGCCGGAGATCGGCGCCTCGATTGCCGCCGCCGCCCGCAAGCGCGGCGATGTCCTGGTCGGCAACATCCTCGGCTCAAACATCATCAACATCCTCGGCGCTGGCGGCATCGTGGCGATGAGCGGCGAAGTGCGCATCGCCCGGCTGTTTCATACTTATGACCACTGGGTCATGGGGTTCGCCGCCATTGTGCTTGCCGTGCTGATCCTCACCAAAGCGAAGATCGGCCGACTGATGGCGTTGCTCCTGCTGCTGTTCTATGCGCTCTACATCTACGGCCTCGTCAACGGGGTCAGCCTGCTCGGCCTGTATGAAGTGGTCGCCGGATGAAACCCGGCGGCGCGCTTGTCACCGGTGCCGGAATACGCCTCGGGCGGGCGATGGCCGAAGCGCTCGGCGCCGACGGCTGGGCGGTGGCGATCCACTATCGCGGCTCGAAAGCCGGCGCCGAAGAGGCCGCTGCGACGATCCGCAAGGCGGGCGGGCGCGCCGAACTCATCGCCTGCGATCTCGCCGATGAAGCCGCCCGGGCAGGCCTCGTCGCCGAAGCGGCCCGGAAGCTGGGCCGGCCGGTCACGCTGCTCGCCAATTCCGCCTCGACCTTTGTCGATGATACGGCCACGGATCATTCCCGCGCCGACTGGGACCATCATTTCGAGCCGAACCTGCGCGCGCCGATCCACCTTGCCCAGCAGCTCGCCCGCGCGCTTCCGGCCGGCGAGAAAGGCCTGGTCGTCAACCTGATCGACCAGCGCGTGTGGAAGCTTACGCCGCAGTTCTTCACCTACACCCTCTCCAAGGCTGCGCTCTGGCAGGCGACGCAGACCCTTGCCCAGGCGCTGGCGCCGGACGTCCGCGTGAATGCCATCGGGCCGGGGCCGACGCTGCAAAGCATCCACCAGTCCCCGGAAGCCTTCGCGGCCGAAACCGCGGCGACCCTCACCGGCGAAGGCTCGAGCCCCGACGAGATCGTCCGTGCCCTGCGCTATTTCATCTCTGCCAGCAGCGTTACCGGCCAGATGATCGCCTCGGACGGGGGCCAGCACCTCATGTGGCAAACGCCTGACACCCAGATCTGAGGTCCTCACGTGAATTTCGGCTCCGATACCACGGCTCCGGCCCATCCGCGCGTTCTGGACGCGCTGGCCCGCGTCAATTCCGGCGCCGAGGCGAGCTATGGCAGTGATACCGTCAGCGCCAGCCTGCGGGGTGTGATTGCGCGGGTGTTCGAGACCGATGACTTCGACTTCTGGCTCACCGCCTCCGGCACCGCGTCCAACGCGCTCGCGCTCTCCTGTTTCTGCCCGCCGACCGGCGCCATCCTCTGCCACGAGGAAGCGCATATCGAGCGCGACGAGCGCGGCGCGCCGACGTTTTTCTCCGGGGGCGGACAATTGCGCCTGCTGCCCGGCTTCGGCGCGAAGATCGATCCGCAAGCGTTTGCCCGCGTGGTCGATGCCAACAATCCGGACTTCGTGCATGAAACGCCTCTGCATGCCGTCTCCCTGACCAACCTGACTGAATGTGGCATGGCTTATCAGCCCGTCGAGATTGCCACCTTCGCCGGGCGCGCGAAGGAAGCGGGTCTTGCCGTGCATCTGGACGGCGCCCGCTTGGCCAATGCCCTGATTGGCACCGGCGCGATGCCGGCGGCGATGACCTGGCGCGCGGGGGTCGACGTGCTCACCCTCGGCCTCACCAAGACCGGTGCGATCGGCTGCGAAATCATCCTGCTGTTTGGCGCCGCCCGGGCCAAGGCGGGGGAGCTCCGTGTACGGGCAAAACGCTCCGGCCACATGCCGCCCAAGATGCGCTACCTCGCCGCCCAGGCCGAGGCGATGCTGGAAGGCAGCCTCTGGCTGAAGCTTGCCGGCCATGCCAACGATATGGCGCGGGATCTGGCCGAAGGATTTGAACGCAAGGGCTTCAAGCTCGCTTATCCGTGCGAAGGCAATGAAGTGTTCGTGATGTTGCCCGAGGCCTCTGCCCGGAAACTTCAGGCGGCGGGCGCGGCGTTCTATCCCTGGCCGGGTGGCGCCTCGCGCTTCGTCTGTTCCTGGTCGACCGAAGCGGCAGACATCAACGCGCTGCTGGGTGCGCTCTAGTCCAGGTTTTTGACGCCTAAGCTGAATTTTCTTCAGGGCGTAAGCGCACGGCCAAGCCAGCCTTGCAGGTGGCCCATCGTGGCGCCTGCATCGATCGGCGCGGACGCAGCGCCGCCCAGCAATTCCTGGTGCAGCGCCATCACCAGCATCGGCGAGAGCGTGGCGAGCGCCGCCGCGCGCAGGGCTGTTTCCTCCACCGGCGCGCCGGGCGTGCCGCGCAGTTTCTCGCTCACCGCTTTCAGCGCGGGCTCCAGCACTTTTTCCAGATAGGCCTTGCCGGCGCATTCGTCGGCGAGGCCCTCGATCAGGCCGAAGGCGTGCGCGCGGGTGAAGCCGCCGAGCTTGATGCCGGCTTCCGAGATACGGAAGTATTCCGCAAACGCGTCGGCGGGGTTGGCCGAGGGCGTCGCCACCATCGCCCAGAGCGGCTTCGCGCGCCGGCCGATGGTCTCGAGGATCTCGACGACCAGTCCCTGCCGGTCATGGAAGTAATGGCGCAGCGTTGGCTCGGACTGCTGCACCGCCATCGCAAACTGCCGCAGCGATGGCCGGCGCAGATCTGCCGAAAGCGCAAAGTCCGTCAACGCATCGAGCAGTGCCGCGCGCTTCTCGTCAAAGTCGTGGTTCCGGGCACCGGCAGGTCTGGGCATTGTCCACTCCCGTGGGACTTTGAAAGGAGACCGGGGGAGTTGGCCACGATCATCGGGCCCCGATATCAGAATACATACTGCAAGCGTGTCACGTATGTCTGCCACACAATCGGGCAAGGCGAAAATAAGGACCAGAAGGCCTGTAAGCCGGGTTCTGTTCGCCCCTTGCGGGGTCTGGCAGCCATTCCTCTGGGACGCCCATTGCTGGGCGCCTCGCGCGACACACCCGGGACACGGGCATAAGACGGCCCATATGTGCCCCCTACTTGGTCTTGCTCCGGGCGGGGTTTGCCTTGCCAGCCCTGTTGCCAGGCCTGCGGTGGGCTCTTACCCCACCCTTTCACCCTTTCCCTCCTTCGCCGAGGCTTCGGAGGGTGGTTTGCTTTCTGTGGCACTTTCCCTCGGCTTGCGCCGGGCGGCCGTTAGCCGTCGCCCTGTCTCGTTGGAGCCCGGACTTTCCTCCAGCATGGGGTTACCCCCATACCAGCGGCTGCCCGGCCTTCTGGTCCTCAGGGGAGTATAGGGGGTTGGGTGCGGAGGGGGAAGGGCGTCCGTGCCGGATCAGCGACGTGGGTTGAATGGCCCGCCGTCCCCAACTTCCCTGGCTCAGGAACCGGCTTTCAACTTGTGTCGTCAAGCGGGCTGGATTTCGCCGAAAGCGGCCGCACCGCCGCTCGCTGCCCAGTACCCCGCGCGCCAAACCCGGCGTCATCTTCGCCCAGAGCACACCGTGCGGCCCGTTAAGGCAACGTTACCGAAAATCTGAAATTGCTTGTCGCCGGTTCGCCAGATGTTTTCCAACATCGTGTATCACTACGCAATGTCCGTTTCGCGTCTGAACTCCGAGCGTCCAGAAAGTCAGCTCGACCGTCGCCTCCAGCGCATAGCGCAACGCGTCGGAGGCGTAGGCCTTATCATCGTCCCCTGCATATTAGGCATGATGGCAAGCTTCGGCCAGATCACTTGGATCGCCATGCTCGAATCCGCCGCGTACTGCGTCGTCCTGGGTGCAATCCTTTTCGCTGGCCTTCGCAGCCATCAGGTGCGCGCGGTCCTCTATTCGGGGCTTGTCGTGCTGTTTTCGATCTTCTGGTTTGCCAGCTTCGGCCAGCTTTACCTGAAGCAGGTGCACGTCACCAGCTTTCCGTTGACCCTTTTTATTCCGGTCTTTCTGTCCCTTGCGCTTGATTATCGCCTTGTGGCGGCGCTGGCGCCCGTTCAGTCCGTGCTGATCTTCAACTACGCACAACAATACAGTGCTACGCTTGGTGCAGAAAGCAGTACGGGCTTCGAATCTGTCAGTATCGTTTACGCCGTCCTGTCCGGTATAATGTTTACGCTCGTCGCCATTCTCGCCTGGGTCAGACAGCACACCGACGACGAACTCATCCGTGCCCTGAACGAGAAGGAGCGCCTTGCCTCCACCGATTCGCTGACCGGCCTGATGAACCGCCGCGCCTTCATGGACTCGCTGAGTACATTCTGCGCAGCCAAATCGACCTTTGCAGTTGCGTTCTTGGATCTCGACCGGTTCAAACCCCTGAACGACCAATTTGGACACGCCGCTGGCGACGCGGTCCTGCGTGAGATTTCAAATCGGTTGCAGCAGGTCCCCGGCGTTCGCGCTGCCGCCCGGCTCGGCGGCGACGAACTCGCGGTTGCCCTGGACGCAAACTTGTCGAGCGCAGAATTGGACAAGGCTGTCGCCAACCTTCACTCATGCCTGACCCGGGATGTCGAGTGGGACGGAAAGACCCTCTCGGTGGGTGTCTCCGTTGGTTACGCGACCAACGCCCGCGACGCACAATCGCTGCCTACCCTGCTGAAAGCAGCCGACACGGCCATGCGCCGGGCCAAAGCCCAACAGACGGGCTGGGCGAGCTTCAGCGTTGACGTCGACGGCGCCGCGCTCGACACCCATTCCTCCGAGATCGAATTCCGGTCTGCACTGTCCCGAGGCGATCTCCGGGCCGCCATCCAACCCATCGCCAATGCAGAAACGCTCGAGATTGTCGGCTACGAAATCCTGTCCCGCTGGACACAGTGCGGGCTTCGGCAAACGCCAGAGCCGAACGAGTTCATCCCGATGGCCGAGCGTCTGGGTCTGTTGAACGACTTGCTCTGGATGACGCTTGACGAGACCCTCCGGTCCGGAGACGTTATCCCTCATCGTCTTGCGGTCAATATCTCGCCTGCGCAGCTCCAGGCGCCTGATTTTGTCGACTGTTTCATGAACGTGCTGAAGGCGCGCGCGGTCGATCCGGCCTTCATCACGCTCGAAATCACGGAACAGGTCGCCTACCGCAACATCGAGTCAAACGTGGAGATGCTGGAAAAGGCGCGGCGCGCCGGCATGACCATCGCGCTCGACGATTTCGGCACCGGCTATTCGTCCTTGTCAATGCTTGACCGGTTGCCCCTCGACAAGGTCAAGATCGACAAATCCTTTAGCCAGCGGTCAGGGTCCAGTGATCGCTCGGACTCCATTCTCCACGCCAGTATCCGCCTCGCCAAGCAGCTGCACCTCACCTGCTGCGTCGAAGGCATCGAGACCGAGGAGGCCGCCCGGAAAGTCCAGTTGTTCGGCGCAGACGAAATCCAGGGCTACTGGATAGGGCGGCCGATGCTGCTTACAGACACCCGGGTGGCTTTCAAGCGGGCCTCCTAGAGCGTTGAACCGCCTGACCTGCGCCCCAAAAAATTCCTCCTTTGAGGCTGGAGTTTTCGCGTCGATTTCCCCTGGCTGAGACGATCACGACAGGCAACTTGGGCAAAAACCAGCCATAGCGGCCGCCTGCACACACCTACACTGATGAAGATTTCGCAGCACTGGCAATGTCCCTCGTGATTGATTAAAGCCGCTTCTCCACGCCACCGCCCATCCCCGCGCAGGCGGGGATCGGGTCCCAAGCAAGCCTTCCCGAGGTCCGCGCCTTCGCGGGGTGAGCGGATATCTGAATGACAATTCGGTAAAGCCTTTGCGCGCGCTTTGCGTGGGCTGCGGCGCGTGGCACAACGGCCCGGATGACCATTGATTGGCGCACAGACATCATCGAACCGGTGCGGCGCGCCGTGATCCGTTTGTTCCGGCCGGATGTGCGGATCGTCACCGGCGGCATCGCCTTCTATGCGCTGTTCTCGATCTTCCCGCTGATCTACCTGACGCTGACCTTGCTGACGGTCTTCCTGCCGCCGGACCTTGCCGTACAGCTGGCGACGCCGATCAGCAATTTCTTCAGCCAGAATGTCGAGGCGCTGTCGACGGCGGATGTCGACGTGATCCGCAACATGACGCCTGTGGGCCTGAGCCTCAGGGCGTTCGGCGCGCTCATCCTTGTGCTGATCACAGCCACTTCCGGCGCCAAGGCGGCGATCACCGGCATCCGCATGATCGCGGGGACGGCGGGGCGCACGCGGTTTGCGCGCTTCCAGGGCGTGTCGCTGCTGCTGACCGGCTCCCTGGTGCTGCTCGTCTGGCTGCTCGGCGCGCTGCAGCTGATCATCACGGTGATTTCCGCCGAAGGCGGCTACGAGATTGGCCGGTTTGCCCGGGAGATCGCCGCGGTTGCCGACACGTTGTGGATTTCCAAGGCGATTGCAGGCTTCGCGATCTTCTACCTGATCCTCGTGCTCAGCCTGCGGGGGCATCTCAACAAGGGGACGAAGGCCATTGCGGCCGGGGCGGCGGCGGGCACAGTCGCTTTCGTCTTCGTGACCTTCCTGTTCCAGCTTTACCTCAACTATTCCGTACTCGGAACACTCTACGGGGCGCTTGCCTCGCTGATCCTCGGCTTTGTCTGGCTGTCGGCGTCGGTGATGTCGCTGCTGCTCGGGGCGGCGCTGGCGGCGGAATGGTCTCAGGTCTGGGGCGAGGACGGCGCCGGCGCTGCCGCATAGGCCTCGGCCACCTGGGTGAGCCGGCGCAGCGTGCGCGCGTCCGCCATGCCGGTGATCGCATCCGGCATGAAGCGGCGCTGGAAGGCGCGCAGGGAGGCGGGCACGTCGGTGATGTCATAGCCGATGGCGCCGAGCTGGCGGTTGAGGCCGCCCGGATCGCCGCCCATCCAGACGCAGCCTGCGCCGCCGGCTTCTTCCGGCCAGAGGCTGATCCCCGCCGCCGCAAGGCGCGGCCAGGGGAAATGCTCACCCGGATCAATCTTGCGCTTCGGGGCGATGTCGGAATGGCCGACGATGCGGACCTGCGGAATGGCATGGCGCAGGATGATCTGGCCGGCGAGTTCGATGACCGCCTCGATCTGCGCGTCCGGATAAGGCGGCAATTGCTTGCTTGGCAGCGGGAAATCGTGGCCGCCATTGACGATCTCGATGCCGACGGAGCGCGAGTTGAGATCGTCGTCCCCTTGCCAGCTTGAAAGTCCGGCATGCCAGGCGCGCCGGCTTTCGTCGACGAGCTTGGCGATGCGTCCGTCTTCCCAGACCATGTAATGGGCGGCGACCTTCGCCTCGGGATCGCGCATCCGATCGAGCGCCGCTTGCCCCGATTGCATGCCGGTATAGTGCAGCACGAGCAGGTCCACCTTGTGGCGGCGCTCGTCGTGGTTGGGGCTCGGCGTCTCTTCGAGGCGCATCAGGAATCTCCGGAAGCGTACTTCTTTCCGAGGGCTGCTTCTGGAAGCACGCTATTCGGCCTGATGGCAATGAGGAAGACCCCGGCGAGCGAAACTGCGCCCCCTATGACGAGTTTCCAGGTGAAAGGCTCGTTCAGCAGGGTGACGCCGAACAGGACGCCCCAGAGCGGCGTCATCAGCGTCAGTGGTGAGAGGAGCGAGACGTCGTGGCGTTTCAGCAGCGTGTAGAAGGCCGAGTGCGCGAAGATCGAGACGCCGACGATGGCGAAGAGGCTGGCGAGCCAGACCTGCCAGCCGCCGGCGACATAGGCAGCGACCTGGCCGGTTTCGAGCACGGCGGAGATGGCGAACAGGGGCGCGAAGCTGAACAGGCCGACCCAGGCGGAGAGGTTCAAGGGGTGCATTTCCGGCATGCGCTTCATGATGATGCCGCCGGCCGAGCCGAGCACGGCGGCGAAGAAGATCAGGAGCAGGCCGAACGACAGGCTGAAGGAGCCCGGATCGAAGGCGATGACGACGACGCCCGCGAAGGCGAGCGAGATGCCGAGCGCGCGGCGCCAGCCGATCTTCTCGCCGAGGAAGATCATGCTCATGATCGTCGACATCGGCACGCCGAGCTGGCCAGTCACGGCCGCGGCGGAGACATCGGCATTGGCGAGGCCGACGAAGAGGAGGCCGAAGTTGAGGCAGCCGATCAGCATCGCGATCAGGAACAGGGTGCCGAGATTCTTCGGTACCGGGCGCAGGAACGGGATCAGGAAGACCGCGACGCCGAGAAAGCGGATGGCGGCGAAGAAGAGCGGCGGCACGGCGAAATCGGCGACGACCCAGCGGGTCATCACGAGGTTCACGCCCCAGACGAAGCAGATGAGAAAGAGAAGGCCGAAGTCACGCAAAGACATGCTTCGGCCCTATCAGTCTTTTCCCGGCCCGGGCAGGGGGGACGCGGCGTGAATGTGGTAAGGGAGCTATGCTTGTTCGCGGCGTTTTCCCGAAAACCGGTTCCCACTTTTCGGAACGCCGCTTTATGCAGCCCCGAGCCGGTTCACCGGAAGCTTCAGGTAGACCTGACCGTCGGCCTCCGCAGGCGGCAGGGCGCCGGCGCGAATGTTGACCTGCAAGGACGGCAGGATGAGGCGGGGCGCGGCGAGCGTCTTGTCGCGCGCTTCGCGCATTTCGACGAAGTCATCCTCGGTCACGCCGTCATGGACGTGGACGTTGCGGGCGCGTTCCTCGGCTACGGTCGTCTCCCAGATGAAGGTGTCGCGGGACTGGGGCAGGTAGTCGTGACCGACGAAGACGCGGGTCTCGGGTGGCAGGGCGAGAATCTTGCGGATGGAGCGGTAGAGGGTTGCCGCGTCGCCGCCGGGAAAGTCGGCGCGTGCGGTGCCATAGTCCGGCATGAAGAGCGTGTCGCCGACGAAGGCCATGTCGTCGATCAGATAGGTGACGCAGGCCGGCGTGTGGCCGGGCGTATGCAGCACGCCGATCTCGAGATTGCCGAGGGGTAGCCGGTCGCCTTCGCTGAGAAGGACATCAAAAGCCTGCGCGCCGGGGGCATCACTGGTGGCGCCAAAAAGCGGCACGAAGGCTTTCTGCACCTTGGTGATCTGGGCGCCGATGCCGAGTTTCGCGCCGGTCAGGCGGCGCAGGTAGTCGGCGCCGGACAGGTGGTCGGCATGGGCGTGGGTGTCGAGAATCCAGTCGATGCGGAGGCTTTCTTCGGCGGCTGCGGCGAGGACGGCGTCGGCAGACCCGGTACTGAGGCGGCCGGCATTGGGGTCGAAATCCAGCACGGGATCAATGATCGCGGCGGCGCGGGTGGCGGGATCCCAGACCAGGTAGGTGACCGTGTTGGTGGCCGCGTCGAAGAAGGATTTGAGCATCGCCATTGGGCGTCTCCTGTAACTGCTGAGACCATTATATATAAACACTTGCTAATTTAACAAGCGCTAATATATAGGAGCCATGAGACAGACGACCTTTGACCCCGCCCTGTTCCGCGAACGTGCCGGTGAAGCTGCCAAGCTGCTGCGCACGATGTCCAACGAGCACCGCCTGATGATTCTCTGCCGGCTTGAAGGCGGGGAAGTTTCGGCCGGTGATCTGCTGGCCGGGACGACTCTGTCGCAATCTGCGCTTTCCCAGCACCTCGCGGTGCTGCGGGAGGACGGGCTCGTGGCGACGCGCCGGGCCGGCCTCAACATCTATTACCGGATCGCGGACCCCTCCGCGCTCCGGGTCATCGCAACGCTAGCAGAAATCTTCTGTCCCGAGGAGTGAAAACCATGAGTACACTGACGAAAATCAAACCTGCCGATGTCGCTGAAGGCCTGATGGCCGGGCGCCTGCACCTGATCGATATCCGCGAACCGGACGAACATGCGCTTGAGCACATTCCGGGCGCCGTGCTGATCCCGCTGTCCAGCCTTGAAGCGGCGGACGTAAAGATCGAAGCGGGCCGCACGGCGGTATTCCATTGCAAGTCCGGCATGCGCACCGAAAAGAACTGCGTGCGCCTGGCGGAGCGGGTGGACGGCGATGCCTTCGTGCTGGAAGGCGGACTGGATGCCTGGAAGCGGGCCGGCCTGCCGGTCGCGGGCAGCGCCAGGTAAGCCGCGCGCATGGTCGAACTCACCGCCTCCGTGATCGTCGCGGCCCTGCTCAGCGGGGCGCTGATCGGCCTGTTTCTCGGCACGTTCGGGGGCGGCGGATCGGTGCTGGCGGCGCCGCTGCTGCTCTACGCTGTCGGCGTCACCGATCCGCACCTTGCGATCGGCACGTCGGCGGCGGCGGTCGCGGCCATCGCGCTGGTCAGCCTGACCGGGCACTGGCGCGCCGGCCGCGTGAAGTGGCCGTGCGCCACGGTGTTTGCGCTGGCGGGGATCATCGGCTCCCTGATCGGCTCGACCCTGGCCTTGCGCATTGACGGGGACATGCTGCTGTTTGCCTTCGCGTTTGCGATGGCGGCGATCGGCCTTTCGATGTTGCGCAGGCCCAAGAGCGAGGGCGACCCGGATGTGCATATCACGCCGAAGCTGATGGCGCGGATCGCGCCGATGGGCCTCGGTGTCGGCGGCGCAGCGGGCTTCTTCGGGATCGGCGGTGGCTTCCTGATCGTGCCCGGCCTGATGATGGCGACGGGCATGACGCTCGCGAATGCCACCGCGTCGTCGCTTGTCTCGGTTGCGGTGTTCGGCGCGGCGACCGCCTCGAACTATGCGCTGCACGGCGAGGTCGACCTGCCGCTGGCGGGGCTGTTGCTCGCGGGCGGGGCGGTCGGCGGCGGGCTTGGCGTCTTGCTGTCGCGGGCACTGGCAACCCGCGTGCGTATGGCGCGTTCCGCCTTTGCTGTCCTGATTGTCATCGTTGCGGTCTATGTCGGGTGGAAAGCAGCCAGCGCGCTGGGCTGGACGGGTTGAAGCGAACGCAGCGGCGGCTGTGGAAGGTTGCTAATTCTGCCTTAAAGCGCTGATATAAGTCTTGAGGTGGGTTGACCGGCCCGCGCAGTCCTGCGCGGCCATAAGGGAGAGAGCTGATGAGCCTGATCTGGTGGATACTTCCGTCTGTTGCAGGCGTTCTCGGCCTGATTCTCCTGTTCGCGGGCTTTGCGAAGATGGCCGGGCTGAAACCCTTTGCCGGCGTGGCGCGCCTGGCGTTCGGGTCCGGCTTTCTGGGCCTGGCGGGCGTGATCGCCTTCGCCGGCCTGAACATCCAGACCTACAAGCGCCTCACCTATGAGCGCCCGGTGGCGACGGTGAAGTTCACCGCCGTTCCCGACCAGGCCAATGCCTACCGCGCGGACGTGGTGTTCTCCGACGGCCAGACCCTGCTGCAGGCCGATGGCAGCGCGCCGGTTTTCCGGGGCAACGAGTGGCAGATGGGCGCCAAGGTCATCAAGTTCAAACCGATGGCCAACATCCTCGGCTATGATTCGATCTACCGGCTGGAGCACATGCGCTCGCTGGACGCGATGCAGTTTTCCTCGGAAGTCGTCACCGAAGGCAAGATCGACGGGTTGAAGATTGTCGAGACCGAACCCGGCATTGATGTCGGCGGCCTCGCGGCGAAGTATGGCTCGCAATTCGGGATCGACGCCGAGTATGGCTCGGCCACCTACCAGCCGATGGGCGACGGGTTCGAGTATGAAGTCTCGATCACCCAGGACGCCCTGATCGCGCGCCCGAGCGAGGCGACGAAGTCCAAGATCCAGGACGGCGCCTATCCGGGCTTCCGGCCAATTGGCGGATCGGGCGGATGAACCCCTGGGAGCGGTATGTCGTACCGAACCTGATTTCGTGCGCGTGTTCCTCGCGCCCGATCATGAAGCAGCGGGCGAAAGTTGTTCCGAAGGCGGACGGTGTCGTGCTGGAGCTCGGCTGCGGGTCGGGCACCAACTTCGCGATGTATGAGGCCGGCAAGGTCGAGAAGCTCTACGCGCTGGAGCCGGCGCCCGGAATGATCGTCAAGGCGAAGCGCACGGCGGGCGAACTCGGCATCGGCAAGAGTATCGAGTTCCTCGAGACCGGCGCGGAGAACATTCCGCTGCCGGACAAATCGGTCGACACGGCGGTGATCACCTTCGTGCTGTGCACGATCCCGGACTGGGCAGGCGCCCTCGCCGAAACGCGGCGCGTGTTGAAGCCGGGCGGGAAGATCCTGTTCACCGAGCATGGCCTTGCGCCGGACGAAGGCATCTCCAAATGGCAGCGCCGGGTGGAGCCTGTCTGGAAATCCCTCGCGGGCGGATGCCATCTGACGCGCGACACGCTGGGCCTGCTGCGCGAAGGCGGCTTCCGCAGCGATGACGCCGAGACGATGTACCTGCCGAATACGCCGAAGATCGCCGGCTTTGTCAGCTGGGGTTCGGCGCGGCTCGCCTGATGCGGCGGCCGCCCTACCTGCCATTCCTCAACGGACCGCTCAGCCTTGCGCCGGGCTTGAAGCCGATTGCGCCGGAGGCGTGGCTCTCGCCGGATACCGAGGCGCACGCGCTGGTGGACAAGCATGCCGTGATGCGGCGCCATCGCAGCGACGTGCATGGCGCGCGGGACGGGAGCGAGATGGCCGTGCTGGAACTGGCGTCTGCTGTTCATGCCGTGGCCGGGCCGGGCGAGGGGGACTGGGCGAGCGCGCTGGAAGGCGCAGCGAGTGCAGTGTCCGATGACCTCTGTATACTGATCAAGGACGACGAAGGCCTGTGGCGGCTGGAGGCGGCGAGCCTGTGCGCGCCGACCTTCTGGCGCCTGGGCGAGAAGCTCGGCGAGCCGCTTGGCGGTCTGCACGGGCCGGTGCCGGGGGCGAACCCGGGCATGGTCTCGCGCATCCACCGGATGTTCGACGCGGTCCAGCCGGGGCAGGTGCTTGAACGGTTCAACTGGACCGTCCAGCCGGGCACGGCGCGGTACACGCCGGAGCAGACGCCTTTCAAGAAGATCGCGGCGGACCTGCCCTCGGCCGGCGCGCTGGACGCGCTCTGGTTTCGTGTCGAGCGGCAGACGATTTCGAAGCTGCCGATGTCCGGCGCCATGGTGTTCACGATCCGCGTGGCGATTGATCCCCTGCGGGCGGCGCTGGCGGACGGCGCGCAGGTCGCGGCCTTTCGCGCGGCCTGGGACGGGATCGATCCGGTGCTGGCGGACTACAAGGGCTGGCCGCATTACGAGCGGCTGGTGCGCGCGGCGCTTGCGGAAGCGATCTGACGCCTTCGGCCTTTCCGGCGCGCCTGCGATATCCTACATCGCAAGCACACGGCCCATTTCAAACAGAAAGTGAGACACGCCATGGACTTCCAGCAGATCCTTCTAGACCTCCAGAAACAGGCGAAACAGGCCGCCAAGGAACATGACCTCGAAGGCAAGCTGAAGAAGGGCAAGGACCTTGGCGAAGCGGCGCTGGAACGGCTGAAGACCGACCGGAACACGCAGATTGCGGCGGCCGGGGCGGGCGCGCTGATCACGGCGATGCTGCTAGGCACCAAGGGCGGGCGCAGGTTCATCGGCGGCACGGCGAAGACCGGCGCGGTCGCAGGCCTCGGCGCCCTCGCATATCACGCGTGGATGAAGTCGCAGGGGCAGAAGCCGGATGCGAGCGTGGAGCCCGCGCAGCTCGGCTATGTGACCGCGAAGAAGGCGGAACCGGAATTTGCCGAAGCGCTGGTGCGCACGATCGTGGCCGCGGCCTGGGCGGACGGCGTGCTCGACGAGGCGGAAAAAGTGGTGATCGACGGCGCGCTGAAGGAAGCCGGCGTTGGCGGCAAGGACCGCGCGATCCTCGAGAACGCAAGGCCGGAAGCCGAGACGCTGGACAAGATTGCGGCCGGCGCGCTGTCGCCGAACCATGCAGCGCAGCTCTACACGGCGGCCTGCGTGGTGACGGGTGATCCGACGGCGGAGGAAGCGGGCTTCCTCGACCGGCTGGCGGCGCGGCTTGGCATTGCCGAGGCGCATGCGGCGGCGATCCGGGCGGAAGCCAAAGGCTGATGCAGTACTGGTTGCTGAAATCGGAGCCGGACACCTGGAGCTGGGATCAGCAGGTGGCAAAGGGCGAGTCGGGCGAGATGTGGTCCGGCGTGCGCAATTACACCGCGCGCAACCACATGCGGGCGATGAAGCTCGGCGACCGGGCGTTTTTCTACCACTCGAACGAGGGGTTGGCAGTGGTCGGTGTGGTGGAAGTCTGCGCGCTGTCGGCGCCTGATCCGACGACGGACGATGTGCGCTGGGACTGCGTGACGGTGAAGGCGCTCGCGCCGATGCCGAGGCCCGTGACGCTGAAAGAGGTCAAGGCCAATCCGAAACTCGCGGAAATGAGCCTCGTCGCTTCGTTCCGACTGTCGGTGCAGCCCGTGCTGCTGGCTGAGTGGAAAGAGGTCTGCCGGATGGGTGGGATGGACTGGAAGACACTGAAGGCGGTGTAGGGCGCATTAGTCTGAAGGCCGCAATGCATCCTTCTAAGGTTGCCGCGGTGCATTACGGCCTTCGGCCTAATGCACCTACGGGCTCACCCCCGGTGCCCATCCTCGAATCCGGCGAGCGTCCATTCGGCGAAGGTGGCGAGGTTGCCGCCGGTGAAGAGGAAGCCGGCGACGCCGGCGGCGCGGGCGGCTTCGAGGTCGGCGTCCTTGTCGCCGATCAGGAAGCTCAGCTCGCGCTTCACGGGAAAGTCTGCCATCGCCCGCAGCAGCATGCCGGGCTTCGGCTTGCGGTCGAAACTGTCACGCCGGTAGCGGGGGTTTTCGCCTTCTTCGTGATAGGGGCAGTAGTAGATCCGGTCGATCTTTGCGCTGGCTTCGGCAAGGCGCGTCTCCATCCAGGCGTGGAGCGCGTGCATGTCGTCTTCGGTGTAGTAGTTGCGGGCGATTCCGGACTGGTTGGTGACAACGAAGACGTACCAACCGCGCGCATTGAAGGCGGCAATCGTCTCGGCCGCGCCTTCGATGAATTCGAAATCCTCGATGCGGCTGACATAACCCTTGTCGGCATTGATGACGCCGTCGCGGTCAAGGAACAGGGCGGGCTTGTGGACGATCATGCGCCCCTCTTGGCGTAACCTGGCGGCGCCCGCAATCCTCGCCGGTAAGGGGAAGGCGGTGGACCCCGGCCCGGGCGCCGCGCAAACCTCCAGGGGTTGAACCGGGCGGGGGGCGCAATGGACGCGTATGTGGCGCTGCTTCTGAGCGCGTTGGGCGGCACGGTGTTCGGGCCGATCCTTGTGCGCGTCGCCCGTGGAGACGCCACGGCCGGAGTTGTGGCAGGGCTGCTCGGCGGAGTGGCGGCGCACTATGGGGCGGCGGCGCTGGGCGTTGGCGAGGTGCTGGGGCCCGTGCTCGGGCCCATGCTGGGTGAGACCTATGGTCGGCCGGACCTGATGCGGCATGCGCAGGATTTTCTTGAGGGCGCGATCGGCGGCGGCGCAGCGGCCTGGCTCACCGGGTTGGTGATCCGGAAGGCGTAGGCGGATTACTCCGCCGGATTGGCTACCGCCGCCACGGCGTCGCGGTTGGCGCGCACGCCGATCAGGAACGGGATCATGGACAGGGCGGCGATGATCGCGGCGAGCACGAAGGCGGCGCCGGCAAAATGCACCGGCGCGCCGGGGGCGGTGTAGGCGGAAAAAGTCTGCGTCATCAGGATGGGGCTGAAGATCAGCGTGAAGGCCATGATCGAGGATTGCGCGCCCTGCAGCTCGCCCTGCGCGTTCATCGGCGTGAGATTGGCCGTGATCGTGTTGATCGCCGGCATGACGACGCCGCCGACGGCGGAGACGGCGATCATGGCGAAGGCCATCCAGGGATGGATCGCAAAGGCAAAGCCGGTCATCGCGATGACGTGGACGCCTAGGCCGAGCATCGCGGCGCGCATGGCGCCGAGGCGTTTGATCAGCCATCCCGACAGCACCGCCTGCGACAGGGCCGAGCCGAGGCCGACCGCGCCGAGGGAGAGGCCGATTTCCCATTCCGACCAGCCATAGCGCGATGCGCCGTGATAGTTCCAGGTCGTCGGGTAGACCGAATGGGCAATCTGGAAGACGCCGATGGTGATGATGAACCAGGCGACGCGCGGCAGTTTCGAAAAGTGTTTCACAGCGCCGAACGGGTTGGCGCGGGCGAGGCTGAACTCGCGGCGGTTCTCGCGGGCGAGGCTCTCGGGCAGCACGAAGTAGCCATAGAGGAAGTTGAGGCCTGCAATGCCGGCGGCGACGAAGAAGGGCAGGCGCGTGTGGATCTCGCCGAGCAGGCCGCCGAAGACCGGGCCGAGGATGAAGCCGAAGCCGAAGGCGGCGCCGAGGATGCCGAAGGCGCGGCCACGCTCTTCCGGCGTCGTGACGTCGGCGACGTAAGCGTTGGCCACCGAGACGGTGCCGGAGAAGAAGCCGGCGAGCGCACGGCCAAGGAACAGGATGCCGAGCGTCGGGGCGAGGCCGAGGATCACCATATCGACGGCGAGCATCGCGATCGAGATCAGCAGGATGGGGCGGCGGCCATACTTGTCGGACAGGCCGCCGAGCAGCGGCATGGCGAGGAAATTGGCGACCGCGAAGACGACCGCCAGCCAGCCGTTCGACTTGATCGCGATCTCGATGGGCTGGTTCGTCAGTTCCGCCAGCAAGGCCGGCATGATCGGCATGATCAGGCCGAAGGACAGCATGTTGAGGGCCACCGCGACCACCACGAACAGGAAGGCATTCTTTCCGGGCGTGCGGGCAGGGGCGGGCATCGTCATTCGTTACCATTGGTTGTGGCGGAAGGCGGCGTCAATCGCGGCGATCTGTTTCTAGAAGTCTAAATATTTGCAGTAAAGTGCAATTAAATAAGCGGGCGGGCGCGAGCGGCCGCGTTCAAGGCGCTTGCTTTCCATTGCGTCAGGAGGCCGACAGTCCTGTAATGGCCGGTGACCTGCCCCTGACACGCAACGCGGTATCGCTCGGGACGACGGCGGCGATCCGTGAGGCGGTGCGCGCCGCGACGCAGATGGGCGAGTCGCGGCTGGCGCGCCTGGAGGATGCGGGCGGCCTGTTTGCGCTCCTGTCCGATCCGCTTGTGCATGCGCCGATCTACACCCTGCCGCGGCCACTCACGGAGGCGAGCGTGGCGGCGTTCATTGCGATGCACCTTGAGGAGCGTGCGGCGGGCGAGGGGCTGCTGTTCGTGCGCGAAGGCGAGGATGGGCAGGTGCTGGGCTATTCCGATGTGCAGGTCTGGCCGGACTGGGGCGCGGGCGAACTCGGCGGGGCGCTGCATCCCTCGCTGCACGGCAAGGGCGCGGGCGGGCGCGGGGCGGCGGCGAGCTTTGCCTGGATGTTCGAGGTGCTGGGTCTGGATCTGCTGTGCGAGACGGCGGCGCTGGACAATGTTCCGACACAGCGGATGCTCGACGGGCTGGGGTTCCGGCGGATGGGGGAAACGCTCAGCACACGGCCGGACGGGACGACGCGGGCAAGCCTCGTCTGGGAGATGACGCGGGCCGAATGGGCTGCGCAGCATGGCTTTGGCTGATTGATCCGGCGCGCGCTCCGGGCTAGGGCGCGGTCATGACACTCTCGATTTTCCTCATTGAAGCAGCCGGCTGGATCGGCGCAAGCCTGATCCTCGGCGCCTATATCCTGCTCTCGGCGGGCAAGATGCAGGGCAATTCCCCCGCCTATCAGTGGATGAACGTCATCGGCGCGGCCGGGTTCATCCTCAACAGCGGCTATCACGGGGCGATCCCTTCCGTGGCCATCAACGTGCTGTGGATCGCCATCGGAGGATTTGCTTTGTGGCGGATTTATAAAGGCGCCAAACCGGTATAGAAAGTCCGGGGCGGGCTCAGGCCGACAGAGGGAGCGCCGGGATGCTGCAACGGTTTGATGCGTTAGGGTCGCTGGTGCAGGCGCTGGCCAGCCGCGCCGCCGGTCTGGAGCGGCCTTACGTGATCGCCGTAGACGGACGAAGCGCGGCGGGCAAGACGGTGCTGGCCGCAGCGCTGGCCGATCGGCTGGACGCGACGGTGATCGCCGGGGATGATTTCTATGCCGGCGGCACGCAGGTGCGTTCGGAGCGGCCGGCGGCGCTGGTGTCTGCCTGCATCGACTGGCGGGAACAGCGCATCGTTCTGGAGGCTTTGAGATCTGGTCAGGACGCGTCCTGGCATGCGTTCGACTGGGATGCTTTCAATGGCAGTACGTGCGAAGCGCTGACCACTAAGTCGCCCAGCCCCTTCGTGATCCTGGAAGGCGTCTACGCGGCGCGGCCCGAACTGGCCGACCTGATCGACCTCGCAGTGCTCGTTCGCGTGGATGAGGGGGTGCGTGAGGCACGGCTCAATGCGCGCGAGGGCGGGATCGGCCCGTGGGAGCGCCAGTGGCATGCGGCGGAAGACTATTATTTCGAGTTTGTCCGGCCGCTGAAGAGTTTTGACATCATGACGAGCGATCTGGCGCTCTAGAACTTGCCGTGGCGGCCTTTGCCTTCGGCGAAGCGGGTGGCGCCGTCGCGGGCGCTGCCGGCCCTGAGCACGTCGAGACCTCCGGCGAACTCGGCGGTCAGGGCGGCGTCTTCGTGAAGGCCCCACTGGGCGAGGGCGGAGAGCCGGTCCATCCGCATGCAAAGCTGCGGGAAGGCGGCGAGATCTTCGGCCAATTGCAGCGCGCGCTGCAGGGCGGATTCGTCCGGCGTCAGATAATTAGCGAGGCCGATGGCGTGGGCTTCCTCGGGCGCGACTTCGCGGCCCGTGAGGATCAGGTCCATCGCGCGCGAGGCACCGATGAGGCGGGGCAGGCGGACGGTGCCGCCATCGATCAGCGGCACACCGAAGCGGCGGCAGAACACGCCAAAGCGGGCGGAGGGCGAGGCGACGCGCAGGTCGCACCAGAGGGCGAGTTCCAGTCCTCCGGCTACGGCATATCCGTCCACGGCGGCGATAACGGGCTTTGAAAGTTGCAGGCGGGTCGGGCCCATCGGGCCGAGGTCGCCGCCGATATGGGCCGGGTTGCCTTTGCCGGTGGCGACGGCTTTCAGGTCTGCGCCCGCGCAGAAATTTCCGCCGGCGCCGGTGAGGATGGCGACGGAGAGCGTTTCATCAGCGTCGAAGGCCTTGAAGGCGTCGTAGAGGGCGACGGCGGTGTCGTGATCGACCGCGTTGCGCGCGTGCGGGCGATTGATCGTGATGATGTGGATGGGACTGTGGGTGGCAGTGAGGATGAGATCAGTCATGTTGGTTTTCCGGTTCAAGAGCCCCCTCCGCCACGCGCTTTGCGAGCGCCACCTTCCCCGCTGGGCAGGAGAAGATGAAGGCGGTTTCGGATGCAACCTACTCCTCCCCTGCGGAGCGGGGGAGTTGGCCCGGAGGGCCGGAGGGGGAAAGGCCTAACGGCTCAATTCCTTCATGGCCTCGTCCAGCCCGCCCAGCGTCAGTTCGAACATCCGGTGCTCGCCGATCAGCTCACGGATGAGTTTGATCGAGCCGGTATATTCCCAGGCGCCTTCTTTCGTGGGGTTCAGCCAGACGAAGTGGGGATAGCGCTGCACGAAGCGCTGGATCCAGAGGCCGCCGGCTTCCTCGTTCCAGTGCTCGACCGAGCCGCCGGCATAGGTGATCTCGTAGGGGCTCATCGTGGCGTCGCCGACGACGATGACCTTGTACTCCGACGGGTACTTGTTCAGCACGTCCCAGGTCGGGATGCGGTTGTTCATCCGGCGGCGGTTGTCCTTCCACAGGCCTTCATAGGGGCAGTTGTGGAAGTAGTAGAAATCGAGGTTCTTGATCTCGGATTTGGCGGCGGAGAACAGCTCCTCCATGATCCGCACGTACGGATCCATCGAGCCGCCGACATCCAGCAGCAGGAGGACGGAGACCGTGTTGCGCTTTTCGGCGCGCATCTCGATGTCGAGATAGCCCTTGCGGGCTGTGTTGCGGATCGTCTGGTCGAGGTCGAGTTCGTCCTGTGCGCCCTTGCGGGCCCATTTGCGCAGGCGCTTCATCGCGATCTTGATGTTCCGTGTTCCGAGTTCGACCTTGTCGTCGTAATTCTTGAACTCGCGCTTGTCCCAGACCTTCACGGCGCGGCGGTGGCGGGATTTCTCCTGGCCGATGCGCACGCCTTCGGGATTGTAGCCATTGGCGCCGAAGGGCGAGGTGCCGCCGGTACCGATCATCTTGTTGCCGCCCTCGTGGCGCTTCTTCTGCTCCTCGAGGCGCTGTTTCAGCGTCTCCATCAGCTTCTCGAAGCCGCCCATGGCCTCGATCTCGGCCATCTCTTCGGGGGTGAGGAATTTCTCGCTCATCTTCTTGAGCCATTCCTCGGGCAGGTCGGTCACGTTGACCGCGTCGGCCAGCGTGTCGAGGCCCTTGAAGACATGGGAGAAGACGCGGTCAAACTTGTCAATGTTGCGCTCGTCCTTCACCAGGGCGGCGCGGGCGAGGTAATAGAATTCCTCGACCTCCATGGCGATGACCTGCTTGTCCATCGCCTCCATGAGGGTCAGGTATTCCTTCAGCGTGACCGGGACCTTGGCGGTGCGGAGTTCATTGAAGAAATTCAGGAACATGGGGCGTATCCGTTCGGTTTCGGAATTCAAGATAACCCGCCTCTGGGCGCCTGTCCAAGCTGACGCAGCGAAAACTTGGTGGTTATCCTGTGTTCACGGCGAGCCGTTTAAGGATGGCCGCATGATACGGGCGGCTGCATTCGCGATTTTGATGGCCTTCGGGCCGCTGGCGGGCGCTTCGGCGCAGGGCGCAGCCTGCCCGGCGAAGAACGAGGCGGCCTGCATGCTGGAGGCGGCCTGGACGGCGGCCGAGGCGTTGCCGGAGAAGAAACAGGCGCGGCTGGAGCCGCTGTTTGCCCCGCTGGCGCTGAAGCTGACGGATCCGAAGGCCCGCGCCGTCTGGGACGCCCGGCTGGGCGAGACCGGCATCGACGTGGCGGGCGCCGATTATTTGCGGCAGACGGCGGAGACCGCGATCCGCGAATATGGCTGGGAGACGTTCCTGCAGCGGGCGCGGGACGGCCTCGCGCCTTTGCACATGGGCCGGCCGGAGATCATGGGCGCGGCGATTGATCTGGCGCCGGATACAAAGCAGCGCGCCCGCCTTATCGAGATGATGTTCTCCCTCGCCGGCACGCCCGACAGCCGTAAGATCAGCGGCATCAGCGTCAACGCCTTCGAGCGCGCCGATTTCGGCCATGTCCTGGCTGAGCGGATGATGCGTGATTGCCGGCTGGCGGAGTTTGACCGGGCGTTGGCTTTGACGGCCGCGCCGCAGTCCTTGCGCTATGCGCTATGGCGCGCGCGGATTACGGGCGGGGCAGGCGCGCTCGCGCCGGACATCCGCGCGGGAGACGGCACCGACGACACGAGCCACGTGCGCCAGGCCTTGGAAGGCTATGGCGCGGTGATGGCGCTTGGGTATTGTCCGAAATAGACTGTGTCCGGACGGTCTGGAGCCCGGCTTTCGCCGGGGTTTCCGATCGGTCAGCCCGCAGGTCCCCGGCGTCCGCCGCCCGAGCTGCCGCCGTCGGTGCGCCGTGACAGGAACGCGAGGCGTTCGAAGAGAGCGACGTCCTGTTCGTTCTTGAGCAGCGCGCCGTGCAACGGCGGTGTGAGACGGTCGGGATCTTTCTCGCGCAGGGTTTCGAGGTCGATGTCCTCGTTCATCAGCAGTTTCAGCCAGTCGAGCAGTTCGCTGGTGGACGGCTTCTTCTTCACGCCCGGCAATTCGCGCATGGCGTAGAAGGTGGCGAGCGCGTCGCCGACGAGCTTCTTCTTGATGCCGGCGAAGTGGACATCGATGATGGCGCGCATCGTCGGCTCGTCCGGGAACTTGATGAAGTGGAAGAAGCAGCGGCGCAGGAAGGCGTCCGGCAGCTCTTTCTCGTTGTTCGAGGTGATGATCACGATCGGGCGGACTTTCGCCTTCACGGTCTCGTTGGTCTCGTAGACAAAGAACTCCATCCGGTCGAGTTCCTGCAGGAGGTCGTTCGGGAATTCGATGTCTGCCTTGTCGATCTCGTCGATCAGCAGAACGGGGCGTTTCTTGGCGGTGAACGCCTCCCAGAGCTTGCCCTTCTTGATGTAGTTCTTGACGTCCTTGGCGCGCTCTTCGCCCATCTGGCCGTCGCGCAGGCGGCTGACCGCGTCATACTCGTAGAGGCCCTGGTTCGCCTTGGTGGTCGACTTGATGTGCCACTCGATCAGGTCGAGGCCGAGGGACTTGGCGACTTCCTGCGCCAGCACGGTCTTGCCGGTGCCCGGTTCGCCCTTGATCAGCAGCGGGCGCTCCAGCGCGATGGCTGCGTTGACGGCGACGCGCAGGTCGTCGGTTGCCACATAGTTGGTCGTACCTTCGAAGCGCATGGACCCTCGTTCCTCTCACATATTTGTCACGTCACCATAAGGCCCGCCCCGCGCCGGGCAAGCGCTGACCTATAGGAAAGCGCTGCAACGCAACATCGAATTAACTTAAGGGAAGGGGCGCCTTGTGCTAGACAGAACTGGCCATGCGCGACGCCACAGCGGCTCAAGCTTCAGACACGCGCCGCACCTTGCCTGATCGATCCGGCTGCATGCCGGTGTGCCCGGGTAAACGTGCAGGACTTATGATCCTACGCCCTCCTGACGACACGAGCGCATGGCACCCCGGGGGGATTTTCCTGAAGCCAAAGGGTTCCCTGCGGCGGCGCAGGGTGGGTAAATCCACGGCAATCAAGCGTTAACGCCTGTGTGCGAACTTGGCACAGTCCGCAGGACGAGGCTCAGCGCAGTATGCCACTCAAACTCTCCCTCAAGCCTGGCGAAACCTTCGTCGTGAACGGCGCGGTCGTCCGCAATGGTGACCGCCGCGGCGTTCTCCTCCTCGAGACGCAGGCGCGTGTTTTGCGCGAAAAAGACATTCTCCGCCCCGCCGACGCCGCGACCCCCGCCGGGCGCGCGTATTTCGCCGTGATGCAGATGTACCTGCTCGGCGAAGTGGACGGGCCGCTCTACACCCAGACCGCCGATGCGCTGGCAGGCCTGCTGGCCGAAATGCCGGACGCGCATGACGATGTGCTGCAGATTTCCGCGGATGTCGTGGCGGGCGACCTTTACCGCGCGCTCAGCCGTTGCCGGAAGCTGATGCCGCCATCCGCGTCGGAGGACGTGTGATGGCCGAAGGCAATACGCTGCGCGTCCCGCTGTCCCTGAACCTGCCGCCGGCCGTGAGCGTCGATGACGCGATCCGGCTGATCGAGGCGGGGAAGGGCGAAGGCCTGCGCGTCGAGCTGGGCGGCGGGCGCTTTGCCTCCGCCGATACGCCGCGCGGCACCGACGGCCTGCTGCAGCGCCTGCGCGGCCACAAGATGCTGACCGCCCTGTCGCAGGATGGCGGCGACCTCTCCCGGCTGAAACCGCCGGCGACGGAAGTCACGGTCGCGCCGGCTGTGCGGGAAATACTGGACGCCGCGATGCGGAAGCCTTAGGGCGCCGCCGTATGACCCCCGAACTGATCTCCCTCTTCACGGCAGCCTTTGTCACATTCTTCGTGCTGATCGACGCGCCGGGCGTGGCGCCGATCTTCGCGACGCTGACGGCCGGCACCCCTGCCGCGCACCGCCGGAAGATGGCGTACAAGTCGGTCTTCGTGGCCTCGCTGATCATGCTGTTCTTCGCTTTCGGCGGCGCCTGGCTGCTGGAGGCGATGCACATCTCGCTGGACGCGTTCCGGATGGCGGGCGGCGCACTGCTCTTCCTGATCGCGCTGGACATGGTGTTCGAGAAACGCACCGAGCGGCGCGAGAACCGGGCTGAAGAAGTGCTGCAAGAGCACAAGAATGATCCTCAGCCGGACGATATTTCCGTGTTCCCGATGGGCATTCCGATGATTGCCGGGCCGGGCTCGATCGCCACGGCCATGTTCTACATGTCGGAAGCTGCGAACTGGCAGGAGCAGGGCGTCGTGCTGGCCGCAATCGGCCTCAACCTCGTGATCACGCTGGTCATTTTCCTGCTTGCAGGCCCGATTGTGCGCCTCATCGGTGCGAGTGTTGCAGGGGCGATCACGCGCATCCTCGGCGTGATCCTTGCGGCGCTTTCGGCGCAGCTGCTGATCGACGGGATCCGGGGCGCGTTCAACCTGGGTTGATCCCGGTCAGATGCCCTGTGGCAGGGCTTTCGGCGGGGCCTTGCGGAAATAGATCCGGAAGGTCGACAGCGCGACCCAGAAGAGCAAGAGCCCGGCCGCCGTCAGGCTCATGATTTCCAGCACGATTGTATTGTCCCAGCGCACGCCCGCATCCGCGACGCGCAGGGCTTCGTTGCCGCGTTCCTTGACCAGCGCGACGGCCTGCATGCCGCCGGCTTCGGCGAGCATCCGGGCGCGGCGCAGGTCTGTACCGTCCTCGGCGACCGAGAGCAGGGTCAGTGTCGCGGCGGGGCTGGTCAGCGTGGCGATCTTGTCGATCTGTTCCAGATCGACTTCGAGACGCTTGAGGCCGGCAGGGTCGATCGACTGCGCGAACGCATCGCGCACACGGGCGCCGCGCACGTCGGTGGTCGCAATTTCGCCCAGTACCGCTTCGACCGCGGGCATCAGCACGTCCTGCGGTACCGCGGCGCTGGTCAGCGCATCCAGGTATTCCGTGAACTGAGGGGTCAGGCGCTTCGAACGGCTGGCAGACTTGACGATGGAGACGGCGCGGATGTGGCCGTCCGACAGGCCGTCGCTGATACCCTGCTGGACAAGGCCGATGCCGGTCAGCTTGAACACGATACTGTCCGACCAGTCGCCGCCGACCCAGCGCTGGGACATGGCCGCAAGGTCGCCATAGCTGCCGAGCAGCCGGAAGCGCCAGTCGAGTTCCGGGCGCACGCCGGCCTCGATCACTTCGCCGATCTCCTCGCCCGCAATCTCTTCCGGGACCGGCGCCGTCACGACGGGTTCCGGCGGCGTGATCGGCGCCTGGGGCAGGCCGATCTCGTATTCGATGGCGCGGGCGACACTTTCGGGCATCTTCTGCAGCGCCGCGCGGATCAGGCGTTCCTCATTGGTACCTTTCGATTCGGCCTCGGCGCGGGCGCGCACCTGCTTGCCGAGATCGTTGCCAAGCATCGACGGCGCGGAAATGAGATACCCGCGCAACGCATCAACATCCTTTTCCTCAAGGGCGCGCTGGACCTTGTCCTGCCAGAAGGGAAGCTTGCGGTCGGCCTCGTTGGGCGACAGCTCCTCGAACGCATGGTCGATCCGGTCCTTGGTCTGCATGATCGCATCGATGGTCGGCTGTTCGGCCACACCGACGCCCTCGTACGCCTTGCGCACCGTATTGGCGCCAATCACGGGCAACAGGATCAGCAGTGAATTGAACATCACCGCCAGCATCCAGCCAGCCTGCTTGGTCGGTTGTTTGCGTTGTCTGGCCATTCGGGCGGGGGGGACCGTGGAAAAGGCGTCTGTGGGGGGCGAAGCCCATAGAGACTGCCGGGGTCCCAAAGATCAAGTGCCGGTGTGCAACTTGCAGTGCGCGGAGCGCCTCACTGCGCCAAAAGGGTCGATACTTACGTATAAATGTCGTAAATTTGGCGTAAGAGGTTGAAAATACTAGGTTTAACTTAGCAGCTTACGCGATTGCGCCGAATCGAGGGTCGATCTATATGGCACGGAAACGAGTGAAGGAGCCTGCGGTGAGCATCGATCTTTCAGACGACTATCGCCCTTCCGAAGACGAAGAGTTCATGAACGAGCGCCAGCGCGCTTACTTCCGGCGCCTGCTCGAAGCCTGGAAAGCCGACATTCTCGACGGCGCCAAGCAGACCATCCACAATCTCCAGGACGAATCAGGCTCCCTGCCGGATATCGTCGACCGCGCCTCCGCCGAGAGCGACAAGGCCCTCGAGCTGCGCACCCGCGACCGCCAGCGCAAGCTGATCTCCAAGATCGACTCGGCGATGCGCCGCATCGAGGACGGCACCTACGGCTATTGCGAAGCGACCGGTGAACCCATCGGCCTGCGCCGCCTCGAAGCCCGCCCGACCGCCACGCTGAGCCTCGAGGCGCAGGAGCGCCATGAGCGCAAGGAACGAACGCTGCGCGACGACTAGCGCGCTGCCCTGACCCCGGAAACCCGAAAGGCGGCGTCCCCCCAAGGAACGCCGCCTTTCTTGTTCAGACCATCACATCCCAACGCTTTGGCGGACTCTCAGGGGTTGCCCTTCAGCGATGGGAGGAGAATGCGCCCAACTTCCGAATCGCGCCTTACCGGCGCGTCACCGGGGGGTTAAATTTGGCGATTAGTTGTGAATTCGAGGCGGGCAACGGCTTAACACCTCGGCCGAAACGGTTTCCCTAACGCATCGTTAACCGGAAACGGCGATGAAAGTAGGATGACCCGGATTGCTGCCGCGCGAGAGCCTGCGCCGGCGCTGACTGACAGCGCCGATGACGGCTGGGACATGCCGCCGCGCCGGGAAGGGCAGGTGATGGCCGAGATGCCGAGACCTTTCGAACGGGCAGAACCCGACCGCATGCTGCTGACCGCCAGCGGCAAGCTGTCGGCGGCCGAGATCGAGGCGCTGCTGCGTCCGGATCTGTCGGACCTGCCACCCGAGCCGCCGGTCGCCGCCTCCGCCCGCCCGGTGGAAGACTTCAGCGCGCCGCCCAAAACCAGTTCGCACGACCATGACTTCGCCCGCCGTCTGGCCGCCCGCCTGTCGATGGCGATGCGCGAAAGCTGCGGCCTGCCGATCGCCGCCATGGCGCCGGTCATTTCCCGCGCCCCGTTTGAAGCCGCCGTGCGCCAGTGCGGCGACGCGCGCGGCCAGGCGATTGCCTGCTTTGCGACCCGTGCCGGTGATATCGGCGCAATGCTGGTCCTCTCGCCGGGCCTGGCCCAGCTGCTGATCGAGACGGCCTGCGGCGCGACCGGACGCACCGGCGCCGCCAAACCGCTCAGCCCTATCGACCTGGCGGTGCTGGAAGCCCTGCTGCGCCCGCTGGCCGGCGCGATCTCGCCGGACCTCGGTTTCTCCAGCCTCGAGACAGAAGCGCTGTTTGCCGCCTCGATTGCGCCGCCGGCCGAAGCGCTGGCCGCCGAATTCTCGATGCGCGTGCACGCCGAAGCGTTTCAGGCGCAGGTCATTCTGGTGGGCACGCTCGCGGCGCCGGCCCAGCCGGACTCGGGCGCTGCGGCGCCCGGCACTATCCATCCGGTGCAGGGCGCGCTGTCTGCGACGCTCACGGCCCGCGTGGCGAGCCTCTCGGTGCCGCTGTCGAAACTCTCCGGCCTGAAGCCCGGCGCGACGCTTCTCCTCGGCGTGCCGGCAGACCAGCCGATCGAACTGATTTCCGGCGGCGAAGGCGGCGTGCGCGTTGCCGAAGCCGAGATCGGCCGCCGGGGCGGGCGCATCGCGCTGCGCATCACGCGGCGGTGCGCCGCGCTCGGGCCTTCTATTCGTCCGGCGTCCTGACGAATTCCGCCTCGATTTCCAGCAGGACCTCGTCGGTGATCAGGCCGGCATACTTGTCGACGCCGAAGGCCGACCGGCTGATCGGCAGGGTCGCCGAAAAACCGACGACATCGGCGCCGCGCAGGCGGTCATAGGCGCTGCCATTCAGCCGTGCCCGGATGATGACTGCCTGTGTCTTGCCCTTCAGGGTCAGGTCGCCGCTGATGTCCGCTTCGTTCTCGCCGACGATCTTCAGTCCGTAGGTCTTGAACGAGGCCTGCGGAAAGCTTTCGGCGTCCAGCCAGTCGGGGCCCATCAGTTCGGCAGCAAATCCCGGATTGGCGATGTTCAGCGACGTCATGTCGACGGTGGCCGTAACCTGCGCCGATTCCGGGCTTGCAGGATCGCCGGTCAGGCTCGCCTCGAAGCGCTCGAATCGGCCGACATAGGTGGAGTAGCCCAGGTGGTCGATCTTGAAGAGGATCGAGGCATGCGCCGTGTCGAGCGTATAGTCGCCGGCCGGCACATTTAACGGCGCCGCCTGCACATCCGGTTTCAGGACAGCCGCCGCGAGCGAATTGCAGGATGCCAGCGCCAAGGCCGACGCGAGTGCAAACGCCGCGAGCCTGCTACGTTTCATGCCTTCTTGCCTGCGAGCCATGCGTCCACCGTTTCTTCCAGCACCGCGAGCGGCACGGCCCCGTCCCTTAGCACGACATCGTGGAACTCGCGAATGTCGAATGCGTCACCGAGCTGCGCGCGGGCGCGCTCGCGCAGCTCCACGATCTTAAGCATGCCGATCTTGTAGGCGGTCGCCTGGCCCGGCATCACGATATAGCGCTCAATGGCCTTCTCGCAGTCGCCTTGCGGGTTTGGCGTGTTGTCCATGAGATACTGGATCGCCTGCTCGCGCGTCCATTTCTTGCTGTGGAGGCCGGTATCAACGACGAGCCGCGCGGCACGCCAGATTTCCATCGCGAGGCGGCCAAAGTCCGAGTACGGATCAGAATAATAACCCATCTCCTTCGGCACGAGTTCCGAATAGAGGCCCCAGCCTTCAGAGTATGCCGTGTAGCCGCCGAACTTGCGGAAGCTCGGGATGCTGTCCAGTTCCTGCGCGATGGCGATCTGCATGTGGTGGCCCGGGATGCCTTCATGGAAGGCGAGCGCTTCCAGCTGGTAGGTCGGCATGTCGGCCATGGAATAGAGGTTGGCATAGTAGATGCCCGGCCGGCTGCCATCCGGGGCAGGGCGGGAATAGAAGGCCTTGCCGGCGGACTTTTCGCGGAACGGCTCGACCGCGTTCACTTCCATGTCGGCCTTCGGGAAGGTGTTGAACAGTTTCGGCAGGTCGCCTTTCATTTTCTCGATCGCGGCTTCCGCTTCGGCGAGGTACTCGGCTCTGCCTTCCTCGGTTTCCGGCTTGTAGAAGCGCGGATCGGTGCGCATGAATTCGAAGAAGTCCTGCAGGCTGCCTTCGAAGCCGACCTCCGTCATGATCGCCTGCATCTCGCCGTGGATGCGCGCCACTTCGTCGAGGCCGATCTGGTGGATCTCCTCGGCCGTCAGCGTGGTGGTCGTGTTCTGGGCGAGGCGGTTGTTGTAATAGGCTTCGCCGTCCGGCAGCTTCCAGGCGCCGTCATCGGCCGTCGCGGCCGCCTGCTGGCGGACGAGTTCGGCGATGACAGCCTCATAGGCCGGGCCGACCGAGGACTTGATCACTTCGGCGGCGCGTGAGGCAAGCCTCCCGGCTTCCTCCTCGGTGATCGTGCTGTTCGAGGCCAGCGCCGCGACCTTGCCGCGGATGTCCTCCATCAGCGGGCTGTCGCCCTCGCCCTCGAACGGATAGCCGGTGATCACGCCGCGCGCATCAGAGAGGACGTATTCATAGACAAACAGCGGCGGCTGGATGCCTTTCTCGGCCGAGGCGCGGGCGTTGGCGACATGCTGGCCGAGATAGGCCGGCACGCCGTCGAGGCGCGCGATGTACGCCTCCGCGTCGGACGCGCTCGTCACCTTATGCTGGTTGATCAGAAAGGCCGGAATGCCTGATTGCACGCCAAACATCTGGTTGAAGGTGTACTCATGGTCCCGGTACGGCCATTCGGCCTCGGCGCGCTCCAGTTCGTATTCCGCCAGCCGCCAGGAGAGTTTGGTCTGGTCATCGAGCTTGGCGAAATCGAACGTCGCTTTCATTTCGGCGACATCGGCGCGCTGAAATTCCAGCTCGGCCCGTTTGAACGCTTCGGACGGGTCGGTCCATTCACTGTAGCGGTCCTTGATGCCGAGATAGGTCTGGCGCATCGGGTCGCGGGCCACGGCCTCGTCGAATTTCTGCTCGAACCAGGCATTCAGGCGCACTGATTCGGCCGTGATCGCTTCTTGGGTAAATGCCGGGCTGGCCGCGTCCCGGTGGGCCGGGGCAGCGCAGGCCGCCGCAGTGGCGAGGAGGGCAAGCGCAAGCGCAGAGCGCATTATCGTCATGGGCCGAATCCTGTTCTGGTTACGCAAATGTATAGGCCTTGTCTTAACGCCATTTTTGGATTCGTTAACCTTTGACGTGCGAGAACGGGTTATCCATGAAAGTCCTGTGCGCGACGGTGCTCGTGCCGGGGCATTTGCGCTTCCGGCAGCGGGCCGGGTCAATTGGCGGTAGACTATGAAAAAAGACTCAGAAGCCCTTGATTTGTCTCAGGTCCTCGGCGCGCCCGAGGAGACTGACGCGGGCACCGGCAGCGTGGCAGGCCGCAAGGTTGACCTGTTGCAGCTCGGTTTCTGGGCCTGTCTCCTGCTGTCGATTGCCGCCGCTAGCGTCTCGCTGGTGCGCCCGCATGCGTCCGGTGCGACCGGATCGATTCTGCTGATCACCATGGCCTCCGGCGGCCTCGTTTTCCTGCTGTGGACGGTGCGCGGCGCTGGCCGATTCATCGGCCTGTTCCCGGAGCGCGGCGCCGCGGCCCGCTTCACCGATGCGGCTGCCCCGCGTTTCCCCTGGATCGAGGCGCTGGATGAGGCCGTCCTCGTCACCGAACCGGGCGGCGCGCCGGTTGCGGCGAATCCCGCCTTCAACGAACTGGCCGCCATGGCCCTGATCACCGGCCCGAGCGAATCGGGCCCGGTCACGGTCGACCGCCTGTTCGGCGCCAATCCGGGCCTGGCCGCACCTGTCTACCGCCTGTCGAAGGCCGCCAAGGCGGGCACCCGCCGGCGCGAACTGCTGCCACCCGTCGCGCTCGGCCCGGAACAGGTCCCCGCCCAGTTTGAAGTCACCGTGGCGCCGCTGCCGCGCGGCCGCGTTCTCTGGCGCATCCGCCGCATCGCCGGACAGCTTGAGGCGACCGGCGCCGCCGACATGAAATCCCTGTACGTCGAAGACGCGCCGATGGGCTTCTTCGCCGCGCGCCCGGACGGCACGATCACCTATGCCAACGGCTACCTGCGCGAACTGCTCGGCCTGCCGGAAACCGCGAAGAACATCCGCCTCGACGACATCATGCGTCCGGAATTCGTCAAACTGCTCGGCCGCGACCGCAAGTCCGGCGCACCAGGCCGCGCCGACATCCAGCTGCGCGCCCGCGACGGCGTGGAAATCCCGGTCCAGGCGATCACCACCTGGTCAGGCCGCGGCGCCGACGCCAATGGCCGCACGATCCTGCTGCCCAGCCCGCAGATACTCAATGGGGAGGGCGACCGCTTTGCCCTGCAGGGCGCCTCGCGTCCGATGCGGGCCGACGGCGATCCGATGTTCGACGATGCGCCCTTCGGCGCCGTGCGCTTGGACGGTGACAGGGTTGACGGTGCGATCATCCTCGACGCCAACCGCGCCCTGATGGAACTCAGCGGCGGTCGCGCGACGCCCGGCTCGCGTTTCTCGGACCTGTTCGATTTTGACGAAGACGGCGCCAAGGGCGCAGCCGAAGCCCTCGTGCAGGCGGTCGACAAGCCGGTGGCGTTGAAGCTCGCCGGCGCAGTCAGCGAAGACAAGGTCAAGCACGTCAACGTCTTCGTGACGCTAAACGCAACCGGCCGCCCGTCGGTCGCCTATGTCGTGGATATCTCCGAGCACCGCCTGCTGGAACAGCGCCTCGCGCACGGCGAGAAGATGCAGGCCATCGGCAACATCGCCGGCCGTATCGCGCATGAGATCAACAACATGCTGCAGGTCACGCAGGGCAATTGCGAGTTCCTCGAGAACCGCCACCCGCTGGGTGATCCGTCCTATGACAATCTCAAGGCGATCCACGAATCGACCGTTCGCTCCGCCGATCTCGTGCGCGGCCTGCTCGCCTATGCGCGCGAGCAGACCTTCAAGCGCGAAGTGTTCAACACGACCGACTTCCTCACGCATTTCTCGCTGCTGCTGCGCGGCGCCGTGGACGAGCGGATCGCCTTCGAAGTGGTGCACGGGCGCGACGTGCCCTGGATCCGCGCCGACAAAAGCCAGATCGAGACGGCGATCATCAATCTCGTCACCAATGCGCGCGACGCGATGCTGTCGCACCGTGACGGCGGCAGGCTGACGATCCGCACTAGCCGCTCCACCGGTCGCGAGGCGCAAGCCAAGGGCTTCGACTATGTGGAAGACGGCGACTACCTGCTGATCGAGGTGGAAGACACCGGCGGCGGCATTCCGAAGGAGCTTCGCGAGAAGATCTTCCACCCCTTCTTCACCACCAAGGAAAAGGGTAGCGGCACGGGCCTCGGCCTCGCCACCGTGTTCGGCATCATCAAACAGTCGGGCGGCTATATCGAGCCTGTCTCGGTCATGGGCAAGGGCACCAATTTCCACGTGTACCTGCCTGCCCTTGCGGCAGAAGACATTCCGCAGGCGGAAGATCCGGCCGTCGCGCAGCGCGCCCAGGCGCGCCCGATCGACCTGTCCGGTCGCGGCCGCATTCTCGTGATCGAGGACGAAGCCGGCGTGCGCAATATCGCGGTCACCGTGCTGCGCTCGCGCGGCTATGAAGTGGAAGAGGCCGAGGATGGCGAAGAGGCGCTGGAGATCATCAACGCCAAGCCGGGCCATTTCGACCTCGTGATCTCGGACGTCGTGATGCCTGGCATGAACGGGCCGACGCTGATCAAGCAGGCCCGCGAGAAGCTCGGCCATGCGCGCGTGATCTTCATTTCCGGCTATGCCGAACAGGAACTCGCCAAGCAGCTCGACGACCGCGCGGTCTCGTTCCTGCCGAAGCCGTTCTCGGTCCGTCAGCTCTCGGAGCTTGTCAAAACCGAGATCGGCACGCCGCAGCAGGAAGCTGCCTGAAGCCTTTCGCCTAACGCGACCAGTGCGCCGCAAGTAATCCGGCAAATTCCTCGGCGCGTTCATGACAGGCCCAGTGGCCTGCGCCGCGCGCCACGTGCAGCGGCGTGCCCCACATCTTCGAGAAGCGCTCGGCGACCGAGATGTCCACAAAGGGATCGGTCTCGCCCCAAAACAGCTGGCCGCGTTTCGGCAACTTGGCGAGATCATCGACCCAGGCGCCTCGGAAGTTGAGGCCCAGCGCCGAGCGGTAGAGCTTCAGGATCGACTGGCGCATCGTCTTGTCGATATGCGGCACCTCTTCGCGCGCAAGGCTCGCCGGCATGCCGCCTTCGACGAGGGCGGGCTCCAGCCGTTCCTTGTTGCGCATGCCGAGCATCACGAGTTCGCCGAGCAGTGGCGTGGCCCACATCCGGGCCGTGCGGTGGCCGGTGTATTCCTTGTCGATCAGCGCATTGGTCACGCACCAGCTCGACACGAGGTCCGGCCGCATCGATGCCGCCCGCAGCACCAGCAGCGCGCCCCAGTCATGCCCGACGATGTGCACCGGCTCGCCCGCCGCTTCCATCTGCGAAACCAGCCAGCCGGCATACGCATCCTTGGTGCAGCTGAAGCCCGCCGGAACCGGGTTGCCGAAGCCGGGTAGGGACAGCGCGCGGTAGGAATCCGGCTGCAGCCCGAGGGCCCGTATCAGCGGATCCCAGAGGACCGCCGTATCCGGTACGCCGTGTACGAACAGAATCATGGTGCCATCCCCTCAGCCCGCAAAGTGCTTCTTCTCTTTAGACAACCGTTTGCCGACAAAATCCAGAAAAGCCCGCACCCTCGGATTGTTGCGCATATCCGGATGGGTCAACAGCCAGAGGCCGGTTGCGTGCGGGCCGTCCATCAAGTGATCGAGAGGCACCAGATCGGGCAGGCGCGCTGCGTAAGCCTTGGGCAGCATCGCGACGCCGCGCCCGAGCCGGCAGGCTTCGCCAATCGCGACGAACGAGTCCGCCCGCAGCACGCGCCGCTCGGGCGGAATATAGGCGTCCATCCAGCGCCCCGGCGGCGAGGCGCTCATGCCATCGCTGACCGTCAGCCAGGCATGCTCGTCCCGCTTCCGCCCGGCATTCAGCTCCAGGTACCTGCGGCTGGAATAGACGCCGAAGGCGAGGTCGCAGATCCGGCGGCCGACGAAGTGCTCGGGCGGCGCGTCGGAGGGCCGGATGGCGACGTCGGATTCCATTCGGTCGAGCTGTAGCCGCCGCGTCGTCACCGACAGGTCGATGCGCAGGGCAGGGTGGCGCTCCTGGAAGGCATTGATCATCTCGCTGACGCCGGACATGTAGATCGAGTCGGTTGTGGTAACGGCCAGGTTGCCCGCCAGCGTCTCGCCCTTGGTGGGAGAGGCCGCCGGATTCATTGCCGATTCCAGCGTGCGCGCCGCCGCAAGGATAGGCTGCGCTTCGGCCAGCGGCTTGTATTGCGTGCCGTTCTTGAGGAAGAGACTGTAGCCCAGCCGCGCCTCCAGCCCCTTGATGCGCCGCTGCACGGTGGAGCGGTCCACGCCGAGCAACCGGCTGGTTTCAGTCAACGAGCCGGTGCGCGCGAGCACCGCAACAAAGCGATAGTCGTCCCAGTTCTGGACGTGCATTTTTGCCCCACCCCTGTGCAAAACTGCCTAAGCGGGCACATTGACACATACCCCAATGGTTAATTCAATGGGGGCTGACGTAGATACCCGTCGCGGGGAACTCCGGGAGGGAGCCACTCGCGAAATCCGGGAATTGCGCCCGCAGAAGCGCGGCGAACAGGTTAGTCTCGGCGGTCACGTGCGTCCCCCACCCAGCCCGTGCCGTCTTAAGGGTCGCCTGCCGAGCCGTTGTCCCCATCAGGCTCTGCAGGCGGCCCTTTACCCCGGCCCAGCTTGCCGTTGACCCAATGACACGCTTGCGGCGCGGCCACTGCTTGTTCAAGGATGGCGCACATCCAGAAACTCTTGGGAGACCAACGCGATGAAAACCCGCATCACTGAAATGCTCGGCATCCAGCACCCCATCGTGCAGGGCGGCATGCACTTTGTCGGCTTTGCCGAAATGGCGGCGGCGGTCTCCAATGCCGGCGGCCTCGGCATCATCACGGCGCTGACCCAGCGCACCCCGGCAGACCTCGCCAACGAGATCGCCCGCTGCCGCGACATGACGACCAAGCCGATCGGCGTGAACCTGACCTTCCTGCCCTCGGTCAACCAGCCGGACTATCCGGGCTATGTGAAAGCTATCATCGAGGGCGGCGTGAAGGTCGTCGAGACGGCCGGCAACAACCCGGTCCAGGTGCTGCCCATCCTCAAGGAACACGGTATCAAGGTCGTCCACAAGTGCACGGCCGTGCGTCACGCCCTGAAGGCGCAGAAGATCGGCTGCGACGCCGTCTCGGTCGACGGCTTCGAGTGCGGCGGCCACCCCGGCGAGGACGATATCCCGAACTTCATCCTGCTGCCGCGCGCGATGGACGAGCTCGACATTCCCTTCATCGCTTCCGGCGGCATGGCCGATGGCCGCTCGCTGGTCGCCGCCATGGCGCTCGGCGCCGAAGGCATGAACATGGGCACGCGCTTCATCGCGACGAAAGAAGCGCCCGTCCACGAGAACGTGAAGCAGGCCCTCGTCGCCGCCTCCGAACTCGACACCCGCCTCGTCATGCGCCCCTTGCGCAATACCGAACGTGTGCTGACGAACCCGGCGGTCGAGCGCCTCCTGAAAAAGGAAAAGGAACTCGGCGCCGCGCTCAAGTTCGAGGACATCATCGAGGAAGTCGCGGGCGTCTATCCGAAGATCATGCTCGACGGGCAGATGGATGCCGGCGCGTGGTCGTGCGGCATGGTCGCCGGCCTGATCTACGATATCCCGACCTGCAAGGAACTGATCGACCGGATCATGGCCGAGGCCGAGGAGATCATCACCAAGCGTCTCGCGGGCTTCCTGAAAAACTGATCCGGGGCCGGCGTTCCCGGTCTGGTCACGCCTGTTAACCCTCGTGTTCCGGGGCTTTGGAATTCCCCAGCCGGGGGTAGCGCGCTCGCCCGTCAGGTGTAGACAGCGCCCCCGCGTTCCAATTATGTTCTGGCGACCCTGTTTGAAGGATGCGCCATGACCCCCGTTATCGTGATCGGCTCGGCCGGCTTCGACCTCGTGCACGTCATCCTGGCGCTCGCCCTCATCGGGCTCGCCGTTTACCTCTGGCAGGCCCGGCAGCGCACGGCATTTGAGCGCGAGGAGCTGACGCGGCTGCGCCAACGGACACAAACGCTGGAGGCGGTCGCCCGCGAGGCGGAGCTCAAGCTGGCCGCCTCCCAGGCGCGAAGCGAAGACGAAGAACGCAAATTCGCGCAACTGGCGCAAGGCGTCCTCTCCCAGGCGAATGCCCTGTTCCTCGAGCGCGCCGACGAAACCTTCAAACGCCACCGCGAAGGCGCGCAAGGCGAACTGAAGGAGTTGATGAAACCGATCGGTGAGAATTTCGAAACCTTCCGCCAGAAGGTCGAAGCCATCGAGAAGGTGCGCACCGAAGACAAGTCGGCGCTGAAGGAACAGGTCGATGCGATCCACCTCAGCCTCAAGGTCCACACCGCCGAGACCGGGAAGCTTGTGAGTGCGCTGACCGCGCCGAAGGGCGGCGGGCGTTGGGGAGAGATGACGCTTCGCAACGTGATGGAGCAGGCGGGCCTGTCCCAACATTGCGACTTTTCCGAACAGGTCAGCGAAGCCGGCGAGACCGGACGCCAGCGGCCGGACGCGATCATCCACCTGCCGGGCGGACGCCAGATCGTGGTCGACTCCAAGGTGTCGCTGGAATCCTACATGGCTGCGACCGCCACCGATGATACCGCCCAGCGCGCGTTGCACCTCAAAGCGCATGCCGCCAGCGTGCAGCGGCACGTCAACCTGCTCTCGTCGAAGGACTACCAGTCCAATCTCGGCAACCGGTTCGACTACGTCGCAATGTTCATTCCCGGCGAGAATTTCTTCGCCGCCGCGCTCGAAGAAGCGCCGGATCTGATCGAGAAGGCTATGGGCAAGGCGGTGATCGTGACCACGCCGACGACGCTGATCGCGCTCGCCCGCACGGTCGCCCACCTCTGGCGCCAGCACGAGATGAACGCCAATGCGATGGAGGCCGCCGAGCTCGGCGCCGAGCTTTATGTCCGCATCGGCAAGATGCTGGAGCACATGCAGAAGCTCGGCAAATCGCTCAACGGCTCGGTCGATGCGTTCAACGATGTTATGGGCTCGGTCGACAAGCGCGTCATGCCAACCCTGCGACGGTTCGAGGAATTGTCGATCGCCCCGCCCGCCAAAACGGCCGCCGAACCGAAGCTGATCGAGGCCCGGGCCAGGCTCTCCGGCGCCTCCGGGGAGCTGGACCTGCCGCCGCCGCGCAAGGCGCTCGCCACAGAATAGACCCGTTGACGCCCATGTAAGGCGTGCATATCTGACCCACATGGCTATCCGCGAAATCCTCACTGTCCCCGATCCGCGCCTGAAAGAGGTGTCGAAGCCCGTTGCGGGCCCCGTCACCGATGAGCACCGGGCGCTGATGGATGACATGCTGGAAACCATGTACGACGCGCCCGGCATTGGCCTTGCGGCCATCCAGATCGGCGTGCCCCTGCGCATCATCGTGATGGATCTCTCCCGCGAGGAAGACGCCCGCGCGCCGCGCTATTTCGTCAACCCGGAAATTCTCGAAACCGTCGAGGAAAAGAAGCCCTATGAAGAAGGCTGCCTGTCGGTACCGGACATCTTCGACGAGGTCGAACGCTCCGCCCGCTGCCGCCTGCGCTATCTCGACTATAACGGCAACCCGGTCGAGGAATGGGCCGAAGACCTTTATGCCGTCTGCATCCAGCACGAGATGGATCATCTCGAAGGCACCCTGTTCATTGACCACCTCTCGCGCCTGAAACGCCAGCGCGCGATCGACAAGGTCAAGAAGGCCAAACTCCGCGCCATCCGCGAAGACGCGAACTAGGCTCGCTTTCCAAGCCGTCCGATTGCCGATAGATCGGCGCGCATGACCCAGCCTCTCCGCATCGCCTTCATGGGAAGCCCTGGCATTGCGCTTGGCGTGCTTGAAGCCCTTATCGCGGCAGGCCACCAGATCGCCTGCGTCTATTCCCAGCCGCCGCGTCCGGCGGGCCGGGGCCAGAAGCTCACGCCCACTCCAGTGCACGCTTTCGCCGAGGCACGCGGCCTGGAAGTACGCACGCCGAAGTCCTTGAAGAAAACGCAGGAGCAGGACGCCTTCGCGGCGCTCAATCTCGACGCTGCCGTCGTCGTCGCCTACGGCCTGATCCTGCCGCAGCCGATCCTCGACGCGCCGCGCCTCGGCTGTCTCAACATGCACGCCTCGATCCTGCCCCGCTGGCGCGGCGCCGCGCCGATCCAGCGGGCGATCATGGCCGGCGACACTGAAACCGGTATCGACGCCATGATGATGGAAGCTGGCCTCGACACCGGCCCGGTTCTCGCCTCCGTCCGTATACCGATCACGCCCGAAGATACGGCCGGCACTTTGCATGACCGGCTCGCAAGTCTCGCCGCAGAGCTCGCCCCACGCGCCCTTGCCGGCCTTGCCGATGGCAGCCTGAAGCCCGTGCCTCAAATCGAGTACGGAATGACCTACGCCGCAAAGATCACGGCGGATGATCAGCGCATCGATTGGTCCAAACCTGCTGCCGACGTAGACTGCAGCATCCGCGGCCTCGCGCCCGCCCCCGGCGCCTGGTGCGAAGCGGACCTGGGACAGGGGCCCGTTCGCTTAAAGATTCTGTTCAGTGAGCTGACAAACCTCTGGAATCCCGCGCCGCCCGGCACGCTGCTGGACGACCAACTCGCAGTCGCCTGCGGGGACGGCCGTGCCGTGCGCCTGCTCAAACTTCAGAAGCCGGGCGGCAAGCCGCTGGATGCTCGCGACTTCCTTGCGGGCACGCCACTGAAGGCTGACCATCAGCTGGGCTCTAACCCTAGCGCCGATTGACACCCTTTGCGGGCTATCTGAAGATTTGGATGAGGGGCAGGGGGCGCGGCATGAGTTCAGGCACAATAAACGCCGCACCAGCAGCACTGCCGAGCGAACGGCCGCAATTCTTTGCCCGCTCAGCGCTTGTCATGGCGGCCATAATCGTTCTGAGTTTTCCGCTGACCTATTATTTGCCTGTCCTTTCGGGCACGCGTGCCTTCGATACCCTTTATCATGTGCATGCGCTTGTCTTCTTTGCCTGGATTGCCTTGTACGTCTGGCAGACGCAGCTCGCAGCGCGTGGCCAAATTGCGCGTCACCGGGAGATCGGTCTTGCCGGGTTTGCGTTGACGGGCGCAATGATCCCGCTCGGCTACTGGATTGCCCAACGCGCCGCGGTGCACCGCATCGCCGCCGGGCGCGAAAATCCCTACGAGTTTACCTGGTACAATGTCGTCGACATCACTTCCTTTGCATTACTGATGGCAGCGTCGATCCTGCTGGTGACCCGCCACCAGGAATGGCATCGCAGGCTGACATTCACCGCGGCCGCTTACCTCACGCTTGATGCCGCAACGCGATGGACACTGAAGATCCCGGGGGTTGAGCCCTTCATTCTGGATATCGCAAGCTACGCCGTGCTGTATCCCTTCCTCGCCGCGCTCGCGCTATTCGACTGGCGGACTCTTGGCCGCCTGCACCCCGCCACGGTCGCCTGCACACTGGTCTTGCTTCCGCTTCATCTGTCCAGCGCCTGGGTTGCGCGATCAGACTGGTGGAACAATCTCGCACCCGGCCTGATCGGCCCACCTTGAGGCAAACACATGATCGATTTCTGGACCCGCGTTGCCCGGCCTGAAGACATGGATGCCATCGGCGCACTCAGCGACGAAGCTTTCGGCCTCGCCTTCAATTCACAGGATGAGAGCCGGCTCATTCGCCAACTGCACGCGGACGGTGACAGCCTTGTCTCGCTCGTCGCCGAGAACGACAAGGGAATCATCGGACATATCGAGTTCTTCCGTATCCTGATCGATGGACAGCCCATCGGCGCGGGGCTTGGCCCGATGAGTGCAAAGCCCGGCCTGCAGAAATCCGGCATCGGCAGCTACCTCGTTCGCACCGGCCTCGAGGAACTCGACATGCTCGGTGAAACGATCGTCTTTGTACTGGGGCACCAGAACTACTATCCGCGTTTCGGGTTTGAACCCGGGACGGCCGCGCCTTTCACGTCCCCCTGGTCCGGCCCCCATTTCATGGCCATCCGTCTCGCTCCGGGCGGCCCGGCCTCGGGCACGCTCACCTATCCCCGCGCATTCTCAGGCTGAAAAGGCCCCCTCCATGCAACTCGCCCCCATCGAACTCCTCGGCCTCGTCGCGGGCGCGTTCGGCACGTTTGCGGCCGCGCCGCAGGCCGTGAAGATCATCCAGACCAAACAGGCACGCGACATCTCGCTGACGACCTATCTGATGGCGATGACCGGCGGCATTCTCTGGGGCCTCTATGGCTGGTTCGAAGGCTCGCTCAGCATCGTCTTCTGGAACGGCGTGTCACTGCTGATGTGCGCCTCGATCATCTGGCTGAAACTGCGCCACTCGGGCGAGCCCGGTTGACCAAACCGCCCCGGGCTGGCAGCGCCGTTCCATGCCCCGCTACAAGCTCCTGATCGAATACCATGGCGGCCCGTACCAGGGCTGGATGAGGCTGCCGGGCATCCCGACCGTTCAGGGCGCGCTTGAAGAGGCGGCGGCGAAGATCGAAGGCGCCCCGGTCGATGTAATCGGCGCCGGGCGCACCGATTCCGGTGTCCATGCGACGGGGCAGGTGGCGCACCTCAATCTCTCGTTGGACCGGCCCGAGAAGATCGCCGACGCGATGAACTTCCATTTGCGCCCGCATCCGATTGCCGTGCTCAGGGCCCAAAAGGAGAGCGAGGATTTCCACGCCCGCTTCTCCGCCGCATCGCGCCATTACCGCTATGTCATCGTCAACCGCCGCGCCGACCTTGCGCTGGAGCGCGGCCTTGCCTGGCGCGTCGCGTCAAAGCTGGACGCGGGCGCGATGCACGCCGCCGCGCAGCTTCTCCTCGGCAACCACGACTTTACCACCTTCCGCGACACCGCCTGTCAGGCGGCCAGCCCCGTCAAGACACTCGACCGGCTCGACGTCGCCCGCTCCGGTGACCGGGTCGAGATCACCTGCTCGGCGCAAAGTTTCCTGCACCGCCAGGTCCGCTCGATGGTCGGCAGCCTCGTCGAGGTCGGGCGCGGCTATCATCGTCCCGAATGGATCGCCGAAATTCTGCAGGCCGCCGACCGTACCGCCTGCGGCCCGGTCGCGCCTTCGGATGGCCTGTTTCTGGAACGCGTGGATTATCCTTAGCGTCCACGTGCAATGATCCGTTACTCGCCGCTGGCCGCTTCGCGATCGTCTGCTTCCCATCAATCGATGCCTTCGCGCCACCAGGTGGCTCTCGCCATGCACACGGGGCTCGGGTAGAATGTGTGTCAGGCTGCAGGAGGGAAAAGTCATGGGGATAAGGCTTGCGGGCGTCTGGGTCGCGGCAACCATGTTCGCGGTCGCCGGCTGCAGTGTAGAGACGCCTGATGGTGCTTCGGCCGACGCGGTCGCAGAAAGCCCCGCCGCCGTCGCAGACGCGGCGCCGGACACGGCCGCCCCCGCGACAGCTGCTGTCCCTGTCTCATCCACGCTGCTCCAGCGGGCGTCGGAACTTGCCTCTGCGAAGACGCTCCATTTCGAAGTGACGGGGATCGTGACAGATCCGCATGTCCAGATCCCGGCTGACGACGCCGACCAATATGGAGACGTTGTCGAGAAAGTGACGCTGTCATTCGACTGGGATGTCGAAGCGGGCACGATCCTCGGGACCCCCGCGTTCCAGAATTATCCCGCCACGGTTTCGAACCTCGTGGGGATGGAGGCCACATGCCCGCCGGGCGAAATGTTGGGACCCTACGAGCATTTCGACGTCGCTGAAATTAAACCGAATGGCGCGGGCGCCATCGAACTGCTCGGCCGGCGCAAGCATCCTGATACAGCCGTTGCGGAATCATGTGGCACCGGGCGCAGGACGTATGCAGCCGCTGACCGGGCGGTCTCCACTTGGATTGCGCCGCCAGATCTTCGCGGACTGGAAATTGCGGCCCTGGTGCCAACCCAGACCGGCATCAAGTTTACGCCGGACGGCATGTCCGTTGTCACGACAGCCGAGAACAACAACTGGGTTTGGACCTTCACGCCGTCGGCCAAATGATTTTGTCGCTACCCGGCCTGACGCGAAGGCAATCTTTGCCCCCTGCCGGATCAGGGCTAGCCTCCCGCTCAAACGAACAGGGAGAGAAACTATGGCCATCGATTTCACGATTCCGGAAGACGCCAAGGAAGTGCGCGAGCGCGTGCGTCTCTGGGTGCAGAACGAGTGCCTTCCCGCCGAAAAGGAAATGGCGGCCGGCAAGCCCTACAAGACCGTACTGAAGGAGCTGCGCACCAAAGCGCGCAAGCAGGGCCTCTGGCTTCCCTTCTTCCCGGTCGAGCATGGCGGCATGGGTCTCGGCCCCCTCGCCAACGCTCTGGTGCAGATGGAACTCGGCCACAGCCATCTCGGCGCCCTGTCGATGAATTCTCAGGGTCCGGACGATGCGACCATGCTGACGCTGCTCGCCCACGGCACGGACTTCCAGAAAGAGAAGTACCTGAAGCCGCTGATCAACGGCGAAAAGCGCATCTGCTATTCGATGACCGAGAAAGCCGCCGGCGCTGACGCGACCGGCATGCAGACCACCGCCGTCAAGGACGGCAAGGGCAACTACGTGCTCAACGGCGAGAAATGGTTCTCGTCCGCGGCGACCGCGGCCGACATCGCCGTCGTGATGGCGAAGACCAATCCGGAAGCGCCGCGCCACCAGCAATACTCCACCTTCATCGTCGAGCTGCCGAACCCCGGCTACCGCATCATCCGCGACATCCCGACCATGGCTGTCCACGGCAAGCACTATACCGAGATGGGCGGCGGCCATGCCGAAGTCGCCATCGAGAACCTTATCGTGCCGGAAGAAAACCTGCTCGGCGGGGAAGGGATGGGCTTTGCGATGGGCCAGCACCGGCTCGCCTACGGGCGCCTGCGCCACGGCATGCACAACGTCGCCATGGCGCAGCGCGCACTTGATCTGGCCACGGAACATGTCACCAAGCGCACGACCTTCGGCAAGGGCCTCGAAGACCGCCAAGGCGTCCAATTCATGCTGGCCGATTGCGCCAGCAAGATCTACATCGCCCGCCTGATGCTGATGCACATCGCCTACAAGGCCGAGAACGGCATGGACATCCGCCAGGAGAACGGCATCGCCAAGGTCTACCTCGCCAACATGGTGCATGACGTGGTCGACACCGCCATCCAGCTGCACGGCGCGCTCGGCTATTCGCTCGATACACCGCTCGCTGCCTGGTACACGCACATCCGCTCGCAGCGCCTCGTTGACGGTCCAGACGAGGTCCACAAGTGGATCACCGGCAAGAACGTCATCCGCGCCTTCAAGAAGGACGGCACGACGGCCGCAGCCGCCGGCGGCGACTTGCTCTAGTCCTTGCGGCGGAAGAGGCCGCGAAACAGCGGCCATTGCCACATCACGAGGCCGGTCAGCGCGAGTCCGGGGAAAATCACGTACTTCGTCGTGTCGGCGAAGAACGGATTTTCCACCAGCGGCGTATAGACATAGGCAAACAGGATCATGCCGCCGGTGATGTGCAACCAGCGCATGATTTCCTTCGTGAAACTTCCGCCCATCGCCCGTCTCCTTGCCGATGTCCTAATATGGCGCGGTACGTGCAACCCGGCGAGCCCCGGCGTCAATCTGGACAGGCCGGGTCCGCCGCCCTAGCCTCGCGCCATGATCAAGCTCACCTTCTGCCTGCGCCGCCTGCCGCATCTCAGCCGCGAGGATTTCCAGCGCTATTGGCGCGAAACCCATGCGCCTCTCGTAGCCGCCCGGGCGAAGACGCTGGGCATCGTAAAGTACGAGCAGGTCCACACCGGCTTTGACGCCCTGAACGTCGGCATCCAGGCCTCTCGCGGCGGACCGGAGCCGTATGACGGCATTGCCGAAATCTGGTTCGAGAGCGAAGAGTCGATGGCCATCGCGGGCCAGAACCCCGGCGCCGCCGAAGCAGCCCGCGACCTGCTGGAAGACGAGCGCAAGTTCATCGACCTTGCCAACTCGCCCCTCTGGTTCAACCGCGTGCACACGATAGTCAGCTAGTGCGGCCCTCTGACCATAGGCGCCGCCCGCAAACCTGCTATCCTGACGACCGATGACCTCCCCGCCCATTCCCCCGCCCACCCTGACCAACCGGACGACCCGAACCCCGGTTTCCCGCCGGCCGGGCAAATGGCGCATTGCCGACATCATCGATGGCCGCGCGCTGCGCGTGAAGCTCACCGCCGCTGCGCTGGACAACATGAACAGCCCGCAGGTGGCCCGCAAACAGGCGTTGAACCTGCTGCATGGCGCCATGTTCCGCGGACGCCTGATCGCGCAGGAACGCCTGCAGCAGGGGGCCGACGGGCTCGACACGGCCCGCCTCCTCGCCGCCGTGCAGGACGAGGTGATCCACGCGCTCTACGATTTCACGGTCACCCACGTCCACCGCGCGTCCAACCCGACCGAGGCCGAGCGCCTCGCGATTGTCGCCACCGGCGGCTATGGCCGCAGCGTGATGGCGCCGTCCTCGGACACGGACCTTCTTTTCCTGCGCGCCTACAAGGCCAGTCCGCATACGGAGAGCGTGATCGAATACATGCTCTACGCCCTCTGGGACATGGGCCTGAAAGTCGGCAACGCCTTCCGCACACCGATGGAGTGCGTCAAGCTTGCGGTGGATGACGTGACGATCAAGACCAGCATGCTGGACGCCCGCTTCATCTGCGGCGACGAGGCGCTCGCCACCGACATGATGGCCCTGTTCCAGCGCGAGTCGGTGAAAGGCAAGGACGCCCAGTTCATCGCCGACAAGCTGGCTGAGCGCGATGCCCGCCATGCCCGCACGGGTGACGCGCGCTATGTCGTCGAGCCGAACCTCAAGGAAGGAAAGGGGGGGCTGCGCGACCTGCAGACGCTCTACTGGATCGGCAAGCACATGTATGGCGGCGGCTCCCTTGAAGAGGTGATGAAGGCCGGTCCGTTCACGGATCATGAATACGCCGTCTTCATCCGCGCCGCGCGTTTCCTCTGGACCGTGCGCTGCCATATCCACTTCGTCACCGGCCGCGCCGAGGACCGCCTCAGTTTCGACCTGCAGCCCGAGATCGCCGCCCGCATGGGCTACCGCGACCGCGAGGGTCAGCAGGGCGTCGAGCGGTTCATGAAGCGCTACTTCCTCGTCGCCAAGGATGTCGGCGGCCTGACGCGCATCCTCGCTGCCAAGCTGGAGGCCGACCACAAGAAGAAGCCCGAAGGCCTGCGCCGTTTCCTGCCCGCCCGCCCGCCGCAGCCTTTGCCGGAGCCGGGCTTCATGATCGACACCGGCCGCATCAGCATCACCGACGACACCGTCATGGCGAGCGATCCGCTGAACATGATCCGCCTGTTCACCCTCGCCCGGCGCGAGCAGAAGGACATTCACCCCGCTGCGCTGACCGCGCTGACGCGCAATCTGCGCGGCTTCACCGAATCGGTGCGCGAGATGCCGGAAGCCCGAGAACTGATCCTCGACACGATCCTCGGCGGCAAGGAGCCCGGCCCCACCCTGCGCCGGATGAACGAGGCCGGCGTGCTCGGCCGCGCGATCCCCGAATTCGGCTCGATCGTCGCGCAGACCCAGTTCAACATGTATCATCACTACACGGTCGATGAGCATACGCTCCGCGCCGTCGAGACCATCGCTGACCTCGAACACGGGCGCGGCGACATCGCCCCGCTTGCGCACGAACTGTTCGGCCAGATCGAGAACCGCCGCGCGCTGTATCTCTCGATGCTGCTGCATGACACCGGTAAGGGGAAGGGCGACCAGCAGGAAGCCGGCATGATCACCTCGCGCCGTGCCTGCGAGCGCCTCGGCCTGCCGGATGACGAGACCGATCTCGTCGTCTGGATGGTCGGCCACCATCTCGAGATGAGTGAGACCGCCCAGAAGCGCGACATCTCGGACCCGCGCACGGTCGCGACCTTCGCGCGCCTCGTCGGCTCGCTGGAGCGCCTGCGCCTCCTGTACATCCTAACTGTTGCCGACATCAAAGCCGTCGGCCCCGCCGTCTGGAACGCCTGGAAGGGGCAGCTGCTTGCGGACCTTTACCGCAACACTGCAGCCGCCCTGCGCGGCGGGCGTGCCGACGAGGCCGGTGTGCAGGGCGAGCTCGAACGCCGCGCCGAGGACCGCCGCGCCGCGATCATCGACCGGCTCGGCGCGCTGCCGCCGCTCCTGCTCGAACTCGAGACCGCCTACTGGACCGGCTTCGACGAAGGCGACATCGCCTGGCATGCCGCCGCCCTCGCCAGGGGCGGCGATGTCGTCACCACGCGCATGGCGCCGGAGGGCGGCGCCGTCGCGCTGCTCGTCTCCGGCAAGGACCGCGCAGGCTTGTTCGCCGATCTCGCAGGTACGCTCGCCCATCTCGGCGCCAACATCGTCGCGGCCCAGGTCTTCACCTCGCGCGGCGGCCAGATCGTCGACGTGTTCATGCTTCAGGACATTCGCGGGCTGCCGTTCGGCGAGGGCGACGCACAACGTCTCGTGGCGCTTGAGAAGGCCATCCGCGCCGCGTTGGCGGGCAATGCACCGAAGGGCGGCCTCAAGTCCCGCGCCGGGCGGCGCGAAGCCGCCTTCTTGGTCCAGCCCTCGGTCCAGATCCACGACGACATTTCGGCCGACTATACGGTCATCGACGTCGCCGCGCGCGACCGGCCCGGCCTCCTGCACGAGGTCGCCGAAGTGCTGGCAGAGCTGAAACTGTCGATTCACTCGGCGCACGTCGGCTCGTATGGTGAGCGGGTGTTCGACGCCTTCTATATCCAGCCGGACGGCGCCGCCGGCGGCCTGTCAAAGGCCCGCAAAGAGGCCCTGAAAGACCGTCTTATGGCCGTCTTGTCGCGCGAAGAGCCGGACGGCCCGCAAACGCCGGCGCGGAAACTCAAACGGTCACGCGCCGTGGACAGCTTCTGAGAATTCAGGGAAAGCGGTTCGCATGAGCCTGGTTCGCAACACCGCCGTACAGGCGTCCCTCACCTTCGCCAGCCGTATCCTCGGCTTTGCGCGCGACATCATCCTCGCTGCCAAGATCGGCGCCGGACCTGTGGGCGACGCGTGGGCCACCGCGCAGCAGTTCCCGAACCTGTTCCGCCGCATCTTCGCCGAGGGCGCCTTCGCCTCGGCCTTCGTGCCGACCTATGCCCGCACGCTGGAGGCCGACGGCCCGGAAGCCGCCCGCGCGGTCGCCGAAGACGCGCTGAAGGTCCTGTTCGCCGCCACTGCGGCCCTCACCATCCTCGCGCAGGTCTTCATGCCCTGGGTGCTGCTGATCATCCATGGCGGGCAGGCCGGCGATACCGAGAACTACAATCTCGCCGTGCTGCTCACCCGCATCACGATGCCCTACCTCACCTTCATGGCCATCGCCGCGCTGTTCTCCGGCGTGCTGAACTCGCTGGAGCGCTTCATCCTCTCGGCCGGCGCGCCGACGCTGCTGAACCTCTGCCTCATCCCGGCGGGCCTCGTCGGCACCACGCCGCAGCTGACCGCCACCTACGCCGCCATCGCCTTCTTCATCGCGGGCCTGCTGCAGGCGGGCGCGCTCTGGTGGGGTGTCTCGAACCAGAAGGTGAAGCTCAGCCTGATCGGCTGGCCGCGCCTTACCCCCGCCGTGAAAAAGGTGCTGCTGCTCGCCGTGCCCGGCACGATCGCGGCCTCCGGTACGCAGATCAACATCATCGTCAGCCAGTCGCTCGCGAGTTTCGAGGTCGGCGCCAAGAGCTGGCTCTACGCCGCCGACCGGCTCTACCAGCTGCCGCTCGGCCTCGTCGGCGTCGCGGTCGGCGTCGCCATCCTGCCGCGCCTCAGCCGCGCCGCGCGGGCAGGGGACACCGCCGCCGGCGCCCGCACGATGGACGAAGGCCTCGGCCTCGCTATGGCGCTGACCTTTCCCGCCGCCGCCGGCCTGATGATCGCGCCCGTCTACCTGATCGACGCCTTCTTCGTGCGCGGCGCCTTCCTGCCTTCGGACGCCGCCGCCGCCGGCGCGGCCCTCTTCCACTTCGCCTGGGGCGTGCCGGCCTTCGTGCTGATCAAGGTTCTCGCGCCGCCTTTCTTCGCCCGCGAAGACACGAAAACGCCGATGCGCTTTGCGCTCGTCTCTGTGGTCGTGAATACGCTCCTCGGGGCAGGCCTCTTCTTCTGGCTCAAGCAATCCGGCCAGGACGGCTTTCCCGGCCTCGCCATTGCCACGAGTTCTGCCGCCTGGGTCAATGCCGGCCTGCTCGCGCTCAGCCTCGCCCGGCGCGGCTGGTACCGGCCCGGCCCCCGGCTCTGGATAGGCCTCTTCCGGGCGGCGCTCGCCACCGCGATCCTCGGCGCCGGCATCTGGCTGATGCTCTGGCAGCAGCCCGCCATCATCGAGGCCGTGGGCGGCTCCCATGCCCTTGCGGCCGGTGCCACGGTGACCGCCGCCGCCGTCATCTACGGCCTTGCTGCCCTGATCACCGGCGCGCTCCGGATCAGCGACATCCGGCAGGCTTTGCGGCGCTGATCAAACACGCTAGACGCCTGTCATCATGACAGAAAACACGCCCGCCTATACCGGCCCGAAAAGGGTTTTCTCCGGCATCCAGCCGACGGGAAACCTGCATCTTGGCAACTATCTCGGCGCCCTGAAGAAGTTCGCCGACCTGCAGGCCGAAGGCCATGACTGCGTGTTCTGCGTCGTCGACCTGCACGCCATCACCATGCCCATCGAGCGCGGCGCCCTGATCGACCAGACCCGCCAGATCGCCGCTGCCTTCATGGCCGCGGGTGTGGATCCTTCGAAATCCGTGATCTTCGCGCAATCCTCCGTGCTCGCACATGTCGAGCTGGCCTGGATCTTCAATTGCGTCGCCCGCATGGGCTGGGTCGAGCGGATGACCCAGTTCAAGGACAAGGCCGGCAAGGATGCCGAACGCGCCTCCGTCGGCCTGTTCACCTATCCGGTGCTGCAGGCCGCCGACATCCTCGCCTACAAGGCGACCCATGTGCCCGTCGGCGAAGACCAGAAACAGCACCTCGAACTCAGCCGCGACATTGCCGACCGCTTCAACCGCGAATACGGCGTACCCGGATTTTTCCCGCTCCCCGAGCCGATGATCAAGGGCCCCGGCGCCCGGATCATGTCGCTCAAGGACGGCACCAAGAAGATGTCGAAGTCCGACCCCTCGGACCTCTCGCGCATCACGCTGGTCGATGACGCCGACGCGATCTCGAAGAAGATCAAGAAGGCGACCACCGATACCGGCGTCATCCCGGCCACGGCCGAGGAACTGAAAGGCCGCCCCGAAGTCGAGAACCTTGTGGGCATCTATGCCGCGCTGTCGGGCCGCAGCGTCGAAAGCGTGCTGGCCGAGTTCGAAGGCAAGGGCTTCGGCGTCTTCAAGCCCGCCCTCGCCGATGTCACGGTGGCCCACATGGCCCCGATCACCGCGCGCTTCCGCGAGATCCTCGCCGATCCGGCGGGCATCGACCGCGTCCTCGCCGAGGGCGCCGGACGCGCCAATGCCATCGCCGCGCCGATCATGGACGAAATCCGCCGCGTTGTCGGTTTCTGGCGCGCTTAAGCATACTGCGACGCAGGCAGCGCTTGTCTTTCGGCGCGACGCTCCGCATCTTCCCTCCAAAGCCACTTGGAGGATTGCCCCATGCGTTTCCTGTCCAGCCTGATCCTGCCAGCCGCGCTCCTGCTCGGCGCCTGCGGTGAAACCGCGGCAGCCCCGGCCGTCGCTGGCGCCGCCGTCATCGAAGTGCGCGATGCCTTCATCGTCGAGCCTCCGGAAGGGCGCGACATCACCGGCGGCGGCATGCATGTCAGCGTCCAGGGCGGCCCCGTCACCCTGATCGGCGCCCGCACCGACGCCGCCCAGAATGTCGAACTGCACACCATGTCGATGGAAAACGATATGATGCAGATGCGCAAGGTCGAGAGCTTCCCGGTCACCGAGGAGACGCCCCTCGTGCTCGAACGGGGCGGTAACCATCTGATGCTGTTCGGGGTCGGCCCGATCGAGGCAGGGTCCCAGATCGACGTCATCCTGACGTTCACGGACGAATCGGGCACAGAGACGGAAGTTGTCACAAAAGCAGAGATTGTTCCTCCGGCTGGTTAATGCTGTTTCTGTAGGCAATAGGGGCGGTTATCCGAAATTTCATGCAGTGCCGCCCTGTTATTGCCATGCTGATGACCGCATAGTCCGGGAATATGACATCGACCCGGCCACCCGCTCAGGACAGGCGTAAACCCATGCCCTCACGCTCTGCTGCAGCGAAGCTTCCGAAGGCGTACGACGAAGACCTGCGCGCCAAGCCGCGCCCCACGCCGATCCCGCCGGAACACTTCATTTCGCTGGAGCATGCCGAGCCGAGCCCGATGATGCTCAGCTTCCAGAAAGGCTGGCGGCGGATCGTCGGCTTCTTCAAGCTGACGCTCGTTCTGGCCGTCATCGGCGCCTATCCGGCCGCCGTGGCGATCTCCAGCCATATCGATGACAGCCCGGTGGTCTTCCCGCCGAACGAGAGTTGGTCCGTGTCCGGCGTTGGCGTCGCCATCCATAAGGTTGCGCGCGAACTCGCCGGGGCAGGCTGGGCCGATGACCGCGCCGAATGGCACCCGCAGGCCCGGCTCACCGCGCTGCCCGCCTGGCAGGAAGCGACCGCCGCAGGCCTCTCGGATCACGTCAAGCTGCTCTCCGAAGTCGCCGCCAACGCCGATGGCCCGGACGATGACCTTGCCGCCGCCTCGCGCCTCCTGATGGCCGTGCCGGGGGAGGACATGCTGCCCCGCCTCACCGCCGCGGCCGAAGCGCTCAACCGCTTCGACACGCGCGCCTCGCGCGGCCTCGCCCTGCGCCCCTCGCCGGAAGAAACCCTGCCGCTCGAGATGGCCCTGTTCGCCGGCTGGGCGAGGGAAGACATCGCCGCCCTGTCGGACCGGATCAATGCCGAACAGAGCGCCTGGCTCGCCAGCAAGGAAGACATCACCGCCTTCTACACCGCCAAGGCCCGCGCCCACCTGGCGCATGAGCTGATCCTTGCCGGCAAGGCCCGCGCCTATGGCCTGACCGGCAATGCCGAACTGGCCGCCACCCTGGCCCGCGCCGAAGCCTCCTGGAAGCGCGCCGCCGAGATGAAGCCCGTCTTCGTGTCCAACCAGCATGGCTCGGGCGCCATCCTGCCCAACCATCTCTCCAGCATGGCCTATTACCTGGTCGAAGCAGAGAAGGCCTCGGCCGATCTCGCCGCCCGGCTGGCACCCCCGCCCGCCGCCGTCGAAGACGTCGCTGTGACCGATGCCGCCGCTGACCCGGCCGCCACCGAAGTCGCTGTCCCTTGAACTGAGTGGCCTTGTAGGCCATCTCTGGGGCCAGACAGCGAGGCGCCATGTTCATCCAGACTGAAGCGACACCGAACCCCGATACCGTAAAATTCCTGCCCGGCCTGCCGGTCGCGGGCTTCCACGGACCGTTCGACTATCCGGACGCCGCCAGCGCAAAGGCCAGCCTGCTGGCCCGCGCCCTGTTCCAGGTGGACGGCGTCGACCGGGTCTTCCTTGGTGCCGATTTCGTCTCGATCAGCAAGGCCGCCGCCAAGGATTGGAAACACGTCAAACCGATGGTCCTCGCCGCCATCATGGACCATTACATGGCCGGCCTGCCGGTCGTGGACACCGACGCCGCCTCCGATGAGGACGAGATCGCCTACGAAGGCGAGACCGCCGAGATCGTCAACGAGATCAAGGAACTCCTCGAAACCCGCATCCGCCCCGCCGTGGCGCAGGATGGCGGCGACATCACCTTCCGCAGCTTCGATGCCGCCACCGGCGTCGTGATGCTCAGCATGCGCGGCGCCTGCGCCGGCTGCCCGTCCTCTACGCAGACACTGAAGATGGGCATCGAGAACATGCTGCGCACCTATGTGCCGGAAGTCACCGCCGTCGAGGCCGTGATCTGATTTACCCGCGCCCCCCGCGTCTACCGTTCCCAGACCTCCCGCAAGGACCCGCCCATGGCCCATCCCGTCAACGACCACGCCCTTGATGTCATCTTCCGCGATGCGCGCAGCCAGAACGGCTTTGTCGACAAGGACGTCCCCGAAATCCTGATCCGCGCCGTCTACGACCTCACGAAGATGGGCCCCACCAGCGCCAACTGCTCGCCCGCCCGCTTCGTCTTCGTGCACACGCCCGCCGGCAAGGAACGCCTCCTCCCGCTGATGAGCGCCGGCAACCGCGAGAAGACCGCGCAGGCCCCCTGGACCGTGATCATCGCCCACGATCTCGCCTTCCAGGAAAAGATCCCGAAACTCTTCCCCCACGCCCCCGGCGCCAAGGACTGGTTCAACTCGAACCGCGACGAGACCGCCGTCCGGAATGGCACCCTGCAGGGCGCCTATCTGATGATCGCCGCCCGCGCCATCGGCCTCGATTGCGGGCCGATGAGCGGCTTCGACATGGCCGGCGTCAACCGCGAATTCTTCGAGAACGACGAAGGCGAGCTCAAGAACTGGCGAGCCAACTGGATCTGCAATCTCGGTTTCGGCGACAAGACCAAGCTGTTTGACCGCAGCCCCCGCCTCGAATTTGACGAGGCCTGCCGCATCCTCTAACCGCGAGGAATGTTGGTTCTAGGCCTCAACACTGCTTTCAGCACGATGGAAGCCGCTTTCGTCCGGGACGGCGAGATCCTGTGTGACCGTCGCGAAGCCATGCCGCGCGGCCAGGAGCGCCGCCTGCCGGGCCTCGTCGCTGAGCTCTGCGCCGAAGCCGGCGTCACCCTCGCCGAGCTAACCCGCATCGGCGTCGTCGCCGGCCCCGGCAGCTTCACCGGCCTGCGCATCGGGGTCGCCTACGCGCGCGGCCTCGCCCTCGTCACCGGCGCCCAGGTCCTCGGCATCACCAGCCTCGAAGCCGCGATTCCCGCCGGCCTCGAAGGCCCCGCCCTCGGCTGCCTCCAGGCCCAGCGCCGCCCACCTGAGCAGACCTGGTGGGTGCAGGGCATCTCGGAAGGTGAGGGCAGTGCCGGCGTCATGGAAGTTCCGCTCACGGAGCTTCTCCCCATGCTCACCGGCTTCCATGCCCCCGTCTTCATGGATGGCCACGACGCCCTCGGAGACCTCGCCGCCAAACTCGACCTGCGCCCGATGCACCCCAGCGCGATCACCGCCGCCCTGAAAGCCGGCGTCTTCGATCCCGCAAGGCATCCGCCCGCCCCGGTCTACGCCCGCGCGCCGGATGCGGCGCTTCCAGCCGTGAAGGTTTAGGTGCAAGCGCAAGCCGCGCGGCGCGGTTTGGCCCTATCCGGCCGTTCGCGCGCATAGGGAGACTGCCTATTAAGAACGAGTTGACCATGGTCAGCAGGGGTTCATAGTAATGATCAGGGCTGCCGTACCCAGAATATACTGGTCCAGGTACTTAAGCGATAAAATGCGAAGACAGTCTGCTCAATTTCAGCAAGTGTGAGGTGCAGCTGATGCGGCAGGCTGTCTTGTCTTTCATAGTGTGGATGTGTTGTGGGTTTGTAGCCCACGCGGACATCCGTGAAGAGTTGGGTGCGATTGAGCTTTTCGAGCGAGTCTGTCTGCAAGGGGATTTGCAAACCGACAAGATGAAGCGGGAAGTTCAGGCAATGGGACTGCCCGAAATTGGGTCTCGCACGCTCGATGGTTTGATGCGCGGTGTTCTGCCTGCGGAGCGAATTGGTTTTCAATGCGCTCCCGATGACGGTTCCCAATGCTATATCGTATTGGCTGCCTCAGGAGAGATTTCTGCGCTAGATCGGAGGTTCACGAGTTTGGGGCTTTTTGCTGAATCGGAAAGGATCGACCCAGCGGTCGAACTCGTGCACCCGCTCACCAGGGAGGGAACAGGGCGGATTGGGGGAAAATCCTGTGTGGTTTACGGTCAGGAGAGTGCTCGGCTTGTATTGGATTTAGTTTCATCCATTGATGTCAACGGGTCGGTGTTGCGCTCGCCAAAAAGGGTGACGCATTTCAACGATGACAAGAAGGCTGAAACCGGGAACGCTGGAAAAAATGCGCGCTGGACAAACTATTTCTGGTCGATTCCCGATGGCAATCAACTGAACTTGTCTGTCTTCTTGGACCGCACCGATGCAGAGGTCAATTTTGCGCTGTCATACTCCGGTCCCGTTAGATTGGGCGAGAAGAGGGAGAGCTATTCTGTGCAGGATTAAGCTGCTGCGTGTGACCTGTAACGTCGGTCCATAGAAAGCAGGAAACTAAAAGCGCACCGCCAAATCAAGCATCGGGAGAACGACCGTTTCCGGCGAAAACTTGACGGTCGCCTGCTCTTACAATTTCGCCAACCAGGGCTCCAGGTCGTCCTCCTGCGCGATCAGCGCCAGGCCGTTGGCAATCGACACGAACTGGTCGCCCGTCTCCACCTTTCCCGCGCCAAACCGCTCTTCGAAACTGCGGCGCAGCGCCGGCACATAGGATGTGCCGCCGGTGAGGAACACGCGGTCAATGCCGGCCTCGCCAAGGCTCGCACGCCGCAGGGCTTCGCTCACCGTCGTCTGGATCGCGCGCACGTCCTCGCCGATCCAGCCCTCGAACTCGGCGCGCGCAATGGTGCGGTGCAGTTTCAGTCGCCCGGCTTCCAGATCGAACCGCGCGTCCTCCGCATGCGACAGCGCCGTCTTCATCTGCGCCACCGCGCGGTAGAGCAGGTAGGTCGCGTCCGCATCGAGGAAGGCAATGAACGCCTCGATCAGGCGCGGATCATCCGCCATGTTCGCGAGTTTCACGAGGTCGGCATAATCCTTCGTGTGCCGCATGATCGACAGCTGGTTCCATTGCGCAAACCGGCTGTAGAAGGCGGCCGGCACGGGCAGCGTCTTGCCGTCGCTCTTGAACGTGCTGCCCTTGCCCAGCAGCGGCGAGACGACATGGTCGATGATCTTCTGGTCGAACGCGTCGCCCGCAATCCCGATGCCGGCATGCGACAGCGCCTGCGCGCGCACTTTGCCTGCACGCGGATCAAACCGCAGGATCGAGAAGTCGCTCGTCCCGCCGCCGAAATCCGCCACCAGGATCGTCGCCGGTTCGCTGAGCCGCTGCGCATAGAAGAACGCCGCCGCCACCGGCTCGTAGACATGGTGGATGGTCTCGAAGCCGAGCCGCTTCAGCGCCGTCTCGTATCTCTGCTGCGCCAGTTTCTCGTCCGGCAGCGCGCCGGCGAACTGCACGGGCCGCCCCATGACAACCTGCATGGGCCAGTCGGCCCCGCTCCGTTCCGACAGGCGCCGCAGGTAGGCCGCCAGCAGGTCCTCGAAATACCAGTTCTTATTGTGGATCACGGTCGAGGAAAACAGCGGGCTCGCCGCGAAGGTCTTGAACGACTGGATGAACCGGCAGTCCCCGCCGAGTTCCAGGAACTGGTCGATCGCCCAGGGCCCGATCTCCATCATGGCGCGCGGGCCGCCCCGGTCCTCATCCTTCCAGAAGCACAGGACCGAGCGGCACGCCTCGAACGCAGCATTGTCATGCCGGAAGGTCATCGCCTGTGTGGAGCCATCCGCTTCGGCGAGCACAGCCACGCTGTTGGTCGTGCCGAAGTCGAGGCCGAGCGTGGTGGCAGCTTGTGTCATCGGAGGCTCTTGTGCTGCGGCAAAGGGCAGGCGAACTAGCAGCTAGGCGGGCTCGCAATCAATCCCGCGTTTTCGTTCCCGTCCTTTTTCTCCGCTGCTGCCCGCCGATGACCTACACCACGCGCGCCCTGACGCCGGCCGATGCGCCCGCCGCCGCCGCCCTGCACGCGCTGGGCTTCGCCGACCCATGGAGCGAAGCGAGCTTCGCCGCCCAGTTTGCCGATCCTGCCGCCCTCACCCTCGGCCATCTCGAAGACGGCGCCGTGATCGCCTTCGCGCTTTTCCGCGACATTGCCGGCGAGGCTGACCTCCTCACCGTCGCCACCCACCCGGCGCGCCGCAGCCAGGGCCTCGCCCGCGCGCTCCTCATCGCCCTGACGCAAACCCTCGCGGCGCGCGGCACGGCCCGCCTCACTCTCGATGTCGCCGAAGACAATGCCGCCGCCCGCCACCTCTACGCATCCCTCGGCTTCACCGAGGACGGCCGCCGCAAGGGCTACTACACCGCCGGCCGCGCCGTGCCGGTCGACGCCGTGCTGATGTCGAAGTCCCTCCAAGGCTAGCCGCGCGCGGGCAGGGGCCTATACTCCCCAAAGCACACGGGAGCGAAACATGGCCGACACCGAACAGAAGATCGAAATCCCACCGGAAGTCTTCAAACTCTACGACGCCTATTGCCATGGCGACCTTTCCCGCCGCGCCTTCTTCTCGAAGCTCTCGACCTACGCCGTCGGCGGCCTCACCGTCTCGATGCTTGCCGCCTGTGTGATGCCGGACTATGGCCGCGCCCAGACCGCCGAAGGCGAGCCGGACCTGATCGAGGAAACCGCGATCTATCCGTCTCCGAACGGCGCCGGCGAAATGTCGGGCTACCTCGTCCGCCCGGCAAAGGCCAAGGGCAAGCTCGCGGGCATCATCGTCGTGCACGAGAACCGCGGCCTCAATCCGCACATCCGCGATGTCACCCGCCGCGCCGCCAAGGCCGGCTACGCCGCCTTCGCACCTGACGCCCTGCACCCCCTCGGCGGCTATCCCGGCAACGATGACGCCGGCCGCGAACTGCAGGCCAAGCGCACCCCCGCCGAAATGTACGCCGACTTTGCCGCCGCCGCCGAGTTCCTGCGCGACCATGACGCGACCAATGGCAAGATCGCCTGCACCGGTTTCTGCTTCGGCGGGGCCATCACCAACCTGATGGCGGTGAACCTGCCCTGGCTGAAAGCCTCCGTGCCCTATTATGGCGGCTGGCCCACGGCCGAGGAGGCCGCCAGGGTCGAGGTGCCGCTGCAGATCCACCTCGCCAGCGAAGACGAGCGCGTCAATGCCGGCTGGCCTGCCTACGAAGCCGCGCTGAAAGCCGCCGGCAAGGCCTACGAGGTCCATTGGTACGAAGGCACGCAGCACGGCTTCCATAATGACACGACGCCCCGCTACAATCCCGAGGCCGCCGCCCTCGCCTGGAGCCGCACGCTGGACTTCTTCGCCAGGCATCTCGCCTAGATCAGCTTAGCGCCGCTGCGAGGCCCAAGGGGCAGGGCCGGAAGGCCACCTTAACCGGTGAGGCCTCTGGCCGTTCGGGTTTGTCCTCTGGCGCTTTCGCTCAAATATGGACATTCCCCGCAGGGAAAGGCAAAAGGGCCGCCATGGACCGTCTAGAAAAACTCTGTATCGAAAAAGGCCTCCGGATGACCGAGCCCCGGCGCATCATTGCGCGGGTCCTGTCGAGCTCGGATGACCACCCGGACGCCGAGGAATTGCACCGCCGCGCCAACTCGCTCGACGGCTCGATCTCGCTCGCCACCGTCTACCGGACCGTCAAGCTGTTCGAGGATGCCGGCATCATCCAGACGCATGCCTTCCGCGATGGCCGCGCGCGCTACGAGGAAGTGCCCGAAGAGCACCACGACCACCTGATCAATGTGAAGACCGGGGCCGTCGTCGAGTTCCACTCGGAAGAGATCGAGAAGCTGCAGGAGGAAATCGCCCTCAAGCTCGGCTTCCGCCTCGTCGACCACCGGCTCGAACTCTACGGCATCCCCATCAAGGACGGGGAGTGATCCCCTTCGGCCTTACTCCGCCAGCACGACCTTGAAGATGCCGTCGAAATCCTTGTTGGCGACATAGAGATACCCGTCGGGCCCCTGCACCACATCGCGGAAGGACTGGTTTGCCTCGCGCAGCAGGTCTTCCTTGCCAATCACCTTGCCGCCTTCCAGATCGATCCGCACAAGGACGAGTCCGCTCGGACCGTTCATGCCGCCCACGAACAGGTCACCCTTCCAGCCCGGATACACATCGCTGGTCAGCATGGTCAGGCCCGACGGCGCAATCGAGGGCACCCAGTAGGTCTGCGGCGCAGTGATGCCTTCGTCTTCGGTCGCCTCAGTGATCACCGTGCCATCATAATTGACGCCGTAGGTCACTTTCGGCCAGCCATAGTTGGCGCCCTTGGTGATGATGTTGAGTTCGTCGCCGCCCTTCGGCCCGTGCTCGGTCGCCCATAGAGTTCCGGAAACCGTATCGAAGAAGAGGCCTTGCGAATTGCGGTGGCCGTACGACCAGACCGCCGGATTGCCTGCCGTACCATCCGCAAACGGATTATCCGACGGGATAGACCCGTCCGGATTGATCCGGATGATCTTGCCATGCGACGTCTTCGGATCCTGCGACAGGTCCATGTACTTGTAGCCTTCACCGATCGTCACGAACAACGTGCCGTCATTGCCGAAAGCGAGGCGCGAGCCGTAGTGATAGGTCGTGTCGCGCAGGTCGCCCCGGAACAGTTCCTCGACAGTTTCCAGTGCCGTGTGGTCGTCGCTCAGCCGGCCACGCACCACGAGCGTGGAGTTGGCTTCCGGCGTGCCGGACGACAGCGACACATAGACGAGCCGGTTGGCTGCAAAGTCAGGGTCCAGCGCCAGCCCGAGATAGCCCCCTTGGTCCGCCACCAGCGCGGGCGGCAATCCGGTGACTGGCGCCGACGCCGCAGCGCCCGGCGCGAGATACTTCAGCCCGCCTTCCTTCTCCGTGAATAGCAGGCCGCCATCGGAGAGGAACGTCATGCCCCAGGGCTGCTCGGCCGCCACCAACGGCTCGAGCTTCACTTTCGTGTCGCTGACCGCGATCGGCGCCGATGGCTCCACCGGCTCGGAACAGGCGGCAACCGCGGCGATGACGGCAAGGGCAGGCAGGCGGGCAAGGGTGTTCATGGCGCGGGCTCCGGGCAGTGTCGTGAAAGTTGCCTGCAGGCATAAAAGGTTCCGCGCCGCCGCGCCAATGAAAAAGGGGCGGCCCCGAAAGGCCGCCCCTCAATCAGGTTACGCAGAGGCGTCTGTTACCAGGACTTCGTGACCGACACGCCGTAGGTGCGCGGCTCGGTGAGGAAGATGTTGGTGAAAAGGCCCGAGGAGTCGTCGGTCAGGTAGGCGCCGGTGATGACTTCCTCGTCGGAGATGTTCTTGCCGAACAGATCGACCCGGATGCCATTCTCGTCGTTGAAGAGCGAGACGGTAGCGTTCAGGTTGTCCCAGCTTGGCAGCACGTCCCGCTCGGTATTGTAGACGCGGCTGAAGCTGTCGGACTGGCGGTAGTAGTCAACCCGGCCGGTCAGGCCCCAGTTGCCGAACGAGCCCGGCTCCCAAGTGTATTCGACACCGACGTTGAAGGTCGATTCCGGTGCGCCCGGCTGCGAGTTGCCGTCTAGGTTCTTCGCGTCGCCGTCGAACGGCGTCAGGCCGCCGAAGGTGGACTGCGTACCGTCGGTGTTCGTCACGGTGACGCTTGCGATCGGCACACCGCCGTTGAACGGCGCAAGTGTCGTCGTGAGACCGGCAAGGGCGCCCGAGCAGAGGCCGCGAGATGCGCCGACCGGCAGGGCCGAAGCGTTGATCGCGCGGAGCACGGCTGCGTAGCCCTGGGCCGAGACGACGCAGTTCGCGTAGGACGAAGCGTTCTTGAGCGTCACGAGGTCTGAACGGCCGTTGGTGCGGTCAAGCACGTCGATGCCCCAGGTGTCCTGGATCTCGGTGTTCAGAAGGCCGAGGTTGGCGTTGACGATCAGGGTCGACACCGGGTTCCAGATCGTTTCGATCTCGAGGCCCTGGATCTTCGTGTCGATGTTGAAGTTGGCCGACGCCCGGTTCACGATCTGCGTGATCTGGTAGCCTTCATAGTCATACATGAAGCCCGTGACGTTGGCCTGCAGCGCGCCGCCGGCCAGCGTGTTCTTCGTGCCGAGTTCGTAGGAGTTGATGAACTCGGGATCGAAGACCGGCGGGAACAGGTTTGAACCGGCGGGCTGGGGCGGGTTGATACCGCCGCCCTTATAACCGCGCGAGTAGAAAGCATAGAGCAGCGTGTCTTCGGTGAAGCCCAGGTCCGGGGTCCAGTCGAAACCGGCGCGGCCTGTGGTTTCTGCGAAGTTCGCGTTGAGCGTGCCGTCACCGCCTTCGTCCGGCGATGCGCCGACGATCGGGCGCGGGGCCAGCGGGTCACCGCCCGGGATGGCGGCAATCGGCGTGAACAGGAAGGTCGGGATGATGTCCTGTTCCTTCTTGTCGTTGGTGTAGCGCAGGCCGAGCGTGAACTTCAGCTCGTCGTTGAGGTCGTAATAGCTTTCACCAAACACGGCGTAGGAATCGAGCGTGTAGGGCGACAGTGAGCGGAAGTAGTTGCCGCCGGTGCCGGTGATTGCGCCGCCAAAGACAGGAACACCGCCGACGCCGCTGTCAACCGGAACCTGCCCGCCGAAGAAGGCGCCGCCAGCGGCGTTGTTGATCTGGGCCAGGGCGGTCAGCGAGTTCGACAGAACCTGATAGCCGTCGGTCGGAATTTGCGGGTCGATCGACTCGAAATCCACCTTGATGGCGCCAAGGTTGAAGTTGAACGGGCCATCATAGGACGACTGAAGGCGAAGTTCGTGCGTCGTCTGTTCGCTGCTTCCGCCGGCAATGTCGAACGTCCGGAAACGGTTCGAGGCACCGAGTTGTGGATCGTTGACCACACCGCCCGGGAACAGGAGGCTGTAAAGAACCGGAACAGCGGCGAAGGGGCCAGCCGTTGCGTTGAAGCTGATCGTCGGGGCGATCTTGTTATAGTCCTCGAGCGACTCCAGCGACGTTTCGCTGAAGCTGCCGATATAGCTGAGCTTCAGGGAGTCGGTGACGTCATACTCGCCCTTGAGGGTGTAGAGCGTCTGGTCTGCAAAATAGGTCGGGTCGAAAGCCGACTCGATATTGCGCAGGTTAGGATCGACTGGCGCGGTGAACGCATCGCCGTTGAGCAGGCCAGCCGTGATCGCGAGACCGCCGCCGAGCGTGGCAGCCGAGTTGACGCGGTCGCCCATGTCTTCCAGGCGATCTTCCCGGCAGCCGAGCGAGGTGACCAGCTGGTCAACCGCGCCAATGGCAATGCCGTTGAAGGACGTCTTGAACGGGTCCTTGGTGCACAGCTGCTTGCCCGCGCGGAGACGGTCATCTTCTTCTTCGAAGTGCTCGACAATGAACGTCGCGCGGAAATTGTCAGTGGGCTCAAACAGGATGGAGCCACGCACACCAAACAGTTCACGGCCGTCGATCGATTGCCCGGTAACGGTGTTTGTTGCATAGCCCGAACGCTCAAGTGCGCTGCCGGCAACACGAACGGCGAGCTTGTCGCCGATCGGCACGTTCAGCATGCCTCTGTACTTGAGTGTGTCGTAGTTGCCGAGGGTGACCGTCGCGCTGCCCTGGTACTCGTCGAGTACAGGCTTCGCGGTGATGGCGTTGAACACGCCGCCGGTGGCGTTACGGCCGTACAGCGTGCCTTGCGGGCCGCGCAGCACCTCGACGCGCTCCATGTCGAAGAACTCGGCTTCGAGGAGGCGGTTGGCGCCCAGCGGCACGTCGTTCTGGTGGATACCCACGCCCGCGTCGCTCGATTGAGCCACGGCGTCGACGCCGATACCGCGGATGCGGAAGTTGAAGCCGCCGAAGTTGCCAGCCGTGAAGGCGGTGTTCGGGATGGCTTTCAGAAGGTCAGGGCCGCCGGTCAGCTGCATCTTGTCGAGGGCAGCCTCGTCAAAGGCCGAAACGGCGATCGGAACGTCCTGGATGGACTCTTCGACTTTCTGGGTGGTGACGGTGACCGTGCCAAGGCGGCGGTCATCTTCCGGTGCGGCGTCTTCCTGGGCGACAGCCAGGGGGCCGAACAGGCTCATCGCCAGGGCCGAAGCACCTGCCAACAAGACGTATTTCGAGTCTGTGATTCGGGTCATTCGAATTTTCCTCCCCTCGGGCCGCACTTTGCAAGGCACCGATTTTGTTGCTGAATTACGAGCCATCCTCTTTGGCGGGACCGCTTCGAGGCTCACACAAGTGCAGGAACAGTGCCGTGTCAATTGGTCTCGCTGGGGGAGGGGCCAAACACTTGGCCGGGGTGTCAAAAATGTGACGCAAGCTTCCCTTGCGTCTTGGCCGCCCCCGGCCGGACTGTTAGACGCCGCCGATGTCTCAGCATTCCGACACCGCCCTCGTCCTGTTCTCCGGAGGCCAGGATTCCGCCACATGCCTCGCCTGGGCTCTGGACCGATATGCCCGGGTCGAGACGGTCGGATTCGACTATGGCCAGCGCCACCGGGTCGAACTTGCCTGCCGTCCGGTCTTCCGGGACCGCCTGGCCGAGGCCTTTCCCGGCTGGGCGGCCCGTCTGGGTCCGGATCATCTGCTGGATGCCGGCGTGCTCAAATCCCTCGGCCAGACCGCGATGACCGAAGACGTCGAAATCGAGATGCAGGCGAACGGCCTGCCGTCCACCTTCGTGCCGGGCCGCAACCTCCTTTTCTTTACCCTCGCCGGCGCCCTCGCCCTGCGACGCAGCGCCTCGGTTCTCGTCGGCGGCATGTGCGAGACGGACTATTCCGGCTATCCCGACTGCCGCGCGGTGACCCTGAAGTCGCAGGAAAAGACACTCCAGCTCGGCCTCGAGTCCGACCTGATCATCGAGGCGCCCCTCATGTACATAGACAAGGCCGGCACCTGGGCCCTCGCCGAAACCCTCGGCGGCCAGCCGCTCGTCGATCTCGTTACCGAGCATACCCACACCTGCTATCTCGGCGACCGCGCCCGCCGCCATGCCTGGGGGTATGGCTGCGGCACCTGCCCGGCCTGCGAGCTGCGCGCCAATGGCTGGTCCCGCTGGCAGGCTGCGCGATGACCTACTCGGTCAAGGAAGCCTTCTATACGCTGCAGGGGGAGGGCGCCCAGACGGGGCGCGCCGCGGTCTTCCTGCGCTTTGCCGGCTGCAATCTCTGGAGCGGGTTGGAGCGTGACCGCGCGGCCGCAGTCTGCCGCTTCTGCGACACCGATTTCGTAGGCACGAACGGCGAGGGCGGCGGCAAGTTCCGCGAGCCCGCGAGCCTCGCCGCCCACATCGTTGACCTGTGGCAGGCCAGCGCTGCCACCGCCGGCAAACCTTACGTCGTCTGCACCGGTGGCGAACCCCTGATGCAGCTGGATCAGCCGCTGATCGACTCACTTCACGAAGCTGGGTTTGAAATTGCTATCGAGACGAATGGCACCCTCCCGGCGCCTGCCTCCATAGACTGGATCTGCGTCAGCCCGAAGGCCAATGCCGCCCTCGTCCAGACGCGCGGCCACGAACTGAAGCTCGTCTACCCCCAGGCCGAGCCCGAAGCGCACCCCGAACGCTTCGTGTCACTGGACTTCCAGCACTTTTTCCTCCAACCGAGGGACGACGGGCCGGGTGTGTCTCACGTTGCGGAAACGGCCGCTTACTGTTTGAAGAATCCAAAATGGCGACTGAGCTTGCAAACCCACAAACTGACCGGGCTGCCCTGATGTCTGGCTTGAGCGCCGAGGGCCAGGTGTTCGAGATCTCAAAGGCGGTCACCTTCGAGGCCGCGCACTACATGGGCGGCAAGCCCGAAGGCCATCCCTACCGCGCCATCCACGGCCACTCCTTCCGTCTCGCAGCGACCGTCGCCGGCCGGGTGAAGCCCGGCGAACAATGGGTCGAAGACCTCGGCCACCTGACCGAGTGCCTGAACGCCACCGCTGCGAAACTCGACCACCGCCTGCTCAACGAGATCGAAGGCCTCGAGGTTCCGACCCTTGAACGCCTCTGCCTCTGGGCCGCAGCCGATCTGAAACCCCATCTCCCGGGCCTCACCCGCGTCGCCATTGCGCGCCCGAGCCTCAACGAGCGCTGCGAACTGGTTCTGAAGCAGGGCTGAGCGAAAACCGGTGCACAAGCCCGGCCCCCGTCCGTACTTTGGCGCCCCCTTTGCCCGATCTCCCGAAACCAACTTTGTGTCGTCCCTGCGAAAGCCGAGACGCAGAAACCCTGCTGCTGCTCAGCATCATGAGCGCCCCGAAATACCTGCGCGTCTGCGCCGCCCGCGTCTGCAAACTGGCCGCCGTCGATGCCCTGCTGGATCCAAGGCGCCTGGCGCCGCGCTCACAGCCGCCAAGGGTTGCGCCTTGATGGCCGCCCGGTAAGGTCACGCGGGTCACGCCGAATCCCGATGTTTGCGAGGTCTGCTTGTTCCAGCAACTCTCCGTGCCTTTCCCGGCCGCCGTGCCGGCGGTTGAGCGGCTGATGCGGGTCGCCTCGAACTGGGGCCGCGAAGCCGTCGCCGATCTTGCCTCGCCGGATACCGTCTGGCAGATCGCCGCCATCGTCGTGGCCGCCGCCATCGGCTATGGCCTGTCGCGCTTCCCGCGCAAGCGCCTGATGGCGGTCGCCGAGGCGCGCGGGCGGATCGACTTTGTGCTCCTCGCCCTCGTCGCGGTCCTGCGCATGCTCTGGCCGGCCTTCACCGTGCTCCTGCTCGTCGCTGTCACCGCCGCCTTCGAGGCGGCCGGCCTCGGCAGCCGCTCGCTGCACATCGCCATCAGCCTCCTGACGGCCTGGATCGCGGTGCAGGTTGTCACCGCCAGCATGACCCGCGGCGTTGTCTCGAAAACCGTTGCCTTCTCGCTCTGGGCTTTCGCGGCGCTCTACATTGTCGGCTGGCTCGGCCCGCTCGGGGAGGGGCTCGAATCGGTCGTCGTCCGCTTCGGTTCAGCGGAAGTCACACTGCTCCGCCTGCTGACGAGCCTCGGCCTCGCGGCCTTTGCGCTCTGGCTGGGCTGGCTGATCGGCAACCTCGCCCAGTCGCAGATGCGCAGCTCGCAGAACCTGCCGCCCTCGGTCGGCGGCCTGCTCGGCCAGACGCTGAAGGGCGTCGCCATCATCATCGCCTTCGTCGTCGCGCTGAACCTGATCGGGGTGAACCTCGGCGCGCTCACCTTCTTCTCCGGCGCCCTTGGCGTCGGCATCGGCTTCGGCCTGCAGTCGATCTTCTCGAACTTCATCTCGGGCGTCATCCTGTTGATGGAAAAGACGCTGAAGGTCGGCGATTTCATCGAGTTGCAGGGCGGCCTCTCGGGCCTCGTGAAGGAGATCAACTTCCGCTCCACGGTGCTGACCACCAACGACAATATCGACATCATCGTGCCCAACGAGGCGTTCATCAAGAACCAGCTGATCAACTGGACGCACATGGATGCCAAGCGTCGCATTCACGTGCCGTTCGGGGTCGCCTATGGCACATCGAAGGAACTCGTCCACAAGGCCGGTCTCGAAGCAGCGTCTCGTCTACCCTGGACCTTTGACGATCAGGGCGACCGCAAGCCGCAGGTCTGGCTCGTCCGCTTCGGCGAGTTCCGCCTCGAATTCGAGCTGATCGTCTGGCTGACGGACGAGGCGGTGCTACGTCCGCAGCGCGTGATGGCGGACTATGTCTGGGAAATCCATTCGGCGCTGGAACGCCACAATATCCAGGTCCCGCATCCGCAGCGCGACCTGCACCTGAAAACGCCGGATGTCCTCAGTGTGCGGATTGAACCGGGCGACAAGTCTTAGTCGAGGGTCTTCGCAAACCGCGCGGCAAACCGGCTCGAGGCCCTGCGCGCATCCTGCCAGGTGGTCAGGCCGGCCTGATGGATGTCGTGCTCAAACCATTTGTACTCGAACGGCTCGGACGCCGCGCCTGCCGCATCATACGCCACCGCCTCCAGCTTCATGCCGCCGAGGCTGACCGAGCGGAACATGTCGAGGCCGGGGGTGTCGGCGCCCTGCTTGAAGGTCGGCCGCGAGGGCTTCGCGTCAACAATGGTCACGTCGATGCGCGCCACATCGGCGCCCGCCTTGGCGAGTTCGCGCTCCAGGTCCTCGCGCACACGCTTGGACAGGTACTCGCCTTCCTTGACGCCGTAATCCTCGGTCAGCGTCTTGGAAAATTCCGGCGCGTAGGACACGTTGATTTCCGCTGCCATCGCCGCCGGGGCGAGGCCAGCCAGAAGGGCAGCTGCGAGAAGATGTTTCATGTGAAAACTCCTGTCGAACGCGTGAAAACCCGGTCAATCGCGGGCACGTTACCAGCGATTGACCGGGGGAAGAAGTCACACACGCGTGAGGGCGCCTCAGACCGTGTCGACGAGCACCAGCTCGGCCGAATTGACGCCTTCCACCGTCAGCGTCTCGCCGCCCGAAATGGCCGCGCCGTCGCGGGTCCGCAGCGGCTTGCCGTTGAGCGTCACCTCGCCGTCGGCGACCACCAGATAGCCATACCGGCCCTCGGGCAGGGTATAGGTCAGCGTCTCGCCGGCCTTGATCGTGGCGCCGAGCACCTTGGCGTCCTGGTTGATCACCAGGCTGTCATGCTCGCCGGTCCCCGAGGCCAGCACGGCCCAGTTGCCGGACCGGTCGCCCTTCGGAAACTTGCGCGCCCCCCAGTTCGGCTTGCCGCCCCGAATCCGGGGCATGATCCATAGCTGGAACAGCTCGGTCTTCACATCCTCGGCATTCCACTCGGAATGCTGGATGCCGGAACCGGCACTCATCACCTGCACGTCGCCGGCCTCGGTGCGGCCGGTATTGCCCAGCGAGTCCTTGTGCGTGATCGCGCCCTTGCGGACATAGGTGATGATTTCCATCGAGTCGTGGCCATGCGGCGGAAAGCCGGTGCGCGGCTCGATCTCGTCATCATTCCAGACGCGCAGGGCGCCGTGCTGGATCCGGGCGGGATCATAGAATTGCGAGAAGGAGAAGTGGTAGTGGGCGTTGAGCCAGTCATTGCGGAACCGGCCCAGCTTGTCGAACGGACGAATGTCAATCATTGAAGGCCTCCATCGGAAGGGTTGCTGTTGGACCCCATATGCGCAGGCAAGGCCGTGAAGAGAAGGGCGCCCCGGCCATGACATTCATGCAGACGCTGCATGAATGCCGGGAGGACGAGCGGCGCGGCACCTCGCCCCTTGCCGCGACTCGCGCACCGCCTCACAACACCCCGATGCCTCCCGCCCCAGCCCTCAAGGACGCCCGCGCGCTGCTGAAGCGCGTCTACGGCTATGACGCGTTCCGCGGCCTGCAGGAGAACGTGATCGCGGATGTCCTCGCAGGACGCGACGGCCTCGCGGTGCTACCGACCGGCGGCGGCAAGTCGCTGTGCTACCAGATCCCCGCGCTGCTGCGCGACGGCTGCGGGATCGTCGTCTCGCCGCTGATCGCGCTGATGGCCGATCAGGTCGACGCGCTGAAACAGGTCGGCGTGCGCGCCGAACGCCTCGACAGCTCGATGGACCAGCACTCTCGCAATGCCGCGCTCAGCGCAGCCGAGCGCGGTGAGATGGATTTGCTCTACGTCTCGCCCGAAGGCCTCGGCACCAGCCTCGCCGAACGGCTCGCGGACATGAATATCTCGCTGATCGCCGTGGACGAGGCGCATTGCGTCAGCCAGTGGGGCCATGACTTTCGCCCGGACTACCGCGCCCTCGGCCGCCTGAAGGGCCTGTTCCCCGGCGTCCCCCGCCTCGCGGTCACCGCCACCGCCGACGCGCGCACCCGCGCCGACATCCTCGCGCAGCTCAATCTCACCGACCCGTCCGTACACGTCGCCAGCTTCGACCGGCCGAACCTGACGCTCTCGGCGGAGCCCAAGGTCGGCAACCGTACCCAGCGGGTCGTCCAGCTCGTGAAGGCCCGCGCCGGAGCGAGCGGCATTGTTTACGCCGCCACCCGCAGCGCGGTGGAAGATGTCGCCGACGCGCTGGAAAAAGCCGGCGTGCCCTCGCTGGCCTATCATGCCGGGCTCGATACTGGCATCCGCGCGGCGCGCCAGCGCCAGTTCCTGCTGGAAGAGGGGCGCGTGATGTGCGCCACCGTCGCCTTCGGCATGGGCGTCGACAAGCCGGACGTGCGCTTCGTCATCCATGCCGATCCGCCCAAGACGCTGGAGGCTTACTGGCAGGAAGTCGGAAGGGCAGGGCGCGACGGCGAGCCGGCCGAAGGCGTCGCCCTCTACGGCCCTGCCGACATGAACCGATCGCTGCAATGGACCTATTCCAGCGATGCACCGGACGAAGTGAAGCGCGTCCAGCTGACCAAGACGCGCCAGCTGTTCGCATTTTTCAATGGCGACGAATGCCGCCGGGGCGCGGTGCGCCGCTATTTCGGCGAGGAGAAGGTCGACCCCTGCGGCGTCTGCGATGCCTGCCGGGGCGAACTTGGCGCCAGCCATGACGCGACCCGCTGGGCGCAGATGGCGGTCTCCGCCGTGCTGCGCTGCGGCCAGCGCATCGGACGAGGCCGCCTCGTGCAGCACCTGCTCGGCGAGGCGAAGGACGACTTCGATACGGAGCTGTCGAAACTCTCCACCTTCGGCATCGGCAAGGACCTGCCCAAGCAGGGCTGGAACAGGGTGTTCGATGCCCTGATGTTCGAGGGCCTGATCGCCGAAGGCGGCGAGGCGATGCGCCCCGTGGTGATCGTGCCGGACGCCGAAGAAGCCAAGTCCCTGTTCCGGGGCGAGCGCACCGTCAGCCTGCGCGAGGACCTTGAAGCCCCCCGCCGCCGCAGCCGGACCAAGGGCGCGGCCCGCGCGGCCGGGCAGGCCGATCTCTCGGCGCGCGACCAGGCGGTGTTCGACGCCCTGCGGCAGTGGCGCACCGGTCTCGCTAAGTCGCGCGGCGTGCCGCCCTATGTGATTTTCCATGACCGCACGCTGGCCGAGATCGCCCGGGAGAAACCCTCGAGCCCCGAGGCCCTGCGCGAGATCAGCGGTGTCGGGGAGAAAAAGGCGCATGCCTATGCCGGTGATGTCGCCCGGATCGTCGCTGAAGCCGCCTGAACGGCGCTGGGGAATAGTGAGGCTGGCGCCTTGACCCGGTGCCTGCGGCACCGCACCTATACGGCCCACAGACAGATTCCCCTCTCCGGAGCCCGCATGACCCATTTCCGCCTCGACGATGAAGATGACAAAGAAAAAGGCCCGACGACCGAGCCGAACGCCTTTCTGGAAGCGGCCCTGTTCAAGGCCCGCACGGTCCTCCTGACCGGCGGGATCGACTTCAAGCAGGCCCAGCGCGTCTCCGAGCGCCTGCTGGCCCTCTCTGCCGAAAGCATGGACCCGATCCTGCTGGTGCTCTCCTCGCCCGGCGGCCATGTCGAGAGCGGCGACATGATCCATGACATCATCAAGTTCGTGCAGGCTCCCGTCAAAATCCTCGGCACCGGCTGGGTCGCCTCGGCCGGCGCGCTGATCTATTCGGCTGCGAAGAAGGAAAACCGCTACGCCCTGCCGAACACCCGCTTCCTGCTGCACGAGCCCCGCGGCGGCGTCGGCGGCCAGGCCACGGATGTCGAGATCCAGGCCCGCGAGATCATCAAGATGCGCCAGCGTCTGAACCAGATCTTCGCGGACGCCACCGGCAAGACGCTGGAGCAGATCAAGAAGGACACCGACCGTGACTTCTGGATGAGCGCCGAAGAAGCCGTCGAGTACGGCCTCGTCGGCAAGATCGTCCGCCACCGGAACGAGATCGTCTAGCGGGTCATCGGAGGCCTGTTTGCCTCCCGGTAAGGTTTATGGGTGATGCTTCACCCTTAACCATAACCGGGTGTTTCAGCCTCCATGCCTGCCCGCCTGAAGGATCTCGCGCTGCCTGTGACCCCGGTCACACCAGCGACCACGGCTGCTGCCGCATTTTCGTTGTTCCTGTCGGACGCGGCCCTGTTTGCCGTGCCCGTCCGCCTGTCGGAAGGCGGCGCGGCCAGCTATGGCCTCGTGACCCGGCTTCGCCTGACCGAGGCGCTCGCCGGCCCGAACGGGCGTGATGTCTACGCGGCGCGTTCCGTCACCCACCTCGTCGGCGCGCAGCCGGTGATCGCCTCGGGCGAAACTCCGGCCGCCCTGATCGCCAAGACCGCCGCGGAACAGTCCAGCAGCGCGCTGACCGACGGCATCATCGTGATGGACAAGGGCAATTATCTCGGCATCGTCTCGCCGACGGCGCTGCTGAAGGCGATCGCGGAGGAGAACGCCGCCCGAGCCCGCTCGCAGCAGACCGCGCAGAAAAAGCTCGACGACCTGAAGCGCCAGCTCGCCCGGCTGTCGGAATCGCGGGCCCGCACGCTCGCCTTCATCGGCCATGAAATCCGCACGCCCCTGACCGGCATCATGGGCGTCGCCGACCTCCTGGAAACCCAGCTGCCCAGCGGCGAGCCGAAGCGCCTGGCCCGGACGATCTCGCAGAGCGGCCAGCACCTCGAACGCCTGCTGTCGGACCTGCTCGACCTCTCCCGCATCGACGCCGGCAAGCTCGCGATCACCAACCAGCCGATCGAGCTGCGCCAGTTCGCGGTCGAGACGCGCGATCTCTGGCTGCCGCAATTCGACGAGAAGCGCATCAGCCTGCGCATCGGGGTCGCGACCGGCGCCGAAGCCCGCATCGAAAGCGATGCCGGGCGCTTGCGCCAGATCCTGTTCAACCTCGTCAGCAATGCGATGAAATTCACCGACCGGGGGCAGGTGACCGTAACGCTGGCCACCGCGCCGTCGCCGGACGGCCTGATGCTGACGATGCGCGTCGCCGATACCGGGCGCGGCATCACCGACGCCGACAAGGCGCGCCTGTTCGAGGCGTTCGAGCAATCCGAAAGCGCTGACGCATTCTCCGGCAGCGGCCTCGGCCTCGCCATCGCGCGCAGCCTTGCGCGGCTCCTCGGCGGCGAAATCATCCTCTCCGACAATCCGGGCGGCGGCTGCGTGTTCACCGTAGCGCTGCCGGTCATCAAGGCGGGGCCGCGTCTGGCGGTCGAGAACAAGCCGGAAGGCCACGCCGCGCGCTTCGATCTCGGCGAAGTGCTGTTGGCGGAAGACCATGAAGCGAGCGCCTTCGTGATCCGCGAAGCGCTGATCGCCGCCGGCTGGCGCGTCGAGACGGTGCCCGATGCCGCTGCTGCGATCTCGCGCATCGGCCAGCGCCGCTATCAGGTGATCCTCACTGATGTGCACATGCCGCACGGCGGCGGCGAAGCGGTGCTGCGCGCCGCGCGCTTCGGCAGCGGCCTGAATGCGCTGACCCCGGTCGTGGCCGTGACAGCGGATGCGAGCCCCGAACGCCGCGCCGCGTGCGACCGCGCCGGATTCTCGGGCCTGATCGAAAAACCGATCCGCCCCCGCCCGCTGGTGGCCACGCTCGCCGACATCCTGATCTCGAGCGGCCAGCCGAGACGCGCCGCCGGGGCCTAGAACGTCCGTCCAATGAGCAGATAGGCCGATTGCCGTCCGCCCTCGGAACGTCCGAAGGCTAGGTAGACGGGACCGAAAGCCGTGCTGGCGGCGACGAAGGCGCTGCCGCCGAAGCGGACATCCCCGGCGTCCACGCCCGTGCTGCCCGGCCATACATCGCCCAATTCCACCGACCCGCCGACGAACAGGGGCACGCCGAAAATCTGCTGCGAGTCGCCCAGCAGCTGGCGCCGGTAGATCAGCTGTGCGGTCAGGAAGTTCTCGTCCGTCAGCTCCTCCTTGCGGTAGCCGGACAGGCTGAACAGCCCGCCGATGCGGTAGAGCGCATCCAGCGGCGCTGTGCCGTTGAGGCTCTGGCCAGCGGCGAGCGAGCCGATCAGCGTGTTAGGTCCATGGCTGGTGGCCGAGAGCACGGACCCGCTGACGGTCTGGAAGTCTGCATTGTCGCCGAGGGCCGTCAGGCCCTGCACCCAGCGCGCCCCGGCGCGCACCCCGTCGCGCGGGAAGAAGGGATCGTCCAGCGTGTCAAACGCCCCGGTCGCCACGAGGCGGCCGATATCGACATCGACTTCAGCGAAGGGCGCAAAGCCCTCATTCAGCTTGGCCCGACCGGTGCCGAGTTCGACGCCGAGACGGACCTCGCCGACATTGCCGAACTGGTAGCCGCCATCCAGCGCCGCGAGGCCGTAGGTGAGATCAAAGCCGGCCTCCTTGAAGCCGCGCTGCGAATAAATGTTCACCGGCCGGTTCTGGATTTCGCCGCGCACGGCGGTAAACCAGTTCTGTCGGGGATCGAGGAAGCGGAAATACTCGCCCGCGATCTCGTTGAAATCGCCGATGGTCGCGCGGGCCTGGATCTCGGAGCCGTAGGAATCGAGCACAGCGCTGCGGAAATCCACGGAAACGGCCGCGTCAGATTCGGTGTTGAAGTCATTCTCGACGATCAGGCCGAGGCGGACCCGGCCCGCATCCGGCACGCGGTCCACCGCGCGCACGACGAGGCCGGTCTGGCCTTCACTCTCCTCATAGACATAGTCGACGCTCTCGAACGGCCCGAGCGCATAGATGCGGTCCAGCGCGTCATCGATCGCAGCGGCGTCGGCGGGTGTGCCCGCGAGATCGATCACCTTGCCTTCCAGCAGCGACTGGTCGAGACGAGAGGTATTCTCGATACGGACGAAACCGATGACCGGCGCCGTCTCGGTCCCGTTCTCGGCATAGACAACCGGCAGGCGGCCTTCGGCGAGGCCCGCGAGGCGCTCCGTTTCGGTTGCCATCGCCACGCGGCCGGTCTCGATCAGCTCGTCGCTGCGGGTGAAGGCCGTCGGGCCGATGTCTCCGGTCTCGACGCGGATCAGGAAATCCTTGTCGGTAAGGCTTGCGATCTCGGCGCGCTCGTTGGTGAGGATCAGCAGGCTGACGGTCTGCGACAGGACATCGACGACCGAACCGATTTTCTCCTCGGGCAGGAGGTCGTTCGGTGTCCAGACCGCGATGACGATATCGGCGCCCATGTCGCGCGCAACGCTGATCGGGATATTGGCGGCAAGTCCGCCATCGACCAGCAGCTGGCCATCGAGCTGAACGGCGGGGAACACGCCGGGCAGGGAGATCGAGGCGCGCATCGCCATGGGCAGTTCGCCCGAGCCGAGCACGACCGCTTCGCCGGTGGCGATGTCGGTGGCAACGGCCCGGAAGGGGATCGAGAGTTCATCAAAGTCATCGACGCGGGTGCGCGCCGGGGTGAAGCGGCGCAGCTCTTTCATCAGCATCTGGTCGGAGACGGCGCCAGTCGGCAGCAGGATGCCAGCGGCCGTGACGCCAAGGCTCGCCGTGCCGGGAAAGTCCGCCTGCTGCTGTTTCTGGCGGAAGGTCAGCTTGTCGCGGTCCGCCTGGGGCGAGAAAATGCCGGCCCAATTGACGCTTTGGACAACCTCTTCGAGTTCCTCGCCGTTGAGGCCTGAGGCGTAGAGGCCACCGACCACGGCGCCCATCGAGGTGCCGACGACTATGTCCGGCCGGATGCCGAGGCGTTCGAGTTCCTGGATCGCGCCGACATGCGCTAGACCCAGCGCGCCGCCGCCGGACAGGACGAGGGCAACTTTCGGGCGAGGGGGATCGGAGGGCGCGGTCTCGTCGGCCAGTGCCAGGCCGGGCAGGAGGCCCAGGCTTCCGGCCGCCAGCAGCGGGCGCCAGATGTTCCGCCAGTTCAACGCAGCCGCTTGCAGCATGAGGCTTCTCCTCGGTCCAAATTGGTTAAAGGAGAACTGCTAACAGTTTATGGTGGTTCGGGAGAGACTTGAACTCTCGACCTCGCGATTATGAGTCGCGCGCTCTAACCAGCTGAGCTACCGAACCGTTCGCCGCGTCAGCGAAGGCGCCTGATACACATTGGGGCGGGGCCGTGCAAGCGCCCTATCCGGCCGCCGGGCCTGCCAGTTCCGCGACATGCCCGGCAATCGACAGGGACGAGGTCAGCCCCGGGCTTTCGATGCCGAGGAGGTTGATCAGGCCGGCACTGCCATGGGTTTCGGGCCCTTCGATGCGGAAATCACCAGAGGGGGCGCCCTGCGGCACCAGTTTGGGCCGCACGCCCGCATAATCGGGGCTGAGGCGTTCGATCGTCAGGCCCGGCCAGAAGCGGGTCACTTCGGCATGAAACAGCTTCGCCCGGGCCGGGTCGACGCGGTAGTCGAAGGGCGGGCGGGCGTCATCGGGGAGCCATTCGGCATCGGGACCCAGCTTGCCGCGCCCGGCCATGTCGATGGTCAGGTGCAGGCCGAGGCTGGAGCTGGTCGGCATCGGATAGATCAGCCGCGAGAAGGGCGTGTGGCCCTGGATGGAAAAATAGCTTCCCTTCACATAATGCGGCTGGGGCAGGCCGGCAGTGTGCGGGCCTTCGATGGCGGCCGCAATCTTGATGGCATGGTGGCCGCCCGCATTGACGACCGTTCGGGCGCGGATGGTGGCGGGCGAGGCGCCGCCGGTCTCGAGGCGGACATGGCCGGTCTCGACGGCGCCGGAGAGCAGCGGCGTGCCGAAAGCGATGGAGCCGCCGGCATCCTCCAGTTCGCCCTGCAGGGCGAGGAAATAGGCATGGCTGTCAAAGATGCCTGAGACGGGCGAGACGATGGCGCCGGTGACATTCGCGCTGAGGGCGGGCTCGATCTTGCGCACCGCAGGCCCGTCGATCAGGCTGAGCTCCTCGACACCATTGGCTTCGGCGCGGCCGAGGATGGCCTGCAGCTCGCTGGCTTCGGCGTCGCCCACTGACACCACGAACTTGCCGCAGCGTTTCACGGTGACACCGTGCGCATCCAGATAGGCATAGAGCATCCGGCGGCCGTTGACGCAGTGGCGCGCCTTCAGGCTGCCCTTGGCATAGTAGAGCCCGGCATGGATGACCTCGGAATTGCGCGAGGACGTGTGCATTGCGATCTGGTCCTCGGCCTCCAGCACGATCACCTCGCGGCCCGCCCGGGCTAGGGCGCGTGCCGCGGCAAGGCCAATCACGCCGGCGCCGATGACGACCACATCTGCCTCGAAACTGTCCGCCATGAAGTGCCCGCTGCTTATCCGTTCAACCTCCCGCTCGCCGGGGAGGCGTAAACGGTCTAGTATCAGGGCTCATGATCAGAAGCAGCCTGATTCTCGCGGCGCTTGTTGTCTCAGGGGCGCTGAGTGCGTTCGCCGATGTTGCGAGCGCGAATGCGGCGTTCCGGGCAGGGGACTATGACCTGGCGCTCAGCGAGGCGGCCGGGGAACGCTCGGCCGATGCGCATGCCCTGCGGGCGCGGGCGATGCTGGCCAAGGTGATGTGTTCGGGGCGCGAGCCGGAACTCGCCTCGCTCAAGGACGCGCTGGCCGCGGCCGAAGCGGCGCTGAAGCTGGACGCCGATCACGGGGAAGGGCGGCTGCAGAAGGCGATCACCCTGTCGCTGCTGACCCGGCCGATGAGCCTCGGCGACGCGCGGGACTCCGGGTACGGACCGAAAGCCCGGGCGCTGGCAGAAGCCGTGCTGGCGGATGATCCGGCGAACCACTATGCGCTGGGCTTCCTCGCCGTCTGGCATGTCGAGGTGCACCGGCGCGGCGGATCGCTCGGCGCGGCGGTGATGGGCGCGAGCCTCAAGACGGCGCGCAAGAATTACGCCGAAGCCGTGCGCCTCGCGCCGGAAGACGCCGGCCTGCGCTGGCAATGGGCGCGCGCGCTGGCCGCCTTCGACGCGGAGAAGTATCATGGCGAAATCGAAGCCGAGCTTGAAGCGGCCCTCGCGATTGATCCGGCCACGGAGCTTGACCGCGTGATGCAGGTGCGGGCGGTGGCGCTGCTGGAAGTGGTCAAGACGCAGAAGACGCGCGACGTCGAGAAGACGGCGCAGGGCATGCTCTAGGCCTACTCCGCTGCAACCGCCTCGCTATGCGCGGCCTCTTCCGACAGCCAACGCTCTGCTTCCAGGGCGGCCATGCAGCCCATGCCGGCGGCCGTGACGGCCTGGCGGTAGGTCTCGTCGGTGACGTCGCCGGCCGCGAACACGCCGGGGATACTGGTGCGGGTGGAGCCGGGCTCGGTGATCAGGTAGCCGTTCGGGCGCATCGGCAGCTTGCCGGTGAAAAGCTCCGTGGACGGCGCATGGCCGATGGCGATGAAGATGCCGTGGACGGGAATGTCGCGCACCGCGCCGGTCTTGACGTTCCGGATGCGCGCGGCGGTCACGCCCAGCGGTTGCTCGTCGCCCAACACGTCTTCGAGCGCGGTGTCCCAGATAACTTCGACCTTCGGATTCTTGAACAGGCGGTCCTGCAGGATCTTCTCGGCGCGGAAATGGTCGCGGCGGTGGACGACGGTGACCTTGGAGGCGAAGTTCGTCAGGAACAGCGCTTCTTCGACGGCGGTGTTGCCGCCGCCGATGACCATGACTTCTCGGCCCCGGTAGAAGAAGCCGTCACAGGTGGCGCAGGCGGAAACGCCGAAGCCCTTGAACTTCTGCTCGCTCGGCAGGTCCAGCCACTTGGCCTGCGCGCCGGTGGAGATGATCACGGCGTCGGCGGTATAGGTCGTGCCGTTCTCGCCGACGGCCTTGAACGGGCGGCTTTCGAAATCGACGCTGAGGATGTGGTCGCTGACGACCTTGGCGCCCATTTTCTCGGCATGCTCCTGCATGCGCACCATCAGGTCCGGCCCGAGCACATGGGCATCACCCGGCCAGTTCTCGACATCGGTGGTGATGGTCAGCTGGCCGCCCGGCTGCATGCCGGTGACGACGAGCGTTTCGCGCAAACTGCGCGCGGCATAGACGGCGGCCGTCCAGCCGGCCGGGCCGGAGCCGATGATCAGGATTTCAGCATGTCTCGTTTCGGCCACCGCAGGCTCCTATCGTCTTCGAGGGCCCTATATGGGCGCTGGACGGCAGGGTTAAAGCGCTGCGGGCGGCTTCGCAATGCGGCTATGCGGCAGCGGGGCTAACCTCACCGATCACTTCCACGGTGGCGTGGCTCGCGCCGAAGGCGTGGGCGAGGCGTTCCTTCACCGCGCGGCGCACCGCTTCGGCGGTGGCCCCGGCCGCTAGGGTGACTTCCAGCGTCACCAGCGGGCGCGATTCGGTCAGCGCCCAGGCATGGACATGGGTGACATTGGCGACGCCCGGCACGTTGGCTTTCAGGTCATCAATGATCTTCGCGGCCTCGAGGCCTTCGGGCGTACCCTCGATCAGGATATGGCCGGACTCGCGCGCGATACGGATGCCGCCGAACAGCGCAAGGCCCGCGACTAGGATCGAGAGAAGCGGGTCGGCAACGTACCAGCCCTGCCAGAGGATCAGCACCGCGGCGAGGATGGCGGCGACCGAGCCGAGCATGTCGCCCGCCACGTGCCAGAGGGCGCCGCGCAGGTTGAGGTCGTCCTTGTGGCCGCCGCCATGCAGGATGGCGAAGGCGATCACGTTGACGACAAGGCCGAGCATAGCGACGCCCAGCATCAACTCTCCCAGCACCGGCGAGGGCAGCAGCAGGCGGTTGACCGCTTCCCAGACGATCCACAGCGCCAGCAGGATCAGCAGCACGCCATTGGTGAAAGCCGCGAGCACCTTCATCCGGCCAAAGCCGAAACTGCGGCCCGGATCGGCGGGGCGGGCGGCCAGCTTGTAGCCGAGCCAGGCGAGCATCAGCGAGCCGGTATCGGTCAGCATGTGGGCGGCGTCCGCCATCAGTGCCAGCGAGCCGGACAGGATGCCGCCGATCACTTCGGCAAACATGAAGCCGCCGGTCAACAGCGCCGCCAGCACGACGCGGCGCCGGGAATCGGCGCTGCCCATGTCGGCATGGTGCTGGTGGTGGGCGTGGCCCTCATGGTCATGCGTATGGGAAAGCCCATGCGCATTCGCATGCGCGTGGGCGCTCTCTTCGGGGCAGCAGGGGTCGGTATGATCGTGCATGCGGGAGGGGGTGGCGTGTGCAGGCGGATACGTCAACCGGCGCGTGATAGCATTACGCGGCCGTTATGGGGTATGGTCAGCAAACACGCATGGCCACGCAAGAAGGCCAGCAGTGAGGAGGAAAACATGGGGTATGTGCGCCTACGGCAGCTGGTGATTGCCGCTGCATCACTGGAAGTTGCCGAAACGCTGGCGAATGTTCTGGGCCTCGGGGAGGCGTTTCTCGATCCGGGCGTTGCCGAATTCGGCCTCGTCAACCGCGTCTACGCCATCGGGGACCAGTTCCTGGAAGTGGTCGTGCCGACCGCGCTGACCGCGCCGGCGGGCCGTTTCCTCGCGCGGGGCGGGGACGGCGGCTACATGGCGATCTTCCAGACGGACGATCTCGCCGCCGCCCGGGCCCGCGCCGACGCGCTGAAAATCCGCCGCGTCTGGAACATCGACCTGCCCGACATTTCCGCCAGCCACCTGCACCCCGCCGATGTCGGCGCGGCGATCGTCTCCATCGACGAGGCACGCCCCGCCGCAAGCTGGCGCTGGGGCGGACCGGACTGGGAGAAACACGCGGCTCGCGGCAAGCTGACCGGCGCGGTGATCCACACCGCTGATCCGGAAGGCATGGCTGCGCGCTGGGGCGAAGCGCTGGGCATTACGCCGAAGGGCGGTGTGATCCAGCTCGCCGATGCCACACTCGAATTCCGTCCGGGTACGGAGGAGCGGCTGGTGAAATTCAAGGTCAGCGTTCCGGACGTGGGTGCCGCCGCAGTGCGCGCCGCGCGGCGCGGACTGGATGTGGTGAACGACGAAGTGCAGATCGGCGGCGTTGGGATCGTGCTGGTCGGATGAGGAGCTTCCTGAGCCGGACTAAACATCCACCTCAGCTTCCAGCGCAAACTCCTCGATGAACTCGCGGCGCGGCTCCACCACGTCGCCCATCAGCTTCGTGAACAGCTCGTCCGCCTCATCGGCGTGTTCGACCTTGACCTGCAGGAGCGTGCGCGCGTTGGCGTCCAGCGTGGTTTCCCAGAGCTGGTCGGCGTTCATTTCGCCGAGGCCTTTATAGCGCTGGACCTTGAGGCCCTTGCGGCCGGATTCCAGCACGGCGTCGAGCAGGGTGGCGGGTCCGTGTACGGCAATTTCGCCGCCCTTTTCCTGGCGCAGGATGGCCGGCTTTTCATAGATCTCGCGCACGCCCGCCGCGCGCTCGGCAAGGCGGATGGCATCCTGGCTGGCGATCAGTGACGGCGGCAGCACGGCGGTCTCGTCAACGCCGCGCACGGTGCGTTGCAGCACCAGCGCGCCTTCGACGAAGCGGCCTTCCCACGTGTCCTCGCCTTCCTCGGCAAGCCGGTTGAGACGCACGGCGGTGGCTTTGGCTTCCGCTGCATCGGCGCTCCCCGCAAGGGCGCCTGCAAGGGCCGCATGCTCGATCAGGTCGGCCGGCGCACGCAGGGCGAGACGGCGCAGGCTGGCGCGGAAATTCGCCGCCTGGCGCACCCGGTCGCGCAGGTCCTCGGAAGCGATCTGCGTACCGTCGGCGAGGATCAGCGTTTCGCCGCTGGTGCCTTCGCTGATCAGGTAGGCTTCCAGCTCGGAATCATCCTTCACGTAGCGTTCGGACTTGCCGCGCGTCACTTTGTAGAGCGGCGGCTGCGCGATGTAGAGATAGCCGCGCTCGATGATCTCCGGCATCTGGCGATAGAAGAATGTCAGCAGCAGCGTGCGGATGTGCGCGCCGTCGACGTCAGCATCGGTCATGATGATGATCTTGTGGTAGCGCAGCTTGTTGATGTCGAACTCGTCGCGCCCGATGCCGGCGCCGAGCGCCATGATCAGGGTGCCGACCTGGTCGGAGCCGAGCATCTTGTCGAAGCGCGCGCGCTCCACGTTGAGGATCTTGCCGCGCAGCGGAAGGATCGCCTGGTTGTCGCGGCTGCGGCCCTGCTTGGCGGAGCCGCCGGCCGAGTCACCCTCGACGATGAAGAGTTCGGATTTCGCCGGGTCCTTCTCCTGGCAGTCGGCCAGCTTGCCGGGCAGGGACGTGATGTCGAGCGCCGACTTGCGCCGCGTCAACTCCCGCGCCTTGCGGGCGGCCTCGCGGGCGGCAGCAGCCTCGACGATCTTCTCCATGATCTGGACGGCTTTTTTCGGGTTCTCCTCGAACCACTCGCCGAGCTTCTCGCCGATCAGGCTCTCGACCACCGGGCGGACCTCGGAGGAGACGAGCTTGTCTTTCGTCTGTGAGCTGAACTTCGGGTCCGGCACTTTCACAGACAGCACGCAGGTCAGGCCCTCTCGTGCGTCGTCGCCGGAAATCTCGACCTTCGACTTTTTCGCGATGCCCGTCTCGTTGGCGTATTTGTTGATGATCCGCGTCAGCGCGCCGCGGAAGCCCGCAAGGTGCGTGCCGCCATCGCGCTGCGGGATGTTGTTGGTGAAGCACAGCACGGACTCGTGATAGCTGTCGGTCCACTCCAGGGCCGCTTCGACCGTGATGCCGTCCTTCTCGCCGATGACATAGATCGGCTCGCCGATCAGCGAGGATTTCTGCCGGTCGATATGCTGCACGAAAGCCTTCACGCCGCCTTCGTATTCCAGCGTGATCTCGAACGGATCGGCGCCGCGCTCGTCGCGAAAGATGATCTTCACGCCGCTGTTGAGGAAGGCGAGTTCGCGCAGGCGGTGTTCCAGCGTCTTGCGGTCATAGTCCGTCATCGTGAAGGTCGAGGGCGACGCGAAGAAGCGCACGGCTGTGCCGGTATACGGCTTGCCAGTCTCGCGCTTCGGCGAGGCCCCGCGCCGGACGAGGGGCGCTTCCACGCGTCCGCCATCGACGAAGCGCACGAAATGCTCAAAGCCTTCGCGGTGGATCGTCAGGTCCAGCCAGTCGGACAGTGCGTTGACGACAGAGACGCCCACACCATGCAGGCCGCCGGAGACCTTGTAGGAGTTCTGGTCGAATTTGCCGCCGGCATGCAGCTGGGTCATGATCACTTCGGCCGCCGAGACGCCTTCGCCGGCGTGCAGGCCGACCGGGATGCCCCGGCCGTTGTCGGTCACTTCAGCCGAGCCGTCCGGGTACAGCGTGACCGTCACGCGGTCGGCATGGCCGGCGAGCGCTTCGTCGATCGCGTTGTCGACGACTTCGTAGATCATGTGGTGAAGGCCCGAGCCGTCGTCGGTATCGCCGATGTACATGCCGGGGCGTTTGCGCACCGCGTCGAGGCCCTTCAGGACCTTGATGGAGTCTGCGCCATACTCGCCTTCGCCGCCCTCTTCGGGGGCCTCGGGGACCGTGTCATCCGCCATGGGAAATTCTTTCTCGGGTGATTCTTGAAATCGTCTTGAAATATACGGGATTTACGCCCCCTTGGGAACGTCCCGGGGGCGTATTTTGCAGTGCCGAAACGAATATAAAAACGCTATTCAGAACAAGGCGTTCTGGAGCGATTTTCAGCCGTTTTGCAAACCCGTCAGTCACGCCCGCCCGAGGGGCCGCGTTTGGCGGGTTTCGGGCCGGATTTGAAGCCGGTTTTGGGGCCCTTGGAGGTGCTTGGCTTTCCCTTGAAGCCGCCCTTGGCGCGCGCAGCGCCGGGGCCGGTCTTGGCGGCGTACTTGGCGCTCGGTTTGGGGCGGGGCTTGCCGCCCTTGGTGCGGTCGTCCTGCACGTATTCAGACGGCGCGAAGGCACGCGGCGCCGGGGGCTCGTCGAAACCGCGCTCGCGCGGCGCCCGCTCGCGGGCAGGGCGTTCTGCGCGCTCTGCAGGCGGGCGATCCTTGCGGTAGGCCGGGCGGGGGGCGTCGTCGCGGCTGCGCTCGCGGCGCGGCGGGCTGCGGTCTTCGGACGGCGAAAACGGCTCTGGCTCCGGCACGCCGTCCAGCGGGAAAGCCTGCAGGCTGCCTTCAAGGCGGCCGGACTCGCCGACCTTCTCGAACAGGCGCATTGCTCCTTGCGGCGTCAGCTCGACATGCGTGTTGCCGTTGTTGATTCGGATCTGGCCAATGTCGTCTCGCTCCAGGCCGCCGGCCTTGCACAGCATCGGCAGCAGCCATTTCGGATCGGCGTTTTTCTTGCGGCCCACGTTGATCGCAATCCAGATCGCGCCGGGTAGGTCGGCGCGTTCGGTGCGGGCACGCTTCTCGCGCGGCGGGCGGTCTTCGCGGGTGGGACGATCCTCGCGGGTCGTCCATTCTTCGCGTGGGGCGCGTTCCGGACGATCCGGGCGAATGCGTTCCGGCCGGTCGCGCAGCGAGCGCTCGGGGCGTTCCCAATCCGGCTTGGCCTTGCGGTCGCTGGCGCGGTCATCGACATCGCGCAGCTCTTCCGGCGCCGAGCGGCCCTCGCGCTTCGCGCGCACGAACGCGGCGGCAACGGCTTCGGCGCCGTGCTGGGCGAGGAGTTGCTCGACGAGCTTTTTCTCATGCGCGTTGGCCGGTTCGCTGATCGCAGCGTCGGAGAGAAGTCGGGCATCGTCCTGGCGGGCGATCTCGTCGGCCGAGGGCGGCTTGCCCCAGGTCGCGGAAATCTTGGCATCGCCCAGCAGGCGCTCGACGCGGCGGCGGGCCTTGGGTGCCACCAGCAGCGCGCTGACGCCCTTGCGGCCCGCGCGGCCCGTGCGGCCGGAGCGGTGGAGCAGGGTGGCGGGATCGCGCGGCAGGTCCGCATGGATCACGAGGCCGAGATTCTGCAGGTCGAGGCCGCGGGCGGCAACGTCCGTGGCAATGCAGACCCGGGCACGTCCATCGCGCAGCGCCTGCAGTGCGTTGGAGCGTTCCTTCTGGCTGAGTTCGCCGGACAGGGCGACGACCGGGAAGCCGCGGTTGCCCATCCGGCTCATCAGCTTGTTCACGGCGGCGCGGGTGGAGCAGAACACCAGCGCGCTTTCGGAATCCGAATGGCGCACGATGTTGACGATGGCGTTCTCTTCATCGCCCGGCGCCACGAGCAGGGCCTTGTATTCGATGTCGACGTGCTGGCTCTTTTCAGCGTCGGTGGTAACGCGCGCGGCGTTCTTTTGATAGCGCGCGGCGAGGGCCGCGATACCTTTCGGCACAGTGGCCGAGAACATCAGTGTACGGCGCTCTTCGGGTGTGCCCTCGAGGATCAGCTCCAGTTCCTCACGGAAGCCCATGTCGAGCATCTCGTCGGCCTCGTCCAGCACCACGACGCGGACGCCGCCGGTGACCAGCGAGCCGCGCTTGATGTGGTCGGCCAGGCGGCCGGGTGTACCGATGACGATATGGGCGCCGCGTTCGAGGGCGCGGCGCTCGTCGCGCATGTCCATGCCGCCCACGCAGGTGGCGAGGCGGGCGCCGGCAATGCCGTACAGCCAGGCGAGTTCGCGGGCGACCTGCACCGCGAGTTCGCGCGTCGGCGCCACGATCAGCGCCAGGGGGGCGGATGCAGGTGCGAGCGTGTCTTCGCCGGACAGGAGAGCGTCCGCCATGGCGAGGCCAAAGGCGACGGTCTTGCCGGAGCCGGTCTGTGCGGAGACGAGCAGGTCCTTGTCGGACAGGTGCGGCACCAGGACGGCAGACTGGACCTGTGTGAGATCAGTATATCCGCGTGCGGAAAGTGCGCCGGCGAGTGCGGCGGGGAGCGTGTCAGGGAGATTCATAAAACGGCTTTCGGGCGATAAGGGGGCCTATTGGCACGTTTGGAGGCTTGCGGCTATGGCCAACCTGCCGTTGCGGCGGGCCGCGCGGGCCTGGAATTAGGGATTTATCCCTAGATGAGACGCTTGCCCGGATGTGTAAACCAAGGCGCATGAACTCCGACTGGATCCCCTTCGCCGCGCGCGCCGTGCCCCGCTACACCAGCTATCCGACCGCGGCGGACTTCACCGGCGCCGTCAGCGAGAGCGACGCAGGCGCCTGGGCCGCGAGCGTTGCGCCGGGCAAACCCCTCTCCGTTTACCTTCACATCCCCTTCTGCGAGACGCTTTGCTGGTATTGCGGGTGCGCCACCAGTGTGCCGAACGGCTACCGCCGCGTCGGCGAGTACGCCGCGCGCCTGAAGGCGGAGATCGATGTCTGGGCCCGCGCGCTCGGACCGCATGGCGGCATCGGCCACCTCCATTTCGGGGGCGGCTCGCCCAACGCGCTGCAGGCGGACGATTTTGCCGCACTCATCGAGGCGCTCCGAGGCAGTATCGGCATCCGCCCCGGCGCCGAAATCGCCGTAGAGCTTGATCCGCGCACGATGCATGACGGTCAGGTGGAGGCCTTCGCCGCGGCCGGCGTGACGCGGGCGAGCCTTGGCGTGCAGACGCTGGCGCCGGCGGTGCAGACAGCGGTCAACCGGATCCAACCGCCGGACATGGTGGCGGGCCTTGTCGCTTCCCTGAAAGCGGCAGGCGTCGCCGCGATCAACATGGACCTGATGTACGGCCTGCCGCACCAGACCACCGAAGATGTCGTCGCCGCCGCGCAATTCGCAGCGGAGCAGGGCGCAGCGCGCATCTCCGTCTTCGGCTACGCGCACCTGCCCTGGTTCGCGAAACACCAGAAGGCGATCGACGAGGCCGCGCTGCCGGATCTGATCGAGCGGCTGGAGCAGGCAGGCGCGGCGGCGGACGCCCTCGTTGCCGCAGGCTACCTCCCCATCGGTCTTGACCACTACGCGCGCGCAGATGACGCGCTGGCTGTTGCCTACCGGGAAGGGCGCCTGCGCCGGAACTTCCAGGGGTATACTGACGATCCGTGCGAAACGCTGATCGGCATGGGCGCGACCTCCATCTCGCAATTCCGCGAAGGCTTCGTGCAGAACCTGAAAGACCGAAAGGCATGGAGCGAGGCAGTTGCCGCCGGTCGCCTGCCGGTGGAGCGCGGCATCGCCTTTACACCGGACGACCGGCTGCGCGCCCGCGCCATCGAACGCCTGATGTGTGACCTCGCCGTGGATGCGACAGAGGTGTGCCGCGAGATGGACGCGCCGGAGAGCAGCCTTGACGATGCGCTGGACCGCGCGCGGGCTTTGCAGTCCGCGGGCCTCTGCACCGTGAGCGAAACGCGCATCGATGTGCCGGACGCCGCGCGCCTGTTCCTACGCACCGTCGCCCAGTGCTTCGACGCGCGCACACCTGCTGCGCCGCAACAGCGGCATGCGAAAGCAGTCTAGGCTTTCAGCACTTTCGCATGGTGGGCGATGTGTTCGTCCATGAACGTCGCGATGAAATAATAGTCGTGGCCATAGCCTTCGCGCATCCGGTAATCGAGGCGCTGGCCTTCCTTTTCGCACGCGTCGATGAAGATCTGCGGTTTCAGCTGCGGCTCCAGAAACTGGTCGGCGGTCCCGGTGTCTACGAGGATCAGCGCTTTCGACGCGCCCTCCTTCACCAGTTCGGTCGCGTCATACTGCTCCCAGTCAATCGAGGGCGGGCCGAGATAGGCCGTGAACGCTTTCTCGCCCCAGGGCACGCGGGCCGGCGACGTGATCGGCGAGAAAGCCGAGCAGGATTTGTAAGTCTCCGGATGTTTGAGGTGCAGCGTGATCGCCCCGTGCCCGCCCATCGAATGGCCGAAGATGCCCTGCCGCGCCATGTCGGCCGGGAAGTTCGCGGCGATCAGGCCGGGCAGTTCATCGGTGATGTACTGGTCCATCTTGTAGTGCTTGTCCCACGGCGCCTGCGTGGCAGTGAGGTAGAATCCCGCGCCCTGGCCGAGGTCATAGGCATCATCATTCGGCACGCCCGGCCCTCGCGGGCTGGTGTCGGGCGCGATGATTATCACCCCATGCCGCGCCGCATGTTCCTGCACGCCGGATTTCTCCATCATGTTCGCCCAGGTGCAGGTCAACCCCGACAGGTACCACAGAACCGGCACCGGCCCGTGCGCCGCCTGCGGCGGCGTATAGACCGCAAAGCGCATCGTGCAGCCGAGGAGCGCGCTTTCATGGTCGTGCACGGACAATGTGCCGCCGAAGGATTTCCAGGAGGAGACAGGCGTCAGGGTCATCAAACTAGTCCTTTGAACTTGGGGTAGGGCGCGGCCTCGGAAACACCACGGCGAAGCCATCCTCGGCATAGCCTTCATCGGGCTCATTGTGCGGCGTGCCCGCCTCGATATAGTAGGCGAGGCCCGGCCAGTGCGCCTCGACTTCGGCTTTCATCTCCGCCGTCAGCCCGCGTTCCATGTGCGCCACCTGCGCTTTCGACCATTGCGCCAGCGAGACGACCCGGTTGCCACCTTCCACCGCCCGCACGATCACCCAGCGGATGGCGAGCGAGCCCACGGGGGAAAGATCCACCGGCGCCTCGCCGCGCCAGCTCATCCGGGCAATGCCGCAATGCACTCGATCTCCAGCCCTGCGCCGAAGGCGAGACCGCTGACGCCCACGGTCGAGCGCGCCGGTTTCGGGTCCGGCACCGCGGCGGCATAGGCGGCGTTCATCTCGGCATAGTCTCCCATGTCGCCGAGAAAGACAGTGCATTTCACGAGGTCTGAAAGGTCCGCGTCATAGGTCGCCAACGTGCGCTCATAGTTGCGGAAAATCTGCGTGGTCTCCGCGCCCGTGCCGCCCGGGACGAGTTCGTTCGTGGCCGGATCAATGCCCAGCTCGCCGGACAGGTAGAGCGTATGCCCCACGCGCACGGCGCGCGAGAAGGGCAGGGTCTGCCCGCCGATCGGCTGGCCGGTATTGTGCGAGACATCCGGCGTTAGAACGGCCTCGTCGACATCGACCGAGACACAGGCAGGGAGCAGGAAGGCGGCGGCAAGCGCCAAAAAAATGCAAATGCGTGTCATGCCGCAGCCCTCCCTCAACTCACTTGCGGTGCAGCGCGCAGAGCTTGTTGCCATCCGGGTCGCGCAGGTAGGCGAGGTAGAGCGCGCCCGCGCCTTCGCCGCGCCAGCCCGGCGGGTCTTCGATGGCCTTGCCGCCGGCGGCGACGCCGGCCGCATGCCAGGCATCCGCCTGCTGGGTGGAGGCCATGGCGAGACCGATAGTCATGCCATTGCCGCTGGTGGCGGGCGCGCCGTCAATCGGCGGGGTGACGAGGAAGATGCCGCCATTGTGCATGTAGATCAGGCGGCCCTTCGGGTCAGTGATGCCGGGCTTTCCGCCCACGGACGAAAACAGGGCGTCGTAGAACGCCTTCGATTTTGCGATGTCGTTCGAGCCGACCATCATGTGACTGTACATTTTCAGTTCCTCCTTTTGAGTTCAGTTATCAGTAAACCACCACGCTCCGAATGCTCTTGCCCTCGTGCATCAGGTCAAACGCGTCGTTGATCTTGTCCAGCGTCATCACATGCGTGATCATCGGGTCGATCTCGATCTTGCCGTTCATGTACCAGTCGACGATCTTCGGCACATCCGTGCGGCCCTTGGCGCCGCCGAAGGCCGTGCCGCGCCAGTTGCGCCCGGTGACAAGCTGGAACGGCCGCGTCGCGATTTCCTTGCCGGATTCCGCAACGCCGATGATGACGCTCGTGCCCCAGCCGCGATGGCAGCACTCCAGTGCCTGGCGCATCACGGTCGTGTTGCCCGTGCAGTCAAACGAATAGTCCGCCCCGCCGCCGGTCAGCTCCACGATATGCGCCACGATGTCCTTCACGTCCTTGGGGTTGACGAAATGCGTCATGCCGAACTTGCGGCCCCATTCTTCCTTGGACGGATTGATGTCGACGCCGACGATCATGTCCGCCCCCGCCATCCGTGCGCCCTGGATCACGTTGAGCCCGATACCGCCGAGCCCGAACACGACGACATTCTCGCCGACCTGAACCTTTGCCGTATTGACGACGGCGCCCACGCCGGTCGTCACACCGCAGCCGATATAACAGGCCTTGTCGAACGGCGCGTCCGTGCGGATCTTTGCCACGGCGATTTCCGGCAGCACGGTGAAGTTCGAGAAGGTCGAGCAGCCCATGTAGTGATACACGGTCTGGCCCTTGTAGCTGAACCGGCTCGTGCCGTCCGGCATCAGGCCCTTGCCCTGTGTCGCGCGAATGGCCGTACACAGATTGGTCTTGCCCGAGAGGCAACTTTTGCACTGGCGGCATTCCGGCGTGTAGAGCGGGATCACGTGGTCGCCCGGTTTCACGCTGGTCACGCCCGCGCCAACCTCGCGTACGATGCCCGCGCCCTCATGGCCCAGCACGCTCGGGAAAATGCCCTCGGAGTCGAGCCCGTCCAGCGTGTAGGCATCGGTATGGCAGATGCCCGTCGCCATGATTTCCACAAGCACTTCGCCTGCCTTGGGCCCCTCTAGGTCCAGCTCGACGATCTCGAGCGGTTTCTTGGCCTCGATGGCGACGGCGGCGCGTGTTTTCATTTGAAGACTCCTCGTTTGGTGCCTTACCTAAAGCGATGCGCCGCCAGAATCCACCTCAGGCCGCGCGGATCGCTTCAAGTTTGATCGTTTCGTCCGGATCATGTGGCGTCGAGGGCGCGTCCGCAGGCAGGCGCGCCACACCGGTAGATTCCCCGACTTGACGAAAGTTCGACGTCAAACTAAAAGGTTGGAAGTCAAACTAAAGGAGGCGGTGATGACAACCCGGCGCGGTATAATGAAACTGATTGGGGGAGGTGTCGTCCTCGCGGCCGCCGGTGCGGGCGGCTTCGTGGCGCTCAACCAACCCAGCCGCGCGGCCCGTGAAGCCTGGCGCGTGGCCGGGCAGGAGAGCGAATTCCGCCGTCGCTTCCTCTCCTATGCGCTGCTCGCCCCCAACCCTCACAACCGCCAGCCCTGGCTCGTCCAGCTCGAAGGCGATGACGCCCTGACGCTGTATGTCGATCTGGAGCGCCGCCTGCCGGCGACGGACCCCGTCGATCGCCAGATCATCCTCGGCTGCGGCGCTTTCCTCGAACTCCTTCGCCTCGCCGCCGCCGAAGAAGGCTACGAGGCGAAGATCAGGGCCTTTCCGGACGGCGCGCCGGACACGACCGGGCGGCTCGATGCCCGTCCCGTCGCCCGTGTGCAGTTCGCGCCGTCCGCGGCCAAGGCCGACCCGCTGTTCGCCCATGTGCTTGCCCGCCACACCAACCGCGAAGTCTACGAGCCGCGCGATGTCGAACCTGCGAAACTCGCCGCCCTCGTCGCCGCAGGCTCGGCCTTCGGACTGGCGGCGCACACCTGCGGCAATGATCAGACGGCGGAGCAGCTACGCTCTCTGACCTGGCGCGCCCATGAACGCGAAGCCACCACGGCCTATACGATGCAGGAAAGCATCGACCTGATGCGCTTCGGCCCCGCCGAAGTCGCCCGGCACCGGGACGGCCTGTCGATGGAGGGACCCTTTCTCGCGCTTGGCACGCTGGCCGGTGTGGTCACACCTGAAGCGCTCGCCGACCCCACCTCTGCGGCCTTCAAACAGGGCCTCGACATGTACCGCCCGCTCGCCGCCTCGGCCCGCGCGTTTGCCTGGCTTACCAATGACGGCGCCACCCGAGAAGGCCAGCTTGCCGCCGGGCGCGCCTACATGCGCCTCACGCTGGAGGCCGCCGCGCAAGGCCTTGCCGTCCACCCCTGGAGCCAGGCGCTGCAGGAATATCCGGAAATTGCGGACCTTTACGCCGAAGTGCACGCGCTCATCGGCGGTGGGCAGACCCTTCAGATGCTGGTGCGAGTCGGCTATGCCAAGCCGGTGCCCCCCGCGCCCCGGCGCGGCCTTGAAGCCCATATGCTGAGTTGATCCTAATGCCCTTCAAGCCGGCCAAGACCGCGCCAGCGACCGACCCCGGCGCGCTGTATTTCCAGCTCTTCAACGAGATCGGCATCATCGCCCAGCTCTCCGGCAACCGCTTCCAGCGCGTGCTCCCTCAGGGTCTCACGGTCGCGCAGTTCAGCCTGCTCAATCATTGCGTTCGTCTCGGCGATGGCTGGACGCCGGCGCGTCTTGCTGCTGCCTTCCAGATCACCAAGGGCACGATGACCAACACGCTGCAGAAACTGGAAGCGAAGGGCTTCATCCGCATCGACCCCGATCCGGACGATGCCCGCTCGAAACGCGTATTCCTCACACCTGCGGGAAAGCAGGCGCGCGAGGCCTCGCTTAAGGCCCTTATGCCGGAGCTTGCTCAACTGCCGGCAGGTTTTCCGCCGGACCTCGCCGCCGAAATTCTCCCGTCACTAGAACGCCTGCGGATCTGGCTCGACACGAACCGTTGAACCTTCCATTATCGCTGCGTCAGGGGTGCGATGCATGAAATGGGTTCTGTGGGGTCTCGGCGGGCTCGTGTTCGCGTTCTGGGCGAGCTGGTCCTGGGCCGGGCGCGACCTCAGGCCCTTGGACGAGATTGAACGTGCCCGCGCGCCCGGCCAGTTTGCTGAAGTGCCCGGCGCCAAGATCCATTACCGCCTGACCGGGCCCGAAGGCGCGCCGCTGATCGTCATGGTGCATGGTTTCTCCACACCGGGATTCATCTTCGACCAGAACGCCGAAGCCCTGCGCGTGGCCGGTTTCCGCATCCTGCAGTTCGATCATCTCGGCCGCGGCTGGTCTGACCGCCCCGCAAGCCGTTACGATACCGATTTCTACGACTGGGAACTCCTCGCCCTCCTCGACGCCCTGAACGTCACTGAGCCGGTCGGCTTTGTCGGCCTGTCGATGGGCGGCCCCATCGTCGCGGAATTTGCCGTACGCCATCCCGAGCGAGTGACGCGCGTGTTCCTGTTTGTCCCGGCCGGGCTCGATGTGGCAGGCATGGAGGGGCCCCAGGCATCCCTGATCCGCACGCCGGTGATCGGCGACTGGCTCTGGCGCATGGTGGCGATGCCCTCAGTCGCGAACGACCCCCAGTACGACGAATCCGGCCTTGCCCCTGGGGACCGGTTGCAGGGCGATGTTCGTGAACAGATGAAATACCGCGGCTATGGCCGCGCGCTGCTGTCGACCTTCCGGCACTTCCCGATGCGCGGCCGCGAAGACACCTACGCCGCGCTTGCCGCCACCGGCATCCCGGTCGCCGCCGTCTTCGGCACCAATGATCCGACGGTGCTGATCGCCAGCGCGGAGCAGATGAGCGGCGTGATGCCCGAGGCGAATGTACACATCCTCGAAGGCGCTGATCACGGCCTCAACTACAAGCGGCACAGGGACGTGAACCCGATCCTCACCGGCTGGTTTGAACAGGAAGCGGCCTGGTTCGAAGGCAAGCCCGAGCCTGAAATCCAGTCGGTTTTCGATACCGGCGAGGAAGAGATCATCGACCCCGCGCTGCTTGAGTCTATGCCTCAACAACCGCCGAACATGATTCCACACGAACCCTCTGGGCCTGCGTGCCGAATGTCTCGAATAGGTACGCGTCGGTGCCCGTAAGCCAGGCCTGACCGTTAAGCGCGGCCAATTCCCCGAACAGGGCGGTGCGCCTGTCCGGGTCCAGATGCGCCGCCGCCTCGTCGAGCAGCAGCAGGGGGGCAGGGCCCTCTCCGTTCACGGACAATGCGCCGGCAGACGCGAGCACCAGCCCGATCAGCAGTGCCTTCTGCTGTCCGGTCGAGGCCTCGCCCGCCGGCGCACCGGAGGGCCGATGGATCACGCCAAGGTCGGAGCGGTGCGGCCCGCTCAGCGTGCGCCCCGCGCCGATGTCGCGCCGCCGCCCGTTTCTGTAGGCATCGACCAGAAGATCGAAGATCGCGCGGAAATCCTCGCCCTGCAGCGCTGCCGCTTCCGCCTCGCCCTCCAGCGACAGGTCCGCCTTCGGAAAATGCCCCTCGGGCCGCGCATCGATCGCCGCCTGCAACTCCGCCAGCACAAGTGCGCGGTTCACCGCGATCTCGGTGCCCGCCTCCGCGAGGCGCGCCTCTATCGCATCCGCCCAGGCCGGGTCCACATGCCCGCGCTCCAGCAGCGCGTTGCGCTCGGCCAATGCCTTCTCGTAGCGCGTCGAGGCGCCGCCATGCGAGGGCTGATGCGCCATCACCAGCCGGTCAAAGAACCGCCGCCGCTCCGAAGCGCCGCCCCGGAACACGCCGTCCATCGTCGGCGTCAGCCAGATCAGCCGCATACGTTCCGCTAGGTCGCCCGGACTCGCTGGCGCGCCGTCGATGCGAACCGACCGTTTGGCGGGCCCCGCGCCTTCCAGCGCAATGCCGATCTTCTGCTCGCCGTCCAGCACGCCCGAAATCGTCCAGCCGCCTGCTGCGCCATGCCGCGTCATCTCCGCCAGCTGCGCCGCCCGCAAGCCGCGCCCCGGCCCGAACTGGCTGATCGCTTCCAGCAGGTTGGTCTTGCCCGCGCCATTGGAGCCATAGAGGCACACCGGCCGCCCATCGAGCACCAGCGTGAGTCTCTCGTAGTTCCGGAAATCGGTAAGGGTGAGACGGGTAAGGGCGGTCATTGTTCGAAGGGCCCGCCGGCCCGCCTGTCTAAACGCGGAGCGGCATCAGCACATAGCGCGCCGACTCGTCCGACGGGTCGAGCACCAGCGCCGGGGATGCCGGATCATTGAACATGAACTCGGCCTCGTCGGATTCGATCTGTCCGGCGATGTCGAGCAGGTACTTGGCGTTGAAGCCGATCTCCATCGCGTCGGAGGAATACTCCGCCTCGATTTCCTCGTTCCCCGCGCCGGTCTCGGCATGGTTCACCGCCAGCGTCAGCCGGCCCTCGCTGAGGCTCATCTTCACCGAGCGCGAGCGCTCCGCCGAGACGGTCGAGACGCGGTCCACGGCGGCTTCGAACGCCTTGTTGTCGACGGTCAACTTCTTGTCATTGCCCTTTGGAATGACGCGCGCATAGTCCGGGAACGAACCATCGATCAGCTTGGAGGTCAGCACGGCGCGGCCCGCGCGCACGACGATCTTGGTGTCGGAGACTTCTACCGCCACCTCATCCGTGCGCCCGTCGATCAGGCGGCGGATCTCGTTGACGGTCTTGCGAGGCACGATCACGCCGGTCAGCTTTTCACTGCCCTTCGGCGCCTTTAGTTCGGCCAGTGCCAGGCGGTGGCCATCGGTGGCGACCGAGCGCAGCACCGGCTTGCCGGCATCATTCTTGGCAGCGTGTAGATAGATGCCGTTGAGATAATAGCGTGTCTCTTCGGTCGAGATCGCAAAGCGCGTCTTGTCGATCAGCCGCGCCAGGTCTGCGGCGGCCAGGCTGAACTGCACGCTGCCTTCATCGGAGGCCATGGTCTGGAAATCGGACGCGGGCAGGGTGGGCAATTCGAATTGCGAGCGGCCGGCCGTGATCGACAGGCGCTGGGTTTCCGGATTGAGTTCGAGCAGAACTTCGGCGCCCGAAGGCAGCTTGCGCACCACGTCGAACAGCGTGCCGGCCGGCGCGGTTACCGCGCCCTCCTTCGACACTTTCGCATCGGCCGAGTCGACGGCTTCGATATCGAGGTCGGTGGCGGTCAGGCGCAGCTCGCCCTTCTTCGCCTGCAACAGGACGTTCGACAGGATGGGGATCGTCGTGCGGCGTTCGACAATGTTCTGCACATGGCTGAGCGCATCGAGCAGGGCACCACGTTCAATCGTCAGCTTCATCTTCGGGTCCGTCCATCACGGGCGCTGCCAGGCAGCGTCCCCCAATCCTCTAGTTTCTGTGTCCGCGAATGCCTGATCCCCGGTTGGCAGGGAATCAGCCCGCCCCTGTCCGGAAGCGGGCTGGAGACCCTTAACCAAGTTCCGCAAAAAGCCAAGCGGCGACGCAGGCCGCCCGGGGTCTTGACTCAGGTTTGACCCGCCTCGATCATGTCGAAGATCACCCCTTCGACGCGCGCGATGTCATCGGCCATACGCGGGTCTTCCGGCAGGGCTTTCTCGATGCGCCGGAAGGCGTAAAGCACAGTTGTGTGATCGCGCTTGCCAAAGGCCCGCCCGATCTGGGGGAAGGATTTCCGGGTCATCGTACGGCAGAGGTACATCGCAACCTGACGCGGATAGACGAAGGCCTGCATCTTGCTCGGGCCCTCAAGGTCGGCGCGGGCGATCGGGAAGATCTTCAGCGTCGCCTTCTTGATCACGTCGATCGTCGGCTCGCGCTGTTCGCCCGAATGCCGGCGGATCACGCGCTCCAGCATCTCCATGGTCGGTGTTTCCTGACCAAAATTGGCTTCGGTGAACAGGCTCCACACGGCGCCGGTCAGCTCGCGGCCCGGGCCGCGGATTCCGGAGTTGAGTTTCTGGATCATGTCGTCCCCCAGCAGGAATTCCGGATGGCTGGCCGTAATATGCGCGGCAAGGCGATTCAGAATTTCGCGGCGCATCGCGGCGTCGGGCAGGCCGATCTCGACTGCAGTTGCGCCCTTCAGTTCGCCGACCAGCCGCTTGCCGAAGCCGACGGTCTCGCCCGGGGCGGCGTCGCCCACGAGGACAACCTGTCCGCCATTGCCGGTCACTTCACGGATGTTCTGGAACAACTCGTTCTCCGTGCCGGGTTTGCCGGCAATCCGGTGCAGGTCGTCGACGATCAGGATCGCCGCCATCCGCAGCCGGCGCTTCAGGCCGCTGGTGTCACGTGCCTTCACGCCGTCGAGATAGGACGACATGAATTCCTCGGCGGTCAGGTAGACCACCTTGCGATTGGCATCGCGCTTCGCGACGTCGTCTTTCAGCGCCATCACGATATGCGTCTTGCCTGTGCCCTGAGGCCCGTAGATCAGCGTGATCGGCGTGCCGGCCGGAAGGCCCGCCGCAATGCGCTTCGCCACTTCTGCTGCCGTCTTGTTCGATGGGCCGACAACGAGGTTGCCGAACGTCATTGCAGGTCCGCCCGACGGCGCCGCGGCAACCTCGGCCTCGTCCGCCACACCGGCGTCGGGATCGACCTCCCACGGGTCGCCGATCAGCTCGCGCAGTTCGGCCGGAGTCGTCCGCCAACAGATCAATTTGATCGGGCGGCTCTGCGGGTCCATGCCCGTCCATAGCCGTTCGATCTCGCGCTTGTACTGGGCGCTGACACGGTCGAGACCCACAGGGTCCTTGGCCGCGAGCAGCATTTCACCGTCAAGCTCTGCGACCAGGCGCAGTTCCGCAATCCAGCGGTCAAACTCTTCACGCGGGAGACGGGACTCGAGCACGGCCTGCACATCTTCCCAGACGCGTTGCCCGGTGGCATCACCACCGCCCTGATCCTGTGTTCCCTTTTTTACGCGAGAGACAAACAATCTTTTTCGGTCCATCACCGACCCCGTTTCTAGTTTTGATCGCTCTTTCCAACTCGCACACGACGCGCCCGGCAGGCCCCCGCCTGATACTCTAAAAATACTCTTTACCGGGACGATATTAGCTGGTCCGCTCAAACTAATCGCCACAGAATTTCAACACAAGCCCCACTTTTTTGCGAACGTCTCAGTTATCGTGTTGACATGCGGGGTGTCTCAAAAATGCACAGGAAATTCATGTGGTTGCAGCGGAAAACTATTTTTTAGTGAGCGTTTGCTGACATTTGTTCCCCGAATTTCTGTCAACTGGGAACATCCATAACAGGCTGTGGAAAACGCACATTTCGCTGCGCCTTTGCAGCCGTGCAACATGGTCGGCAAAAGGTATCAGAGCGCACCCGCAAAGGTTGCGGACGGCGCACATTTCTGCGTGCGGCAATTCTGTTCTCTGGAGCGGGTGAAGGGCAAAAACAAAGCCCGCCAGGATCATCCGGCGAGCTTCGATTTCAGGTCGCCGGGAGCGCCTGATCTTTCAGGTTCAGGCCATCGCCTTGACGCGGGCCGACAGGCGCGAAACCTTGCGGGAGGCCGTGTTCTTGTGGGTGATGCCCTTGGTCACGGAGCGCATGATCTCCGGCTGGGCAGCCTTCAGCGCTTCAGCAGCGGCCGATTTGTCGCCCGAAGCAATCGCTTCTTCGACCTTGCGGACATAGGTGCGCACGCGGGAGCGGCGAGCTTTGTTGACCTCGGTGCGCGCTTCAATCTTGCGCACCATTTTCTTGGCAGATTTCGTATTCGCCATCATAAACTCCTGGAGCCCCGGGAAAGTCCCCCGTCAGGCCGAAGGCGGGGAGATACATAAACGCCGGGTGCACGTCAACCAGACTCAGACCGGAAAAGCAGCATTCCGGCAGGCCTTTCAGCGATCCTTGAAGTGGGCCGTGCGCTTTTCGACGTAAGCCTTCATGCCTTCTTTTTGGTCATCGGTGGCAAAAAGCGAGTGGAATAGGCGCCGCTCGAACTGGATGCCCTGTGCCAGCGGGGTTTCGAAGGACGCGTTGATGGCCTCTTTCGTCATCATCGCCGCCGCCCGCGGCATCAGCGAAATGGTCCGCGCCAGCTCCCGGGCCTCGTCCATCAGGTCGTCAGCCGGCACAATCCGGCTGACCAACCCGCAGCGCTCGGCCTCCACGGCTTCCATCATGCGGCCCGTCAGGCAGAGTTCCATGGCTTTCGACTTGCCGATCGCCCGCGCCATCCGCTGTGTCCCGCCGGCGCCCGGCATCACGCCGAGGCGGATTTCAGGCTGTCCGAACCTGGCATTGTCGGCCGCCAGGATGATGTCGCACATCATTGCCAGTTCGCAGCCCCCGCCGATCGCATAGCCGCCCACCGCCGCGATCAGCGGCTTGCGGGTGCGCGCCGCGCGTTCCCAGTTCCTTGTGATGAAGTCCTCATAATAGGATTGCGGGAAGGTCTTGGCCTGGATTTCCTTGACATCCGCCCCGCCGGAAAACGCCTTCTTGGAGCCGGTCAGGATGATGCAGCGGACATTGTCATCCGCCTCGAACCGGTCAAACGCCGCCGACAACTCCGACATCATCTCCTCGCAGAGCGCGTTCAGGCTCTCCGGCCGGTTCATCTGGATCACGGCAAAGCCGTCTTCGGTATCGATCTCGGTGATCAGGGTCTTGTAGGACATGGGAGCTTTCTGGGAGGGGAGCGCTGGGAGGGGCTGCGTTAACGCGGTGGGTCCGGCGGATGCGAACAGCGGCGATGGGGCAGGTCGGGCCTCGGTAAATGTGGCAAACTCGCGGCGCTATACGCCAAGGCCGCCGGCTTGTCACCCAGTGCGACCTTGCGTCCTGTCAAAGCGGGCGCCGCCCCTCTATATCCGCTGCATGACCGACAAGCCTTCCCAGCCTGCCGACCCCGAACGCAACCGCCTCTCGGGCCGTATAGCGCGGACCGCAAAAGTCGGCGCCAACCTTTCCGGTGCGGGCTTCGCGTTCGCGGCCCAGTCCCTGTTTGGCGGTGACGAGGGGGACCAGCGCACCGCCAAGGCCCTCGCCGCCGCCCTCGGCAAATCCAAGGGCCCGCTGATGAAGATCGCGCAGCTGGTCTCCACAATCCCGGATTTCCTGCCGCCCGAATACGCCGCCGAACTCAGCCAGTTGCAGGCCGAGGCCCCCGCGATGGGCTGGCCCTTCGTCAAGCGCCGCATGCGCGCCGAGCTCGGGGCGGGGTGGGAGACAAAGTTCGCCAGCTTCGCCCACGAGGCCGCCCACGCAGCCTCCCTCGGCCAGGTCCACCGCGCTACCCTGCACGACGGCCGCGAAGTTGCCTGCAAGCTGCAATATCCGGACATGTCCAGCGCGGTTGAATCCGATGTCGGCCAGCTGCGCACCCTGCTCGGCGTGTTCAAGCGGATGGACGGCTCGATCGATGCCGATGCGATGGTCGAGGAGATCACCGACCGCCTGCGCGAGGAGCTCGACTATGCCCGCGAGGCCAAGCACATGGCCCTCTACGGCGCCATGCTCGCGGACAAATCCTTCGTCACCGTGCCGCAGCTCGTCCCGGATCTCTCCGCCGAACGCCTTCTCACCATGACCTGGCTTTCGGGGGAAAAGCTCAGCGCTTTCGAATCCGCCCCGCAGGACGTCCGCAACCATATCGCCGAAATGCTGTTCTGGACCTGGTGGGCGCCGATGAACTCTTACGCCGTCATCCACGGCGACCCGCACCTCGGCAACTACCAGGTCACCGGCGGCGGCACCGGCATCAACCTGCTCGACTTCGGCTGCGTGCGCATCTTCCCGCCGAAGTTCGTCGGCGGCGTTGTCGATCTCTACCGCGCGATGCTGACCGATGATTTCGATGCGGCCTATGCCGCGTACGAAACCTGGGGCTTCGAGAACCTTTCGCGCGAACTCGTCGAAGTTCTCAACGTCTGGGCCCGCTTCATCTATGGCCCGATCATCGACGACCGCGTCCGCTCCGTCGCCGACGGCATCAAGCCCGGCGAGTATGGCCGCAAGGAAGCCTTCCGCGTCCGCCAGCTCCTGAAAGAGAAGGGGCCCGTGAAGATCCCGCGCGAATTCGTCTTCATGGACCGCGCCGCCATCGGCCTCGGCGCCGCCTATCTCCGCCTGGGCGCGGAACTGAACTTCCATAAGCTGTTCGAGCAAAGCCTCGAAGGCTTCTCCATCGACAGTGTATCGTCGCGCCAGTCCGCTGCGCTGAAAGCCGCCGGGCTCAGGTCATCCTGAACCGGATCGGTAGCTCCTTCGGCCCGGACACAAAGTTCGCCTGTGTGCGGCGCGCCGGCCCGTTCAATTCAAAGGACTTGAGTCGCGGCAGGAGTTCTTCCCAAAGCACCCGCATCTCCATGCGGCCGAGGTGCTGGCCGAGGCAGACGTGGGCGCCGTAGCCGAACGCGACATGCTTGTTGGGCGTGCGGTCTGCCTTGAACACGTAGGGAGCGTCGAACACCGCTTCATCGCGGTTGCCGGACGGATAGGACAGGAACAACCAGTCACCCTTGCTGATCGCCTTGCCGGCCACTTCTGTGTCGGCGGTCGCCGTGCGCATGAAGTGCTTCACCGGCGTTTCCCAGCGGATCGATTCCTCGACCATCGCGGGGATGAGCGACAGGTCGTCCTTCACCTTCCGGAACTCGCCGGGGTTTTCCGCCAGCGCCCACAGCGCGCCGGCCGTGGTGTTGGACGTCGTGTCATGGCCCGCCGTCGCTGCGATGATGTAGTAGCTCATGGCTTCGAGATGACCGAGTGGTTGTCCGTATACGGAGCCATTGGCAATCACGCTGGCCAGATCCTCGCGCGGATTCTGCCGGCGATCCTCTGTCATGGCGTTGAAGTAGGTCATGAAGTCGACAACCGTGGCGTTGATCATGTTCAACGCTTCACCGGCATCGTCCATTTCCTTGCCGGCCCGGTTCACGTCGGGGTCCTGCGTGCCGAACAATTCCTGCGTCAGCTTCAGCATACGCGGCTCGTCGGCTGCGGGGACGCCGAGCACTTCCATGATCACGTGCAGCGGGTAGAGGAAAGCCACATCGCGCGCGAAGTCGCACTCCGTCCCCTTCGCAGCCATGTTGTCGATGAAGCCGCGGGCGATTTCCCGGATCCGGTCTTCCAGCTTCCGCAGGTTCTGCGGCATGAACCAGGACTGGGTCAGCCGGCGGTATTGCATGTGATCGGGGTTATCCATCTGCACCAGCGAGCGCAGCAGGTTCGGCGAGCCGCCCATCATCTCGCGCACCCGGCGGTCCGCCTCGATCGTCGTCAGAGTCGCCGAGCGGTCCTCGTTGTGAAACAGGTCGTTCTGGCGCTCGATGTTCAGGATGTCCGCATGCCGGGTCACCACCCAGAAAGGATCGAACCCTTCGATCTTGGCGACATCCAGCGGCGCATTCTTCCGCAGCCAGGCAAACGCCGCATGCGACCGGTCCCAGTCGCCATAGGCTTTCGGATCAATCACGTCTTTTGCGATTTCATCGGGTATGGCCATGAGTGTCCTCCCAGAACACGCTTGCCGGTTGATCCGGCGAATGGGGTAGGACTACAACAAACTTGCTATACAGCCAACAATTATGTAAGGGGTGCGACATGAAGAACGCCGAGGCAGAGATCGACAGTCCGGCCCGCCGCCTGACGCAGGCAGAGCGGCGCGACAGGTCCGAGCGCGAGTTGATCTCGGCAGCGATCAAGGTCGTCGCGGAGCAGGGCGTCTCCGCCGCCACGTTCGATGCCATCGCCCGCGAAGCCGGCTTTTCGCGCGGCCTCGTCACCCAGCGCTTCGGTTCAAAGGAAGGCCTGATCCGCTCTCTCATCTGGCACTTGCACCAGTGGCAGGGTGAAGTCCTCGAAGCCGGAAATGTGGACGGGATGGACGGGCTCGATGCGCTCTGCGCCTTCGTCCGGCTGCACTGTGACGCGATGCCGGCCCAGTCCGAAAGCGCCGCCTACTTCATGCTGCTCGCCGCCGCAGTGGCCGGCCGGCTGGAGACACGGGTCGCCTTTGCCGAGTCTCATGAACTGGAGCGTGTTTTGATCCGCGCCTTCATCGAACGCGGCCAGAAGAGTGGCCACATCCGTCCCGAAATCGACGCCGACGCCGAAGCGCTGATGGCAGGCTGCAGCCTGCTGGGCCTGCGGATGCAATGCCTGATCGATACCGCCTTCGATCCCGCGCCGGTTCGCGACGCCCTCATCGGCGCCTTGCGGGATCACCTGAAGATCAAGACCGGAAAGGGGAAGCGCCCATGAGCGCGCCATACAAGACCTGGCAATGCCGGACCTGCGGCTACATCTATGACGAGGCCGAAGGCGATGCAGGCGAGGGCCTCGTGCCCGGCACCCGCTGGGCCGACATTCCGGAAAGCTGGATCTGCCCGCTCTGCGGCACACCGAAAACCGAGTTCGACATGGTCGAACTCTAGCTCGCCTTCGCGACCCGCACGCATTTCCCGCTGGCCGTCTCGCAATCCAGCCGGTCAACATCCAGCAGATCCCCGAACGGATTGATCGTCGACGGATCATCCACCTTCAGCGTCAGGGCGTAGGCATCGCCGATATTCGCCGCGTTGCGGAACCACGAGACCGACGTGCCCGCGCACAGCGTCTTCACTTCTCCCGGCTGCAGCGACAGCGACGAGACGCCCGGCGCCGTCGCGATCCATTTTCCGTGTGCATCATGCAGCGTCAGGAAAAAGCGCAGCTTCCGGTTCGAGGCATTGCGCGCCTCGGCGCAGGCTTCGAGGTGGCGCGTGCCGTTCATCCCTTCGCTGACCGTCTGGCTCACCTTGCCGAACTGACCCTCGGTCACGCCGCGCGGATACAGCATCGAGCCGAACCGGGAATTGACCGCGCGGTAATAGGTATAGGCCGCCACTTCGCAGGCCGCATGCTTGCCGGCGGCGCTGGCCTTCGGCCAGTTGGCATCGCAGGCTTCGCGCATGTCACTGAGGAAGTCGGCGTCGCATACGCCCTGGTCAAGCTGGCCGGAACGGTAGCAGGCATCGTGGAACTTGCAGGCTTCAAGGAAGGGCCCGTCCGGCACCACCGCGTCGAGCAGGTCACGCCCCCCACAGGCATCCAGCGGCTCGCGCGCGCTCATCACCGAGGCCGAGACGACGGCGTTGTCTCGGGCCCGGCCTTTCGCCAGGGCGGGAGGAGCCAGCAGGCTGGCGGCGAGGGCGGCAGCGAACAGTGTGCGAAGCATGGAGAAAATGCTTTCCGGTCTCCGATGGCAAATTCAAGGCATCCCTTGCAGTCGCCCTGCTCCCGGGTTTATCCCGCCTGCCATGACCGATGATTTCAACCGCTACCAGACTACCGAACTCCCCCCCGGCTACAGCCAGCTCGCCTGGCACCGGGGCTTCGGCCGCCAGATCGGCCCGCTCTTCGAGAAGCGCGAAAACGGTCACCTGACCCGCGCCTTCCGGGTCGAGGAGTATCACACCAACGGCATGCTCAACGCGCATGGCGGCATGCTGATGACCTTTGCCGACATGGCTTGGGGCGGCGCAGTCGAGAATGACGAGGACACCTGGTGGGTGACCGTCCGTCTCCTTTGCGACTTCCTCGCCGGCGCGCCGCTAGGCAGTTTCGTCGAGGGCGACGGCGTCGTTGTCGGCCAGCAGGACGACATCATCACCGTTGAAGGCCGCATCTGGACCGGCGACAAGACGATCATGCGCGGCACCGGCATCTTCAAGATCATCCCCCGCCGCGACGGCGCCCCGATGCGCGAAGCGGCGGCCGCGAAGGCGAAGGTTTAGGAAGTTCCCTCGGAGCTTGATGCGCGCTCTGAACCCCTCTCCCCACTAGGGGAAAGGGGGCTTGAAGTCAGTGCGCCGACTTTTCCTTCCCGCCAGTCTTCCACAGCGAGTAGAGGATCGCGCCGCCGAGGAAGGCGATGGTCAGCATCAGCGACCACTGCGGCTCAAGGTAAGGCACCAGGTGCAGCTGCTTGTAGAGCAGGAAGTTCCAGAAGATCTTCAGGCCGATCAGCACCAGCACCAGCGACAGGCCGTACTTCAGATACTTGAACCGCGCGATCGCCGCCGCCAGCATGAAGTACATCGAGCGCAGCCCCAGGATGGCGAAGATGTTCGAGGTGTAGACGATGAAGGGGTCCCGTGTGACCGCAAAGATCGCAGGCACGGAATCGACCGCAAAGATGATGTCCACGACTTCGACCATGATGACGCAGAGCAGCAGGGGCGTGCCCCAAAGGACCAGCTTTCCGGTCACTGGATGAGGTTTGCGCACGACGAAATTGTGGTTCTCGATCGTGTCGGTCACCCGCAGGCGTTTCCTCAGGAATTTCAGGACGGGGTTGTCGTTAAGATCCATGTGATCGTCATCGCCGCCGCCGGAGAACAGCATTTTTCCGCCGGTGAAGATCAGGAACGCGGCAAAGAAATAGAGCACCCAGGTGAACTCGTTGACGATCGCGGCGCCCAGCGAAATGAAGATGCCCCGGAACACGATCGCCCCGATGATGCCCCAGAACAGCACCCGGTGCTGGTATTCCCGGGGTACAGCAAAAAAAGTGAACACCATGCCGATGACGAAGATGTTGTCGAAGGCCAATGCGGTTTCGAGAAGGTAGCCGGTCGCAAACTGGAGCGTCGCCTGAGCGCGCAGGTTCTCCGGCTCGTTGTAGTATTGCGGGTCCGGCTGGTAGCCGAAGTAGATGTAGAAGCCGAACGCCACGGCGAGCGAGGCAAAACACCCCCACATGATGGCGCTCTTCTTCGGAGAGACGACCTGATCCTTCTTGTTGAGGAGGCCCAGATCGACCCATAGCAGAAAGCCGATGAAGGACAGGAATGCGATCCACAACCAGACGGGTTGGCCCGCGTATATGACGGTCAGTAATTCAGGCATGGGAATTTAGGGGTCCGGAAAGGCGCGCCGCGTCAGCGCAATATCCGTGAGGGATCCGACATCGTATCTGCCGCCGCAGATACCAGAGGGGCCCGGTTCCGAGTCTGGGGGCACACATAGAGAGTCGCGCCCAGCCGTCAAGCGATGGCGGGCACGGCTGACCGGACAAGACCCGCCGCTGCGCAGGCGAGAACGACCAGCAGGATGTTGGCTTTCAGCCGGATCAGGGCGACGGCCGCTGCGGCCGCGATCAGCAAGGCGACGGGGTCGAGCGTCCCCGCGACGGGAAGGGTCAAGGACTGTCCGAAGGGCATTGCGGCCTGGAAGGTCGCCCCGAACAGGACCGCGAAGCTGAAGACCAGCGCGATCTTGCTGATGATCCCGAAGACGGCCGCCGTGATCGACCGGAGTATGCCGGCGGCAAACCGGTTCTGCCGCAGGCGTTCCGAGAAGGGCGCCCCGGCGAAGATCCAGACGAAAGACGGCGCGAAGGTGCACCAGCTCGCCATCGCGGCGGCGAGGGCCGCGAGCATCAGGCCGCCGCCTTCTGCCTGCCAGCCGGCCATGAAGCCGACGAACTGGTTGACCAGCACGAGGGGGCCGGGCGTCGTCTCGGCAAGGCCAAGCCCGTCGATCATCTGCGGCGCGGTCAGCCAGCCTTCGGCCTCGACCGCCTGCTGCTGCAGGTAGGCGAGCACGGTGTAAGCGCCGCCGAAGGTGACGAGGGCGAGCTTCGAGAAGAGCAGACCGACCCGGGTCAGCACATGGTCCGGTCCGAGCAAGGTGAAGGCGGCGGCGAGCGGGGCAAGCCAGAGGGCAGTCGAGGCGGCGGCGGTGGCGAGGGCGCTGCCTGCCTTCGGCGATGCGGCGGCCTGTGATGGCGTGAGCGCCGGTGCGGCGAAGCTGCGGGCAAGACCGAAGGCCGCCGCGGCGGCGATCACCAGCGGGAAGGGCAAGGCAAACAGGAAGAGGCCGAGGAAGGCGAGCGCCGCGATCGCGAGATCAGCGCCCGTCTTCAGGGCTCGCTTACCGACTTTCCAGAGCGCTTCGAGAATGAACCCGATGACGGCGGCCTTGATGCCATAGAAGAGCGCGCTCACGACCGGTGTGGTGCCGAGCGTGGCGTAGAGCCAGGTGAGGCCGAACACGATTCCGGCGCCGGGCAGGACAAACAAGGTGCCCGCAATGATGCCGCCAGCGACGCCGTGCAGGCGCCAGCCGGCATAAGTGGCCAGCTGCTGCGCCTCGGGGCCGGGCAGCAGCATGCAGTAGTTGAGGGCGTGCAGGTACTCTTCCTCGCCGAGCCATTTTTTCTCGTCGACGAAGATGCGGTGCATCAGCGCGATCTGCCCGGCCGGGCCACCAAAGCCGAGACAGCCGATACGGAAGCTCGCGGCGGTCAGTTCGCCAAGGGAAGGAGTCGTCATCGATAGCCTCATCACTCATGGCCCAAAGGCCGAAGAGTGGGGCTTGGGCGCACGCACGCCTGTCCGGGCGCCCACGTAGCCCGGTAGAAGATGACTAGCCGATTTGCGACGGCCTGCAAGCACCCCTGCTTCAAGGCCCGTTTAATCCGGCTGCAGTTGACTCTTCCGGGCCGCCTCAGTATCCGCCCGGACCATGAACACGAACTCGCACCACCATCATCATCACGCATGACGCGCCGGCGAGGCGCGAACCGGTCCGGCTGCGCCTCTGATAGTGTTCCCCTTCCAGAACCGAACCAGAAGATGCAGGCCGAAACCCGGCTCCCGCGCCGCATCGACGCGCCGCCTTCCCATTCCGGCCCGCGCCGTCTAAGCGGGCTCAGCCTGACACAGGACCTGGAACGACCATGAGCGACAAGGCAAACCCGCCCGCATCGGCTAAAGATCTCGCCCGCAAGCCGCGCGGCTTTCCCGACAAGCGGGAAGGATTGATCCATGCCCAGGCCCGCCTCGTCGAAACGGTCACCGGTGTCTACCGCCAATGGGGCTTCGAAGCACTGGAGACGAGCGCCTTCGAGTATGCCGACTCGCTCGGCAAGTTCCTGCCGGATGCCGACCGCCCGAACGCAGGCGTGTTCGCCATCCAGGACGATGACGAGCAGTGGATGGCCCTGCGCTATGACCTGACCGCGCCGCTCGCCCGTTTCGTGGCGGAGCAGGGCCAGGGCCTCGGCCGCCCGTTCCGGCGCTACGCCGCCGGCCCCGTCTGGCGCAACGAGAAACCGGGTCCCGGCCGGTTCCGCGAATTCTGGCAGTGCGACGCGGATACCGTCGGCGCGCCCGGCTTCCATGCCGATGCCGAGATGATCGCGATGGGCGCCGAAGCCCTGCGCGCCATCGGCATGAAGCCCGGCGAGTTTGTCATCCGCGTCAACACCCGCCGCCTGCTCAACGGCGTGCTCGACTCTGTAGGCGCCGAGAACGCCGGCACGCGCCTCGCCATCCTGCGCGCGCTCGACAAGCTCGACCGCCTGGGCGCCTCCGGCGTTGCCGACCTCCTCGGCGCCGGCCGCAAGGACGAGAGCGGCGACTTCACCAAGGGCGCCGGCCTGGATGCAGCCGCCGTGAAGCGCCTGCTCGCCTTTGCCGAAGCGGGCGCGGCGACGCGCGCCGTGACGCTCGCCAATCTCGCCAAGGCTGCCGGCTTCACCGAAGAAGGCAAGGCGGGCCTCGCCGAACTCGAAGCCATCGCCCTCGCGCTCGAAGCCCTCGGCGCACCGGAGGACGATGTGAAGATCGATCCGTCCGTAGTCAGAGGACTTGAGTACTACACTGGCCCCGTCTTCGAGGCCGAGCTGCTGCGAGAAGTCACCGGCGAAGACGGCAAGACCTACCGCATCGGCTCCATCGGCGGCGGCGGGCGCTATGACGATCTCGTCGCGCGCTTCACCGGCGAGACGGTCCCCGCCACCGGCTTCTCCATCGGCATCTCGCGCCTCGCCGCCGCGCTCGCTATCCTGGGGGAGGGCGCGAAACTCGACGGCCCCGTCGTCGTGCTCAATCTGGACAAGGACAATCCGGGCCTCGCGCTCGGCCTCGCCGCAGAACTGCGCCGTGCCGGCCTGCGCGCCGAGGCCTATATGGGCGCCTCCGGCATGCGCCCGCAGATGAAGTATGCTGACCGCCGCGCCTCACCCGCCGTCGTCATCGTCGGCGGCGACGAAGTTGCCAAGGGCACCGTCACGATCAAGGATCTCGAGATGGGCGCGCTGAAGGCGCAGGCGATCACCTCCAACGAGGAATACCGCGAAGCCCGCCCCGGCCAGATCGAAGTGCCGCGCGACCAGATGGTCGCCGCCGTGCGCGCCATCGTCGAGGCGCAGACATGAACCATGACGCCCTGGTGGCGGTCGCGCGCGCGGTGTTCGAAGCCGCCGGCGGCACGCCCATCGATCCCGATTATGTTCTGCCGACGGACATTCCGCTGGAACTCTCCGGCGAAGCCGTGCGCGCGCGCCTCTGCGTGTTCACCGACAATCGCGGCGCCGAAATGGCCATGCGGCCGGACCTGACGCTGCCGGTGGCGCAGCGCGAGGCGGCCCGTCTCGAAGCCGGCCCTTCGGCCAAGACCTACACCTACGCCGCGCGCGCCTTCCGTCTGCCCGCCGCGCCGGACGATCCGTTCGAATTCACGCAGGTCGGCCTCGAGCGCTTCGGCTACGCCGCGGATCCCGCCGCTGACGCTGAACTCTTCGCGCTGGTCCACCGCGCGGTCGAGGCCTGCGGCGTGTCGCCGAAGGCCATCGTCACCGGCGACCTCGCGATCTTCCCGGCCTTCATCGATGCACTGGACCTGCCGCCCGTCACCTCCGACCTCTTGAAGCGCGCCTTCCGGCAGGAGGGCGGCGTGCGCGCCGTGCTGGACGCGGCGTCGCGTCCACTGGATACGGATGTTCTGGCCGCGCTGGACGCCCCGGACGCCCAAGTCGCGCTCGGCGCCGTGCTCACCGCGCGGGATGTGCCGCTGGTCGGTGCGCGCAGCCTTGCTGAAATTATCGGCGGCCTGCGGGCCCGCCGCGCCGCGATCGAAGCGGGCGGCTTGCCAGACGCTGCCCGCGCGGCGCTGCTGGCCTTGCGCGAAGTGGATTGTCCGTTGTCGGACGCTCCAGCCACGCTCTCCGCCCTGGCGAAGACCTATGGCCTGACCAGCGCTGATGCCGCGCTTGGCGCCTTCGCGTCGCGCGTCGAGAAAATCTTCGGCCTGGTGCCCGGCGCTCGCCGCACGGCCGAGTTCCGCGCCGGCTTCGGGCGACGGTTCACCTATTATGATGGCTTTGTGTTCGAAGTCCTCGCAGACGGCCTCGCGTCTACCCAGCCGGTTGCGGCCGGCGGGCGGTATGACGGGCTGATTGCCGGCCTCTCCGGGGCCCGCGTCTCCGCCACCGGCATCGGCGGCGTGGTGCGGCCAGACCGGATGGTGCGTGTACGGAGGACGGGCGCATGAGCCGGCTGACGATTGCGATTCCCTCCAAGGGCCGCCTCAAGGAACAGACCGAGGCCTGGCTTGCCAGCATCGGCCACCCCTTGCGCCAGATTGGCGGCGAGCGGGGCTACACCGCCGAGATCGACGGGCTCGACGCCGAAGTGCGCCTACTGTCTGCCCGCGAGATCGCGCAGGGCCTGATCGAAGGCAGCCTGCATTTCGGCGTCACCGGCGAGGACCTGCTGCACGATCTCGCACCTGACGGGCCGGAGGATTTCCGGGTCCTGCGGCGTCTCGGCTTCGGCGGCGCCGATGTCGTGGTCGCCGTCCCGCAAGCCTGGTTTGACGTCGACATGATGTCGGATCTCGAGGCGGCCGGCGCCGCTTTCCGCAAATCCCATGGCCGCAGGCTCCGCGTGGCCACAAAATATCTGCGCCTGACGCGCCGGTATTTTGCCCAGAAGTCGGTCGGCGAATACCGTCTGGTTGAAAGCGCCGGTGCGACGGAAGCGGCGCCCTCCACCGGCTCGGCCGATGTTATCGTCGACATCACCACCACGGGCGCCACGCTCAAGGCCAACGGTTTGAAGGTCCTGCGCGACGGGGTGATCCTGCAAAGCGAGGCGGCTTTCACGCAATCTGTGCGGGCAAGCTTCACCGGTGAGGCCAGGGCTGTTGCAGATACGCTGGTTGGCGCCTTTTCGAAATCGGATCACAAATTCTGAAAAAATGTTTCGACACATTCTTGACACGAATTCGGATTCGATGCCGTATGGGCAGGCAAGTTTCTGGGAGGAAACGCTGCAAACGGTGGAGGGGCGCAGCTAGCCGGCAACGGCGCTGCGCCTCTTTTTCATTCCGGGGTCCATTTACCGTCAAACCAGCTGTTCCGGGCCGCCTCGTGAGGTGAAGGCCGGGTCCCAGTGCGTCAAGACTTCAGGTGAGAGTCGAGGGGCGTTGAAGGTCTTGGCGTCCAGAACCCGGCTTCACGATTAACAATAAGACCATATCGAATAACGTCAATATATATTATTGTTTTTCGATCATGATCTCGATTAAATCGGCGTAATCCTGCGGGCTGAGTTGACTTAGGGTCCGGCCCCCGCCAAGCGTGGCCCAAACCCCATTCCCGCACTGTTTCCGGAGCCGCCGAGATGCCAGAGGACAATTTCCACGAGGACCCCCGCCAGCACATCCTGCCGGTCTACCGTCCGCCGGAGGAAGTGTTCGTCGAGGGCCAGGGCGCCTACCTCTTCACCGAGGATGGCCGCCGGTATCTCGATTTTATCGCCGGAATCGCGGTCACCGCCCTCGGCCATGCCCACCCGGCCCTCGTCGATGCCCTGCGCGACCAGGCCGGCAAGCTCTGGCACACGTCCAATATGTTCCGCGTCAAGGGTCAGGAAGAGCTCGCCGACAAGATCTGCCGCGACACCTTCGCAGACCGGGTGTTCTTCACCAACTCCGGCACCGAGGCGGTCGAGTGCGCCATCAAGACCGCGCGCAAGTATCACTGGTCGAAGGGCAACGCCGAACGGCTGGACATCATCACCTTCACGGGTGCCTTCCACGGCCGCTCGATGGCCGCGATCAATGCCGGCGGCAATCCGAAATACCTCGAAGGCTTCGGCCCCAAACTCCCCGGCTTCGTGCACCTCGAATGGGGTGACCATGAAGCGCTGAAGAAGGCCGCAGCCGAACCCACCGCAGCCGCCATCTTCGTCGAAGTCGTGCAGGGCGAAGGCGGCGTGCGCGCCATGCCGGAAGCCTGCATCCACGGCCTGCGCAAGATGTGCGACGAGCACGGCCTGCTGCTGATCTTCGACGAAGTGCAATGCGGCATGGGCCGCACCGGCAAGCTCTGGGGTTATCAGTGGGCGGACGGTGTCGAGCCCGACATCCTGTGCGCCGCGAAAGGCATCGGCGGCGGCTTTCCGTTCGGCGCCTGCCTGATGACCGAGGCCTGCGCCGAGCCGATGCAACCCGGCAGCCACGGCTCGACCTATGGCGGCAACCCGCTCGCCATGGCTGTCGGCAATGTCGTCTGGGACGTGATCTCGGACGAGGCTTTCCTCGCCAATGTGCGCCGCGTCTCAGGCGCGCTGCAGCAAGGTCTGAAAAGCCTGGCCGATACCCATCCGGACAAGGTGGAAGCCGTCACCGGCAAGGGCCTGCTCACCGGCATCAAGCTGAAGGCCGACCCGAAATCGGTGCAGGGCCTTTGCCGCGATGCGAACCTCCTGGTCGGCGTCGCCGGCAACAACGTGCTGCGCCTCGCCCCGCCGCTGGTGATCGAGGATTCGCACGTGCGCGAAGCGGTCGGCATCCTCGACGCCGCCCTGACGGCCTGGAAAGTTTCCTGACGGCCGTGCCGGCGTATGAGGGTTCGTGCCATTGCGGCGCGGTGCAATTCCGCATCGCCGCCGAAATCACCGACGTCTACCGCTGCGACTGTTCCCTCTGCCGGATGAAGGGCGCGCTGATGACGACCGTCCACGAGGACGCGTTCACGCTGCTCTCCGGCGCAGACAGCCTCAGCGAGTACAACTGGAACACCGGCATTGCCCGGCACTTCTTCTGCTCGAAGTGCGGCATCTATCCCTTCCACCGGAAGCGGGCGATGCCGGACCATTACGGCGTCAACGTCCACTGCCTGACCGGATTTGACGCGTCCGCGCTGGCGGTTCGTCAGGCGGAAGGGCGCGGCATGTCGGTACGGGCCAAGGCTGCACGGGATCTGTGGACCGGGCCGCGAGAGGCCTGACGGGCTCCGAAGACCCGGTACAAAAGTGCGGGGGCAGGCGAGAGAGCGGTGCCTACCCCCGTTTTCTGGCGCGTGCGTCCCACAGCTCGCAGGAACAAACTAAGGAGGATTTGGGGCGGCCGCTTCGGTGGTCCTACCCAAATTTGAGGCTGACCCTACCCATTTTTAAGGCTTTCCCTCGGAAATACAGGCCCTAAGTTAACCCTTGCGTGATCGGGGCCTGTCTTGCCGGTTTATGGCTGGACTGTGCCGCCGGGGGAACAAACTTTGTTGATTGAGCGCGACAGGCAGCTTTCCCTGCTCACGGCCCTCGCCGCCTCGGCCGGGGCCGGGCGCGGGCACATTGCGCTGCTCTCCGGCGAAGCGGGCATCGGCAAGACCACGCTGATCCGCCAGTTCAAGTCTTCTGCGCCGGACACCTGGCGCACCGCCCTCGGCGGCTGCGACCCGCTGTTTACGCCCCGACCGCTTGGGCCGGTGCAGGACATGGCCGAAGTGCTCGGCCCAGATGTCGACACGCTGGTCCGCGCCGGGGCAGACCGCCAGGCCCTCTTCGCCGCCTTGCTGAACGCGCTCGGCGACGGGCAGGGGCCCTTCCTTCTGATCTGGGAAGACCTGCACTGGGCCGACCACGCAACGCTCGACTTGCTCCGCTTCCTCGGCCGCCGGATCGCGCTGCTGCCCGTGTTGCTGGTGATCACCTTCCGGGGCAACGAAACCGGCGAGGACCATCCCCTCCGCAAGGCCATCGCCGACCTGCCGGAGGCCAGCTGCACCGAGATCGCGTTGACTCCGCTGACGCCGAAAGCCGTGGGCCAGATTGCGCGCGCGCAGGGCCTCACCGGCCAGTGGCTGTTCCAGGCCACCGCCGGCAACCCCTTCAAGGTCAGCGAAATCATCGCCGCGCATGCGGGCGACGGCGCCGCCCCGCCGGTCTCCGTGCGCGAGGCCGTCACCGCGCGTCAGGCCCGGCTCGATCCCGCCGCGCGCGACCTGCTGGAACTGATCAGCGTCATCCCCGCCGCCGTACCCGCCGCCCTGGTGCGCCAGCTCGCGCCGGACACCGCAGTCGGACTGATCGCGGACCTCACGGCGCAGGGCATCCTGCAGGCCTCCCCGTCCGGTGACCTGCGCTTCCGACACGAGATCGCCCGGCAGGCGACGCTCGACCGTATCCCCGCCGTCCGCCGCCGCGCGCACCACGCCAGCATCCTCGCCGCCCTGCGCGCGCTTGGCACCGGCGCGCATCTCGACCAGATGGTCCACCACGCCGCCAGCGCGCTCGACGGCGCCGCCGTGCTGGAGATCGCCCCGGAAGCCGCCGCCCGCGCCGCCGCCAGCGGCGCCCACCGCGAGGCCGCCGCGCACCTCGGCACTGCGCTGAAATTCGTCGACGCCGCCCCGCCCGAACTCGCCGCGACGCTCTACGAGCAATGGGCCTATGAAAGCGGGCTCGCCGCCCGCATCGATGACGAGGTGCTGGACGCGCGGCGTCATGCCATCACGCTCTGGCGCCTGCTCGGGCGGCAGGACAAGGTCGGCGAGAACCTCCGCTGGCTGTCGCGCCTCCACTGGTACCGCGGCGAGGCACCGGACGCTGCCCGCCTCGCCGACCAGGCCATCCGTGTGCTGGAGAACATGCCGCCCTCCGCCGAACAGGCGATGGCCTATTCCCTGCGCTCCCAGCTTCACATGCTGAACGACCAGATGGACGATGCCGTCGCCTGGGGCGAGCGCGCGCTGGCGCTGGAGGCGCAGTTCCCCAACCCTGAAATCCGCGCCCATGCGCTGAACAATGTCGGCACCGCGCTGGTTTTCCGGGGACGGACGGAAGGCGAGGCGATGCTGCAGGAAAGCCTCAAGGTCTCGCTCGCGAACGGCCTGCACGAACAGGCCGCGCGGGCCTATACGAACCTCTCCGAATACGCGGTGGAATTCCGCCGCTTTGACCTCGCCGAGCGCGTGCTGGCCGAAGGCATCGCCTTCGACACCGAGCACGACCTTGATGCCTGGACCCATTATCTCTCCGGCCGGCAGGCCCTGCTGCGGCTGAAGCAGGGGCGGCTCAAGGATGCCGAGACGATCTCGCGGGGCGTACTGGCGCGCCAGGATCTGACCCTGGTGATGCGTCTGCCGGCACTGCAGGTTCTGGCGCGGGCCAGCGTGCGGATGGCGGCGCCCGATGCGTCCGCGATCATCAACGCCGCCTACGAGGATGCTCTGGCGACGGATGAACTGCAGCATGTCGTGCCCGCGCGCCTCACCCTGATCGAGCACGCGTGGCTGAGCGGCAACCTCGCCGCCGGGCAGGAACATCTGGACGCGCTGCTGGCCCTGTCGGGCGCCGACCGCCACGCCTGGAATCTCGGCGAGCGCGCCGTCTGGGCCCGCCGCTATGGCCGCGCAGCGCCGGACGAGCGGCTGAACGATCTGCCAGAACCCTTCCGGCGCGAGCTGGACGGTGATCTCGCGGGCGCTGCCGCTGCCTGGGACGCGTTAGGGATGCCCTATGCCGCCGCCCTCGTCCGCCTGCAGAGCGATACCGGCGAGGTGCTTGGCGCCGCTGTGCGCGAACTCGGCGCCATGGGCGCGCAGGCCGCCGCCGATCTTGGACGCCGCCGCGCCGCCGAGCTAGGTGTAACCCGCGCCCTGCCGCGCGCCCGGCGCGGCGCTTACACCGCCGCCCGCGACCACCCCCTCGGCCTGACCCGCCGCGAACAGGATGTGCTGGCCCTCATCGTCAAGGGCTACTCGAACCGCGAAATCTCCGAAGCCCTCAGCCGCTCCCCGCGTACGGTGGAACACCATGTCTCCTCCGTGCTGGCCAAGCTCAGCGCCGCCAACCGCATGGGCGTGATGCTCCGTGTGCAGAAGGAGCCGTGGCTTCTGGGGTAGGAGGCGGGAGCCGCCCTTTACCCCTCTCCCGCTCTGCGGGAGACGAGGGGCCCATTGCGAAGCAATGGGAGGTGAGGGCCTACCGCCCCAGCCGCCGCCGGAATTCCTCATACCCGAAATCGGAGATCATCTCGACGCGCCCGTCTTCCCAGCGGATGGCGAGATTTGCCAGCGGCGTGCCGTTGAACGTGTTCGTCTTCACGAAGGCATAGTGCATCTGGTCGGTGAAGATGATCTCGTCACCGGGCTGCAGTGGCTTCTCGAAAGAATAGTCGCCGATGATGTCGCCGGTCATGCAGGTCTTGCCGCCGAACCGGTACGTATGCGGATGTTCGCCGGGTTGGCCTGCGCCGATCACGTCCGGGCGGTAAGGCACTTCCAGAACGTCCGGCATATGCGTTGAGGCCGAGGCATCGAGGATCGCCAGGTCCATCGCGTTCCAGTGCAGCGCCAGCACGGTCGCGTACAGCTCGCCGGTATTCACCACGAGCCCCGCGCCCGGCTCGAGGATCACCTCGACACCGAAGCGGGCCTTGAACGCCTTGATGGCGGCGATCAGCTTGTCGACATTGTAGCCCGGCTTGTTGAGGAAGTGCCCCCCGCCGAAATTCACGGCCTTCACCTGGCCGATATAGGCGGCGAAGTGTTCGGAGACATATTCGATCAGGCCGACCGAGCCTTCATGCAGGCTCTCGCACAGCGCATGCACATGGAAGATGTCGACGCCCGACCAGTCGACCTGCGCCAGCTTTTCCGGCACTTCGCCGAACCGGCTGGTCGGCGCGGTCGGATTGTAGAGGTCGCCGCCGAGCGTGGCATTGGAATAGCCGGGATTCACCCGCAGCCCGACATGGCAGCCGGCATCGCGCGCAATGTCGCCAAACCGGGCGAGCTGCTCAGCCGAATTGAAATAGATATGCTGCGCCACTTTCGTCAGCCGGCGGACTTCGTCTTCCGTATAGGCGGGCGAATAGACGTGCACTTCCTTGCCGAACTCCGCTTGACCCATGATGGCTTCCTGCTCGCCGGACGCGGTCGTGCCGTCGAGATAGTCCCGCATCAACGGAAACGCCGCCGGCATGGCAAAGGCCTTGGTGGCGAGCAGTATCTTGCACCCCGCCTCTTCACGCACACGCTTCGCCGTCTCCAGGTTCTTCCGGAGGCGGGCCGTGTCGAGCACGAAGCAGGGGGTCTTGATCTTGGTCATCTGTTTTTTCCGCTCATCCCCGCGAAGGCGGGGATCTGGTGAGGCAAATTCTCCCGCCTGCGATCCCCGCCTTCGCGGGGATGAGCGGAAGTAGAGGACTTAAGTCACCACCTCAAACAGCTCATCCTGATCATCCGGCCCGATGTCGATGATCGTCGTCGGCAGCCCGCGCTCGGCCACATCATCCAGGAACGGCTTCGAGGGGAACTGCTCGACGTTGAACACGCCCGGACCTTTCCAGATGCCGTGGAAGAACATCGCCGCGCCGGAAACCGGCGGCACGCCCGTGGTGTAGGAAACAGCCTGCGCGCCGACTTCCTTGTTGGTCTCGGCATGGTCGCAGACGTTGTAGAGCATCTTGGCGATCTCCTTGCCGCCCTTCCGGCCACGGACGATCACGCCGATCGATGTCTTGCCGGTATAGTTCTCGGCCAGCGACGAGGGCGGCGGCAGCAGGTCGCGCAGGAATTCCATCGGCACGATGTCCATGCCCTTGTGCTTGATCGGTTCGAGCGAAATCAGCCCGATTGATTTAAACACTTCGAGGTGCTTGATGTAGGCATCGCCAAACGTCATCCAGAAGCGGATCTGCTTCAGGCCCTTGATGTTCTTCACCAGGCTTTCCTCTTCCTCATGATAAATGAGGTAGGATTTGCGCGGGCCGACTTCCGGATAGTCCACCATCGTCTTGATCGACAGCGCCGGAATCTCGATCCACTCGCCCTCTTTCCAGTATTTGCCGTCCTGCGTCACTTCGCGGAGGTTGATCTCCGGGTTGAAGTTCGTCGCAAACGTCTTGCCATGGTCGCCGGCATTGCAGTCGACGATGTCGATATAGTCGATCTCGTCAAACAGGTATTCCTGCGCATAGGCGCACCAGACGTTCGAGACGCCCGGATCGAACCCGCAGCCGAGGATGGCCGTCAGGCCCGCGGCCTTGAACCGCTCCTGATAGGCCCACTGCCAGGAATACTCGAACTTCGCCACTTCCCGCGGCTCGTAGTTGGCGGTGTCGAGATAGTTCACGCCCGCCTCGAGGCAGGCATCCATGATCGGCAGGTCCTGATAGGGCAGGGCCATGTTGATCACGAGGTCAGGCTTCACCTTCTTGATCAGCGCGACGGTGGCGGCCACGTCATCGGCGTCCACCTGCGCAATCTCGATCGGCGTGACACAATCCTTGGCGACCTTCTCGCAGCTCTCGATCCGCCGCGAGGCCAGCGTGATGTGCTTGAATGTCTTGCGATCCATCGCGCATTTCTTGGCTACGACCGAGCCGGCCGCGCCGGCGCCGATGATGAGGACGTTATCCATGTCTGGCAATACTCCCGGGAGGATGGAAAAGGATGGCCTCCCTTAGGATAGTTCGCCCCGGGCGGCTAGAAGGCGGCTAGATAGGCCGGGCCTGCCTGCGGCACAATGACAGGAATTCGGAAGGGGCACATCTCCATCATCGCCAGAACCCCGCCGCCGCCCAGCCGGGCCGTGTTCAGCGGCAGGGACGGGGCGAACCCGGAGGCGATGGACGCCCCGCGGCACGGCCGCAAAAACCCGTGTTCCGGCTGTTCCGTCCGCATCTGGAAGGTCGAGCGGGCGTGCGGCGTCTGATCAAACCTCCCGTCCCATGCATCCTTTCCGGGCCCGGCGCGTTAGTGCGCAGGGACTGATCCCTCAACATGGGAATATTTTGACATGACACTTGAGAGCCTGCTTATTTTCCTCCTCATCGGCGCCATCGCCGGCTGGCTGGCCGGCGTGATCGTCAAGGGCTTCGGCTTTGGCCTCGTCGGTAACATCGTGGTCGGCATCGTCGGTGCCTTCATCGCCGGCCTGCTTTTCCCCGCCATCGGGTTCGGCCTCGGCGGCGGCATCCTGGCGGCGATCGTCCACGCCACCCTCGGCGCGGTGATCCTGCTGATCCTCATCCGCGTCCTCAAGCGCGCCTGATCCTGGACGGTATCTAGAACCCCTCTGCCCTCGGGGCAGAGGGGTTTTCCATGAAATCACCCATGACATGCCCCCCATAACAGGCTATGCGGCGCGCTTATTTTTGCGGGGGCCGCGCCCATGACGATCCGCCACTTTCTCGACATCTGGCCGCTGGAGCAGGCGGAGCTGCGCGCGATCCTCGATGAGGCGCACCGGGCGAAGAAAGCCCGCGCCGGCTGGCCCAAGGGCCGCATCGACACCGGCGCTCCGCTCGAGGGCCACACCCTCGCGATGATATTCGAGAAGGCCTCCACCCGCACCCGCTTCTCCTTCGACATGGCGATGCGCCAGCTCGGCGGCAGTTCGATCACCACTTCCGCCGGCGATATGCAGCTCGGCCGCGGCGAGTCGATCGAGGACACCGCCCGCGTCCTCTCGCGCTATGTCGACGCCGTGATGATCCGCGCCAACGACCATACCGACATCGAAACCTTCGCCGAAGCCGCCGGCGTGCCGGTCATCAACGGCCTGTCGGACCGCTCGCACCCCTGCCAGATCATGGCCGACCTGATGACGCTGGAAGAACACGGGCTTACCCTCCGGGGCGCCCGCCTCGCCTGGGTCGGGGATGGCAACAATGTCTGCGCCAGCTTCATCCACGCCGCCGCCAAGTTCGGCTTCACCCTCGCCATCGGCACGCCCCACCGCTACGCGCCGGACGAGGATGATCTCGACATCGCCACCGAACTGCAGGGCCGCATCGAACTGTTCGAGACCGCCGAGGAAGCCGTCGCCGGCGCCGACGTGGTGATCGCCGACACCTTCGTCTCGATGGGCGACCTCGACGCCGAACGCCGCCTCGAAATCCTCGAGCCCTTCGCCGTCACCGACGAGCTGATGGAACTCGCCAATGGCGGCGCCAAATTCCTGCACTGCCTGCCGGCCCACCGGGGCGAGGAAGTTGACGCCGAAGTCATCGACGGCCCGGCCAGCCTCGTTTGGGACGAAGCGGAAAACCGCCTGCATGCCCAGAAGGCAATCCTGCGCTGGTGCCTGGGCAAATAGGCCGGCGCCGGATCACGTTCCGGGGAGCCGCAGCGTCAGCCCTTGGCGCGCAATCCGGCTGGCTTTAGGCAGGAACTCATGGCCGACACCCTGATCCCGAACGCGAAATTCTCCGACCCCCACGTGACCGCGAAGGGCGAAACCCGCGCCAGTGTCGCCTGGTCCGGCCTCAAGACGCTCTGGTTCAACACCGGCACGCTCTGCAACATCACTTGCGCCAATTGCTATATCGAGAGCAGTCCCACCAATGACCGGCTGGTCTACCTGACCCGCGCCGATGTCGAGCCATACCTAGACGAACTCACCCAGCCCGCCGAAATCGGCATCACGGGGGGCGAGCCTTTCATCGCGCCGGAAATCATCGCCATCATGCAGGCGGCGCTGGAACGCGGCCACACGCTCCTTGTGCTGACGAATGCGATGCGCCCGATGATGCGCCCCCGCGTGCAGGCGGGTCTCGCCGATCTCGCCGCCCGCTATCCCCACAGCATGACCCTGCGCGTCTCCCTCGACTCGCACGACGCCGCCACCCATGACGCGGAGCGCGGGCAGGGGGCCTTCGCCGAAGCCTGCGCGGGCCTGAGCTGGCTGGCGGCCAACAACATCCCCCTCGCGCTCGCCGGCCGCAAGGCGCTGCACGAGGACGAAGCCGCCGCCCGCCAAGGCTACCGCGCCCTCATAGCCTCCCTCGGTCTCGCCCTCGATGCCGCAGACCCGAAACAGCTCGTCCTCTTCCCGGAAATGATCGCCCGCGATGATCCGCCGGAAGTTACCACGGCCTGCTGGGGTATCCTGAACAAGACGCCGGACTCCATCATGTGCGCCAGTCAGCGCATGGTCGTGCGCCGCAAGGGCGCCGCCAACCCCCGCGTCCTCGCCTGCACCCTGCTGGTCGACGACCCCGCTTTCGACCTCGGCGCCACCCTCGCCGAAGCCACCGCCCAGCCAGTCAAGCTCAACCACCCCTGGTGCGCCAGCTTCTGCGTCCTAGGCGGGGCCAGCTGTTCGGCCTGATGCCTTGATGACCGGGGCCCCCTTGTTCTGGCCCCCTTGTTCTGGAGCGCCCCCGCTGCCACATGGGGCACCTTGAAAGCCCCCCGCAAGGCGCCCCTCCCATGACCCAGATCCCCCACGAAACCGGCGATTTCGCCGCCACCTTCCAGATCGAAGGCCGCCCCATCCGCGGGCGCGCCGTCCGCATGGGCGCGCTCAGCATCTCCCCGATCCTCGACCGGCATGACTATCCCCACCACCTCGCCCAGATCCTCGGCGAAGCGGTGACATTGGCCGCCCTCGTCGGCGCCTCGCTGAAATTCGAAGGCAAGATCCTCGTGCAGGCCGAAGGCGACGGCCCGGTCACGCTGCTCGTCGGTGAGTACAACACCAATGGCAATGTGCGCGGCTATGCCCGCTACAATCCCGAAGGCTGGGCCAATCTGGAACGCGTCAACAAGGGCGGCGAGCCCCACATGCCGCAACTTTTCGGCCGCACCGGCCGCCTCGGCCTGATCCTCGTGCAGGACAATCCCGACATCCAGCCCTACCAGGGCATCGTGCCGCTCAACAAAGCGACGCTCGCTCAGTGTGCGGAAGACTATTTCGACATGTCGGAGCAGGTGCCCTCCAGCATCCGCATCGCCGTGGACCGCGCCGCCACCGGCGAATGGACCGCCGGCGGCATGTTGGTGCAACGCATCGCGGCCGACGACACGCGCGGCGAGACCGACGAAGGCTGGCGCGAAGCCGAAGTGCTGTTCTCGACGCTGACGCCCGCCGAACTGATCGATCCGGCCCTGCCGATGACCGAACTCCTCTATCGCCTGTTCCACGAACAGGGCGTGACGCTGGAGTCCGGCATGGCCGTGCTCGACCAGTGCACCTGCAGCGAGGAACGCCTCGTCACCACCCTCAGCCAGATGCCGGACGAGTCGCTGCGCGAACTCGTGGAAGAGGACGGCAACCTCTCCATCGACTGCCAGTTCTGCGCCCGCCACTACAACGTGGACATCTCCCGCGTCACCGGCCCGGTGAACTGAATCGGCGAGAACAGGCGATAAACTCGCGATACCAGGTGATAAAAAATGAGAATCTTTGAGAAAAGTTCGACACGCAATGTAGATTGAACGCAGCCGGATGAAGCAGTCTGGCGGGGGCGACAGGCGGGACTTGCGCCTACGAAATTCACCCCGCCCGAAACATAAAATCCAGCCTCTTCAAGCCGTTACAAGTTACTTCTCCAGCCCTTCCGCTACACCTCCGTGAACGGAGGTGTACTTCGTGCATGATTTCTTCGAACTGGATTCAACCTACCCGTCTCCGCGCATCCCGGCGGAAGCCGGGACCCAGACTTGAGCCTCGTTGCAAAGCCACCTCACAGGATCCCGTCCTTCGACGGGATGAGCGGAAACGGATGCGGGAAGGGGTGGAACCGGCGAGTCTACGCTCTGAACCTACTCCGCCGAATCCATCGCCAGGATCACCTGCGCATACCCGCGCGCCAGGCGACCCATGTTCTCGACGCTCGTGCGCTCATTGGTGCCGTGGAACCCTGTCAGCTCATCCGGCGTCAGCACCGCCGGCGCGAACCGGTACACATTCGCCGAAATCGCTTCGGCATAGCGCGCATCGGTGGCACCGAGCACAAGGCCAGGCGCTGCCGGCGCGCCGGGATAGGTCGCCTCCGCCACGCTCGCCAGCACGGCATAGGCGCGATTGTCCGTGGGCGACACATTCGAGGCGCCCGCGCCGCGAATGCCCTGCTGGCCGACGGCGATCTCGATGCCTTCGATATCCTTCGTCACCTCTTTCACATGTGCGATGATCTCTTCCTCAGTATTGCTCGGATGAATGCGGAAGTTCACCGTGGCCTTGGCGCGCTGCGCCAGCACGTTCTCCTTCGCCGAGCCTTCCAGCATCGTCGGCGCGGTGGTCGTGCGGATCATCGCATTACCTCCGGGAATCTGGCTCAGCTGGTCATCCACCATGCCCTCGAACAGCCAGAGGTTCGCGAAGGCCAAACGTTGCATGAACGGCATATCCTTGCCGGCGGCACGGAACATGTCGGCGGCAGGCGCCTCCTTCAGGGCGGATGGCATCTGGTTCTCGTCGAGCGCGACCACGGCGCGGGCGAGGTTCACGGCGGCCGAGTTGCGCGGCGGTGTGGACGAGTGCCCGCCCGCCGCCGTGGCGATCACCTCCAGCGTCACATAGCCCTTTTCCGCAATGCCGATGAATCCCGCCGGCTTGCCCGAAAGCGGCGAGGGGTCCAGCACCATGAAGCCTTCATCGAGCACCATTTCGGGCTCGATTCCGCGCGATTTCATCAGCGCCACCGCCGCCTCGGCGCCGGAGCCGGAGACTTCCTCGTCATGGCCGAACATGAAATAGACCGTACGCTGAGGTTTGAAGCCCGAGGCGGCCAGCGCCTCGGCGGCTTCCATCAGCGCCACCAGCGAGCCCTTGTTGTCGATCGCGCCGCGCCCGTAGATGTAGCCGTCGATGATCGCGCCTTCGAACGGCGCGCCGTCCCAGTCACCCTCGGTGCCGATATTCACCGGCACCACATCCTGGTGTGCCATCAGCATGACCGGTTTCAAGGAAGCATCCGATCCGGCCCACGTGTAGAGCAGCGTCAGCGTGTCCGGCACCAGTTCCTTCGTCATCGCGGCATGTGCTGCCGGATAGGCCTCCTCGAGCCAGACATGCAGCGCGAGCCACTCGCCTTCTTGACCGGGCCGCGGATCGCCGCTCGCCAGCGTGATCGTCTTGAACTGGATTGCGCGGGAGAGATTCTGCGCTCCGCGCTCGGCCGATATTTCCGGCGGCGCCGGCAAGGTCACGCGCCCGCCCACCGGCTCGGCGCCGTAGTTCATCGCATTGAACACCAGCAGCCCGGCGAATGCTGCAACTGCGAGCAAAAGCCCGATGAGAATGTTGCGGATCATGTGCGGCGGCCCTCCGGCTTTCTGTTGTCCGAGCGATTGCGCCGGGGCCTCGCCGCGTCAAGCTTGCAGCCACAAAAAAATGACTTGGCCGTCACGTTTTCACGCGTCACTGTGCCCCCATGACCGAAACAAAACCTAAGCGCCTCGGGCTCCCGCGCGTGTTCGCGCTGTCCACTTTGGCCTTCCCGCTCGCCGGTATAGGGTTGCCGGTCGGGGTCTATCTTTCGCCATTCTACGCCGACGAACTAGGCCTCGGTGTTGCCCTCACCGGCTTGCTTTTCATGCTGATGCGCATCTGGGATCTGGCGGTGGATCCCATCATCGGATCGCTGGTTGACCGGTTCAACAGCCGCTACGGGCGGGCGCGTCCCTGGATTGTTGCCAGCGTGCCGATGCTCATGGTTTCGGCCTACTTCGTCTATCTGCCGCCGCGCGAAGGCGTCACGGCTTTGTACTTCGTCTTCTGGATGGTCATCTTCTATCTCGGCGCCACGTTCCTGCAGATTTCGCGGAATGCCTGGGTGTCGGATGTGGCGGTCGATTATGACGACCGTTCACGCCATTTCGTGGTGATCGAAGTGGCCAGCATTCTCAGCGCTCTTTTTCTGCTCCTGTTGCCGGTGTTCATTGCGGCGAATGGAGGCGAAAACGGTGACCGGTTCGCCCAGGTCGGCGCAATGGGCTGGGCTCTGATCATAGCCCTTCCGGTCACAGCGTTCCTCGCATGTGCTTTCGTGCCTGACCCGCCGAGGATCAGTACTGGCAGCGATGATCACAAGCTGAGCTTCTCGATGCTGCGCAAGGCGCTTGAGAATCCTCTCTTGCGTGCGGTCCTTCTGCTCGAAGTGATGGTCGGTATCAGCATTTCGGTGACCTCATCGCTCTACCTTTTCGTTGCGGAATCGGTTTTCGGTCTCAGCGACCTGCAAGCAAGCCTGTTGCTGGTCGTGTTCTTCCTGTCGTCGGTTGTAGGCCTGCCGTTCTGGATGGCGATTGCCCAGCGCACAGAAAAGCACAAGGCGATTTGTGCGGCTGTCCTGATGTCGGCAGGCAGCTTCGCCTTTTACTTTGTCGTTGCCCAGTTTCCCAGTTTCTGGTCGTTCGCCGCTGCGGCTGTTTTGAACGGCTTTGCCTTTACCGCGCCGCTGGTGATCGGCCGGTCGATGACGGCAGACATTGCCGAAGAAGAGGTCTCCCGCACCGGCGTCAACCGGGCGGGGCTTTACTTCGGTCTCAACGCGTCGGCCTACAAGGTCGGTGCGAGCGTCGCGATTGGTGTGGGTTATCTGTTGGTCGGGCTCGTCGCAGGTTACGAAGCAGGCGCCGAAAACACACCGCAAGCCGTGCAGGGTCTCTTGATCATCTTCTGTGTACTGCCAACGCTGTTCTACATCGCCACCTACTTCATCATCCGCAACTATCCGCTGGACCGCAAGATGCAGGCCGAGATTGCCGCGAAGCTGGAGGCTCGGAACGCCAATATGAAAGCTGACGATCCTCTCGACCTGATGCCGGGTTGACGCCGCACGGTACGCTTCCCGTTCTGGATGACTTCAGAGATCTAGAACCCGCCGCCTTCGGCGAGCCAGTCCAGTTCGTCTGGCGTGCTGACCCGTCCGACGACGGCATTGCGGTGCGGGAAGCGGCCGAACTGCTGGATGGCGTCCCGGTGCTGGCGGGCATAGTCGAGCGTGGATTTCGTGAACTCGTCGAAGCCGGGACGCGCCTCTGCGTGGAGCGACGTGAACAGGTCCACCGAGCGCGCCTGCAGGCCTTCGTCTTCGGCATGTTCGAGCGGCAGGTAGAAGAACACGCGCTCGGCTTCCGAGAGGCCCAGGTCCTCGCGGGCGAGCAGACCTTCCTTGCACAGATGAAGCGCCAGCCGGTCCTGCGCAAACGCGCGCGGGGACTTGCGGAAAATGTTGCGGCTGAACTGGTCGAGCACGATGATCGCCGCAAGGCGCCCCTTCGCGCCACGCGCCGCCCAGTCCTCGGCCAGCGGTCCGGCGGACAGGGTCTCCAGCAGCGGCTGGAACCGCGCGGCGATCTCGACGTCCAGCGCCGCGCCGCCCTTGAACCACCTCTTGTTCTTCAGCTTCAGTTCGGCCGGTGAATTCGCCGCCTCTCCAATCCAGAAGGTCAGCACGTCCCCGGGGGCGGGCAGCGGGGTCATGGTGCCGGGCGCCGGGCGACGATCATGTAGTTCACCGACGCATCGCCGGTCAGTTTCCACTGGCCGGACAGCGGATAGAAGCTGACGCCAATCGGCGTCTCGGGTTTCATGCCAGCCCCGGTCAGCGCCGTTTCGACTTCTTCCGGCGTCACGAACTTCGACCAGTCATGTGTCCCCCGCGGCAGCCAGCCCAGCACATATTCGGCGCCGATCACGGCGGTAGCGAGCGCCTTGGCGGTGCGGTTGAGGGTCGCAACGATCATCAGCCCGCCGGGGCGAACAAGGCGCGCGGTATCGGCGAGGAACTGCGCGGGGTCCGCGACATGCTCGACGACTTCCAGGTTCAGCACGATGTCGAACAGCGGCTCGCCGGCGGCCAGCAGGCCTTCGGCGGTCCCGGCCCGGTATTCGATCTTCAGGCCCTGTTCGCCGGCATGGGTCAGCGCGGTCTTGATGTTGGCTTCGGAGGCGTCCACCCCGGTGACCGCAGCGCCGAGCCGCGCCATCGGCTCGCAGACGAGGCCGCCGCCGCAGCCGATATCCAGCAGGCGAAGGCCCTCCAGCGGTTTCAGGGCGCCTTTCGCAATCGAGAAGTGCCCCTCGGCCGTCTCCCGGATGAATTTCAAGCGGACCGGATTGAACCGGTGCAGCGGCTTGAACTTGCCGTGGGGATTCCACCAGTCCGCCGCCATGGCCGAGAATTTAGCGACTTCGGCCGCATCAATGCTCGGCGTCACCGGCGTCTCGAGAGAGGCCTCAATCGTTTTTGCCATTGTTTAGCAATCCTGTTTGATCCGCGCCGCAGTTTACCCTAGAGGGGCCGATATAGGACGCCCCCAGCGGGGCAGATAGCCGGTTGGGGCGAAATGGCGCGCACAGTACTGAAATTCGGCGGCACATCGGTCGGCGATCTCGACCGGATTGCCAACGTTGCCAACATCGTGGCCGCGCGCGCGGCCAAGGGCGAGCACATGGCCGTGATCGTCTCGGCCATGTCGGGCGAGACCAACAAGCTGGTCGCCCTGGCGGACGGGGCTGCCGGCAAGGACCTGCCGCGCCACCTCTATGACGACGAGTATGACGTGGTGGTCGCCTCGGGCGAACAGGTCACCGCCGGCCTGCTGGCGCTGGCGCTGCGGCGAAAGGGCCTGAAGGCGCGCTCCTGGCTCGGCTGGCAGCTGCGGCTGAAGACCGACAACAGCCACGGACGTGCCCGCATTCTTGGCTTTGACGACAGCTCGCTGCCGGATTCCATCGATAGCGGCGAGATCGCCGTGGTCGCCGGTTTCCAAGGCGTGACCGACGATTTCCGGGTGACGACGCTTGGCCGCGGCGGCTCGGATACGAGTGCGGTGGCGGTGGCGGCGGCGCTCGGCGCCAAGGTGTGCGACATCTATACGGATGTCGACGGCGTCTACACGACCGATCCGAGGATGGTGCCGAAGGCGCGCCGCCTCGACAAGATTTCGTATGAAGAGATGCTCGAAATGGCCTCGCTCGGCGCCAAGGTGCTGCAGACGCGCTCGGTCGAGCTGGCGATGAACCACAATGTGCCGGTGCGCGTGCTGTCGAGCTTCGTGAAGCCCGGCGAGGAAACCCCCGGAACGCTAGTCTGTGCAGAGGAAGAGATCGTGGAAAAGCAGGTTGTCAGCGGCGTCGCCTATTCGCGGGATGAAGCCAAGGTAACGCTCTATGGCGTGCCGGACCGGCCGGGATCGTCGGCGAAGATCTTCTCGGCGCTGGCGAAGGCCGGGGTGAACGTCGACATGATCGTGCAAGCCTCCTCGCGCGAAGCGTCCAAGGCGAACCTCGTGTTCACCTGCACCGAGCGCGACAGCCCGTTTGCCCGCGAGACGCTTGAGAAGCTGAAGGACGATGTCGGCTATGAGCGGCTGGAAGTGGTCCGCGACGTGTCCAAGATCTCGATCATCGGCGTCGGCATGAAGAGCCATACCGGGGTTGCCGAGAAAATGTTCACGGCTCTCTCGGAAAAGAGCATCAACATCGATGTCATCTCCACCTCCGAGATCAAGATATCCGTGCTGATCGCCGCGCCCTATACCGAACTGGCCGTTCGCGCCCTTCATACGGCTTTCGGTCTAGACTCAGAATAATCCGCCATCCCGAACGGGAGAGCATGCCCTACAACATACCGGCCACCCGTGTGCTCATGAACAACCTCCGCCAGGTGATGGCGGAGGATGGCGACACACGCTCCCGGCTTGACCATGTCGTGCGGCTGATCGCCTCCACCATGGTGGCGGATGTCTGCTCGATCTATGTGCGCGAGACCGATGGCGCGCTGCTGCTGATCGCCACCGAAGGCCTGAAGCCGGAAGCCGTCAACAAAACACGCCTCGCCGCGCACGAGGGCCTTGTCGGGTTCGTGGCGCGCACGGCCGAGCCGATTGCCATCGAGGATGCCCCGCGGCATCCGGCCTTCTCCTACCGGCCGGAGACGGGGGAGGACCCGTTCCACGCCTTCCTCGGCGTGCCGATCCTGCGCACCGGCGGGGTGACCGGCGTGCTGGTCGTCCAGAACCGGACGGAGCGCGCCTACGGCGAAGAGGAAATCGACACGCTGCAGACAATCTCGATGGTGCTGGCGGAAATCGTCCATACGCTCGAGACGGTGCCGGCCGCGCAGCAGGCGCCGGAGCGCAAGGTGCGCGGGCCGGGCGGCGGCAATCTCAAAGGCCGCATCTTCTGCGAAGGCCTAGGCTTCGGCCGGGCCGTGCTGCACGATCCGGTCGTCCCGGCGGCGAAGTTCTTTGCGACCGACATGACCGCCGAATCCGAGCGGCTGAACGAAGGCCTGATCGGCCTGCGCGCCTCGATTGACCGGATGATGATGATCGACGGCGCGGCCCTCGGCGGCGATCCGCGCGATGTGATGGAAGCCTACCGGCTGCTCGCCGAAGACCCGTCCTGGGCCGAGAAGCTGCATGAGGGTATCCGCTCCGGCCTGTCGGCGGAGGCTTCGGTCGACCGGGCCCGGCGCGAGCACCGTGCCCGGCTGATGAATGCGCGCGATCCCTACCTGCGTGAACGGCTGCATGACCTCGAAGACCTCGACAACCGCCTGCTGCGGGTGCTCGGCGGGGAAGAGGGCAAGCCCAAGATCAAGGGCGACCGCAGCGTCCTCGTCGCCAGGCGCCTCGGACCGGCGGAGCTGCTGGAATATGCCAAGTCCGGCCTGCGCGGCCTGCTGATGGAGGAAGCGGCGGCGTCGTCGCATGCCGCCATCGTGGCGCGCGCGCTCGGCATCCCGGCGATTGGCGGCATCGAGAACCTGACGACGCGGATCGAGCAGGGCGACTACATCATCGTCGATGCCGAGGAGGGCACGGTACACGTGCGCCCGGATGACGTGGTGTACGATGCGTACAAGGCCCGGGTCGGGCTGCGGTCGGAGCGGCAGGCGCGGTATGCGGCGCTGAAAGGCCTGCCGGCGCAGACGCTGGATGGCACGCACATCTCGCTGATGTTGAACGCCGGCCTCGATCTCGATCTCGACATGCTCGACCAGGCGGGCGCCGACGGCGTCGGCCTGTTCCGCACCGAGTTCCAGTTCCTCGTGTCCGAGACGCTGCCGCGGCTCGATGACCAGATCACGCTGTACCAGCGGGTGCTGGAACGGGCGGCGGGACGGCCGGTCGTGTTCCGCACGCTTGACCTCGGCGGTGACAAGGTGCTGCCGGCGCTGAACCTGCAGCGGGAAGAGAACCCGGCGCTCGGCTGGCGGTCGATCCGCTTTGCGCTCGATCACAAGGGCCTGTTCCGGCGCCAGCTCAGGGCGCTGGTTCGCGCGGCCGGGGATGGCCCGCTGACGGTGATGTTCCCGATGGTGACGGTGCCGGCAGAGTATCACGCGGCCAAGGCCCTGCTGATGGAAGAGATCGCCTGGAGTGCCCGGCAGACCGGCAAACAGCCCTCGAAACTGGAAGTCGGCGTGATGCTGGAGACCCCCGCGCTGGGCTTCTCGATGCAGGACCTGGTGGGGGAAGTCGATTTCCTTTCGGTCGGGACGAACGATCTCCTGCAGTTTTTCTTTGCAGCCGACCGGATGACCCCGTCGGTCAGTGAACGGTATGACCTCGTGGATCCGGCGGCGTTGCGCTATCTCAAGATGGTCGCCGATACCTGCAAGGCCGGGAACATCCGCCTTTCGGTCTGCGGGGAAGCCACCGCCTCACCGCCGGTTGCGCTTTGCTTTGCGGCGCTTGGGTATACCAGCCTCTCGATGGCGGCCTCGGCCATCGGCCCGGTCAAGCAGGCCCTGCGCGGGGTGGACCTGAACGCCTTCCGGGCGGGGCTTTTCGAGCGGATGGAAAATCCGAACGGATCGTTCCGTAACCAAGTGTTAGCACTCGCGGCCGAACATGGAATTGACACAGCTGACAGTTGAAGCGTGTTGCGGCGGCGAGAACTCGGCCTTACCTAGACTCTGGACCGGTTCTTGCCCCGATTTCATTTGGTGGCAACCGTGGTCAGTGAGACTGGTATACAATGGCACAGAACGTATCGCCTGAGCCGGCAAACGACAAACCCGAGGAAACAGGGCGGGTGGACGATAACGGAACGAACCGTTCGAATGTAATGCCGATCTCGCATGAAGCGGCACGGCAGCTTGATGCGCATGGCCGCCGCCTGCGCGCCGACGAGATTTTCCGCACCGGCCAGTATGAGGGCGAAGAGCTCCGCATGGGCCAGGTGCTGCGCCGCGTTCGCGAAGCGCTGGATCTGAACCTGGGCGAGATCGCGCGGTCGTCGCTGATCCGCGAGAATTTCCTGATGGCCATCGAGCGGATGGAACTGCAGACCATCGCGAAGGGCTACTTGGTGCCCTACCTGATCGCCTATTCCAAATATCTTGGCCTGCCGGAGCAGGACGTTGTGCAGCGTTATACACGCGAGTGCGGCGCGGTCGAAGAGGTGAAAACCTCGGCGCCGGTTCCGAAACTGGGCAAGATCACGAAAACCGGCACCGGCCTGCCCATTATCCTCGCGGGTGTGGGCGCGCTCCTGCTCTTCATCGCGGGCGGTGTCACCGCGGCGGTGCTGATGAACCGGGGGCCCGAAGAAGTGGTCTCGCCGACGGTTGTTTCCGTCAGCGGCGCCCGCGACAGCCTGTTTGCCGAGAACGCGACCACCACCACCGTTCCGGCCGACCTGCCGCTCGAAATCGTTGCTGTCCGCCAGGCCTGGCTGGAAGTGCGCGGCGCCGATGGCACGATCTTCCTCAGCCGCACGATGGCTGCGGGCGAGAACTATTTCCCCCGCCTGAAAGCCGGATGGACCGTGTCGGCCCGCAATGGCGGCGCCTTTGAATGGCGCGCCGGCGAGCTGGTGATCGGGCCGCTCGGACCCGAAGGGGCGCAGGTGTTCTCGATCAATGTGGACGACCAGCTGATCCGCGCCGCAGAAGTCTCTGCCCAGATGGTGGCGGACGCAGAGGCGGCGACGGCGGCTGCGAGCGGCAACGCCACACGCTAGGCCCTTTACCTGAGGCCTGCCCGGCGCCACATGTGAGCTCACAGGAAGCCCGAAAGGCGCTGGATAGCCCGATGAGTCACAATCCGATCCGCCCCTGGCGCAATATCGAGCGCCGGAAGTCCCGCCAGATCCGCGTCGGCAACGTGCTGGTCGGGGGCGATGCGCCGATTGCCGTCCAGTCGATGACCAATACGCCGACGGAAGACGCCGGCGCGACGATTGACCAGATCATCCGCTGCGCCGAGGCCGGCGCCGATATCGTGCGCGTCTCGTGCCCGACCGAAGAGTCGACCAAGGCGATGCACCAGATCGTCAAGGCGAGCCCGGTGCCGCTCGTGGCGGACATCCATTTCCACTACAAGCGGGGAATCGAGGCCGCCGATGCGGGCGCCGCCTGCCTGCGGATCAATCCCGGCAACATCGGCTCACAGGCGCGGGTGAAGGAAGTGGTCGCGGCGGCGCGGGCGAATGGCTGCTCGATCCGGATCGGCGTGAACGGCGGCAGCCTCGAGCGCCACCTGCTGGAGAAATATGGCGAGCCGTGCCCGGACGCGATGGTGGAGAGCGCGCTGGACCATGCCCGCATCCTCGATGACCTCGGCTTCCACGAATACAAGATCTCGGTGAAGGCCTCGGACATGTTCCTGACCGTGGCGGCCTACCAGCTGCTGTCGGAGGCGACCGATGCGCCGCTGCATCTCGGGATCACCGAAGCGGGCGGACTTCGCACCGGTACGGTCAAATCCTCCATCGGCATGGGCTCGCTGCTCTGGGCCGGTATCGGCGACACGATCCGAGTCTCGCTTTCGGCCGAGCCGGAAGAGGAAGTGAAAGTCGGCTTCGAGATGCTGAAGTCGCTGGGCCTGCGCACCCGCGGCGTCAACATCATCGCGTGCCCGAGCTGCGCGCGTCAGGGCTTTGACGTGATCCGGACGGTGGAGACGCTGGAGAAGCGGCTGGCGCATATTTCCGAGCCGATTTCGCTGTCGATCATTGGCTGTGTGGTCAACGGACCGGGCGAGGCGGCGATGACCGATCTCGGTTTTACAGGCGGCGGCAAGGACAGCGGCAAGATGTTCGTGAACGGACGGGCCGACCACAATGTGTCCACCGCCGACATGGTGGAGCATATCGTCAAGCTGGTCGAGGACAGGGCTGCAAAGCTGAAGGCTGAGCGGGAGACGGAGCAGGTTCCGGCGGAGTAGGGTTCAGGCGGGACCGCAGGTGCTGACCGGTACCAGCGCCGCCGCGGCATCGTACAGGCCTTGCGAGGGCGCAAGGCGGCGGATGAGGGCGAGCGCTTCCGGCTTCTTCACGGTGACCACATCCACGCCTTCGGCCGCTTCCACGGCCTGTCCTTTCAGGGCGACAATGATCGTCCGCGCGCCCGGCGCGTCCGGCAGGCGGGCGTCGAGCGAGCCGGCATAAACATTGTCCGTGGACGCATCAAAGATAGAAAGCGAGCCATATTCCGGCCAGGTCGGCACGGAGAGCGTGACCGGGCCGCCGGAGACATCGATGACGCAGATGGCGTAGGCGAGGTCCGGCGAGGGGCGCACGATGGTCTGGGTTTCGGGGGTGACGCGCGGGCTCATCTGCCAGGCGTGGACCGATATCCCGGAGCCGGTCATTCGCTCCCGGGCTTTCGACATGATGTAATCCGGCAGCGCATTCAGCACGATGAAATGCGCGGCGACGAGGCCGATGACGAAGGCAGAAAGGCCGATGACGGGCAGGCGCATCAGTTGGCCTCCCTGCAGCCGAGCTTCTCGATGGAGGGCGCCTGGAGCACCCGCTCCGGATCGGCGATGAAGTCAGCATCCGGTTTGTAAAGGCGCAGCGTCAGGTCGAAGTTTCCGCCCGCGCGGCTGGACACCCAGCCAGATCCCGCATCCGACGGGCTCGCCGACACGTCAAATAACCAGTCGGCAGGGTCGCCCGCCGAAGCGGCCTCCGTGAGGTCATAGGACAGGGCGTTGTCGATATTGTCCGGCAGGTAGCTTTCTGAATTGTACAGCGTGATCGACCACCATTGCGCCGGCATCGCTCCGCCTTTGACGCGGTAGTCGCACCCTTCGGCCAGGCGGTCACCGGCGTCGTCCGTGTTGCGGGTGAAATACACCGCCTCGTCCTTGGTGAGTGCGAGCAGGCCGTGCCGGGCGACGCGGGCGCGGGTCCACGGGTTGGCGGACTCGGAGCCGATGGTCCAGTCGCTGGTCCAGCCGCTGACATCCACCGCCCCGCCGAACCGGGCGCCGGGGCCGATGATGCCGGCTGCGGCCAAAGCTGTTCCGAGGCCCAGGAGGGCACCCAAAAAGAGACCGGCGAAGGCACTGACAATCTTCATTTGAACACGCTAACGTGACCGTTGCGGGATGCAAGCTGCAGGTGCGAAGACTGTCCGCCGTGGGCAGAAACGGCTAGCACTGGCCGCGTAACGAGGGATCTGACGGGCGCCATGTTTTTCCGGATTTTGCGATGGATAGGCCTGACCTTGCTGGCAGGCATAACCCTGCTCGTGGCGTCCAGCTGCACGATGCTGGGGCTCAATTATGCGAGCCTCGATACCGGCAACAAGCCGGCCGCCGTGCCGGCGCTCGACATCGACCGGCTGATGACGACGGAAGGCCGGGCCGAGGCGATGAAGCTGCTGGAGGACACGCTGTACGGTCCCTGGCCACAGGGTCTGCCGGTCTCGGTAGGCGACTGGCGGATCATCAATCCGGACTATCTGGACGGGCGCGGCACGCTTGAGGAAATCGACATCACGATCGGCCGGGGCGACGGCGCGCGTACCTTCCAATTGGTCGCGGCCTTCCCGGCGGTGGCGCTCGCCAACCCCCTGGTGCTGAGCCAGACGTTCAGTTCGAACTGCGCGACTTTTCCGGGCGAAGCCGTGATGAGTGAGGACGGTGATCCGTGTACGGCGCGGGATTTTGGGCCAATAGCGAGTTTCATCGTCACGCAGCTGTTCGGCGAATACATCGCCGAGGCACCGGTGGGCATGTATTTCGATTCCGGCTTTGTCTATGCAAGTTTCCATGCCGGGGATTTCATTCCGGACAGCACGCAGCTCGCACCGAACGCCATGGCCGAGCTTGGCGCGGACGTGAACCCGACCAGCACCCTGATGGCCTGGGCTTATGCCTTCTCGGCAGCGATGGATGTTCTCGAAGATGATCCGCGCGTGGCCACCAACCATACATCGGTCATGGGGCATTCGCGCCATGGCAAGGCCGCCTTGCTCGCGACGATCTGGGACCCGCGCATCGAAGCGGTGATCGCGCACCAGACCGGCTTTGCCGGGGCCTCGCTGTCGCGCTCGCCGACGGGCGAGCGGCTGGAGCGGATGGCGGAGACCTATCCGCACTGGCTGGCGCCGGACGCGCAGAAGTATGGCGATGATCCAAGCCTGCTGCCGTTCGACCAGCATCTCGTGCTGGCCCTGATCGCGCCGCGACGGCTGTTCCTCGGCAATGCGCGGCGGGACGTGTGGTCGGATCCGAACTCCAGCTACCGCGCAGCGCAGGCCGCGAGCGCGATGTGGGAAGCCTATGGCCGGCCGGGACTGAACGATAACGGCATGCGGTCGTTTGACCCGACGGACGGGATCGTCTGGTGGATGCGGGCCGGCGGGCACAGCGTCGTGGACAATGACATCCCGGCCTTCATCGCGTTCCTGCAGGCGCGCCCGATGCCGGAGGACTTGTCGTCCGCAATCGAGTTGCCAATGGCAGACGGGTCCAGATAAGGCTTGCCTGCAAACTCAGTTGGGAGGCTGATCCATGACCATCGACGTTGATTTCCTGAAACCCGTGCTCGCGCTCGTCCTGTGGACGCTCGTGATGTGGATCTGGATGTACGCCCTGCGCCTGCCGGCGTTTGCGAAGTACCAGATCAATCCCGACGATGCCCGCCATCCCGGCACTTACAGCGACAAGCTGCCCGCGCATGTCCGCTCAGCCGCGGACAATTACAACCACCTGCACGAGCAGCCGACGATCTTCTATGCCCTGATGTTCTTCATGGCGCTGACCGGCGGCAACGACAATCTGGCCGGTCTGGTGGCCTGGATCTATGTCGGCTTGCGGGTCCTGCATTCCTTCGTGCAGGTCGTGGTCGGCAAGGTGGCCTTGCGCTTCCTGGTATTTGCGGCGGGCACGTTCTGCCTGTTCTTCCTCGCCATCAAGGAAGCCCTGCGCATCTTCCTGATGTCCCCGGCGCTGTAAGGCTTCCAAGCGGCGTGAAACCGGATTAAAGGGCGGCCATGTCCTCCCTTTCCGTTACACGTCTCCAGCAGGTGATCGACCGGTTCGAGGAGGTCGAGGCCCGCATGGGCGCGACCTCCGATTCCAAGGAAATCATTGCCCTGTCGAAGGAGCATTCCGAGCTTCGCCCCGTCGTGGAGAAGGCGCGCCAGGTGCTGACCGCCCGGCGCGGGCTGGCCGATGCCCAGGCGCTGGAATCCGCTGGCGACTCCGAGATGGCGGAACTCGCCCGGATGGAGATCGAGGAGATCAAGGACATCCTGCCGACGCTTGAGCAGGAAATGCAGATCCTGCTGCTGCCCAAGGATGTCGATGACAAGGCCGACATCGTGCTGGAATTGCGGGCCGGTACCGGCGGCGACGAGGCGGCGCTGTTCGCCGGCGACCTGTGGCGGATGTACATGCGCTATGCCCAGATCAATGGCTGGAAGGTCGAGATCGTCGACGCCTCGGAAGGTGAAGCCGGCGGCTACAAGGAGATCATCGCCAACGTGTCGGGGGACGGCGTGTTTGGGCGGATGAAATGGGAAAGCGGCGTGCACCGGGTGCAGCGCGTGCCGGCCACGGAAACGCAGGGCCGCATTCATACCTCGGCGGCGACGGTGGCGGTTCTGCCCGCGCCGGAGAATATCGAGATCGAGGTGAAGGCCGAAGACATCCGCATCGACACGATGCGCTCGTCCGGCGCCGGCGGCCAGCACGTCAACACGACCGACTCGGCGGTCCGCATCACCCACTTGCCGACCGGCATCATGGTGACGAGTTCGGAGAAGTCCCAGCACGTCAACCGCGAGAAGGCGATGGACCAGCTGAAGATCCGCCTCTACGAGCGCGAGCGCGCCGAGAAGGATGCGGCGCGCTCGGAAGCGCGTTCCAGCCAGATCGGCTCCGGTGACCGCAGCCAGAAGGTGCGCACCTACAACTATCCGGAAAACCGTCTGACCGATCACCGGATCGGCCTGACGCTCTATTCGCTCGACCGGATCGTGACGGGCGACAAGCTCAACGATGTCGTGGAAGCTCTGATCACGGAAGATCAGGCGCGCAAGCTGGCCGCGATGGAGGAAGGCGCCTGAGCGTCCTGAATTTTGAACAGATGATCCGGGCCGCCGCAGAACGCCTGCGGGCCGCCGGTATCGACAACCCGCGCCATGATGCGCAGCTGCTGATGATCGAGGCGTTCGGCGATACACGCGCCGCGCTGATCACCGCCGCGCTCGCGGTTGTGCCGGCCGAGGTGCGGGCGCGGTTTGAAGCGTCCGTCGTGCGCCGCGAAGCGCGCGAGCCGTTGCAGCATATCCTCGGCTGGACGGGATTCTACGGACTGGAGCTGAAGACCGATGCGCGCGCGTTGATCCCGCGGCCAGACAGCGAGTGCGCGGTCGAGGTTGCGCTGGCGCTGGTACCGGAAAAGGGCAGGTTGGAAATTGCCGATCTGGGGACGGGTTCGGGCTGCCTGCTCGCGGCCTTGCTCGCGAATCTGCCGGACGCCGAAGGAACGGGGGTCGAAGCCGATCCCGCGGCTGCGTCGCTTGCCCGGGAGAACCTCGCGCTCTGCGGTCTGGAAGCGCGCGCCTCGGTTTTCGAGGGCAGATGGAGTGACTGGACCGGCTGGAAGACCGCCGACCTGATCATCTCCAACCCGCCCTACATCCCGACGCGGGTGATCGAATCGCTGGAGCCGGAGGTGAAGGATTTCGACCCGGCCGCCGCCCTCGATGGCGGCGCGGACGGGTTCGCAGCCTACCGGGAAATCATCCGCCTCGGCGGGACCTACCTGAAACGGCGCGTGCCGCTCGTGCTCGAAATCGGGCATGACCAGCGCGCCGCCGTGCTCGCCCTGCTGGGCGCGGCCGGCTTTACCGAAATGGGACACCGCCTTGATCTTGGGGGAAATGATCGCTGCGTGTGGGGGTTGGCGCCCGGCCGGGCCAACTGATTTTCCGCTTGGCGCCGGGCGCGTTCCACAGTAGAACCTTACCTGCGAGGGGCAGTCTGCCGGAGAGGCAGATAATTAACGCTGCCTTCGTTCGGGTTCGGTGGAAACGGATAAGTCCCTCCCCAATCCCGCCTGCAAGCAAGATGACCATTCGAAAACTTGGCTTGCCGGTGACCGCTGGTTTACGAACACAGGACAAGACCATTCATGAAACGCTCACGCGGTCGCAACAGGCGCCCAGGCGGAAATCAACAGAACGCCTTCAACAATCCGAACCGTCACTTTGAAAGTGTCGGCCCGGATGTGAAGATCCGCGGTTCGGCCCAGCAGGTGCTCGAGAAGTACCAGCAATATGCGCGCGACGCCCACACGAGCGGCGACCGGGTCCTTTCCGAGGCCTATTTCCAGTATGCGGAACATTATCAGCGCATCGTTGCCAAGCAGACGGACGCCCGCAACCAGCAGCAAGGCGGCCAGCCGCAACAGAACCGCAACAATAACGGGAATGGTAACGGCAACGGCAATGGCCCGCGCGACGACCGTGACCCGCGTGGCAACAATGACCGCGATCCGCGCGGCGGCAGCAACGAAGACCAGAACCAGGGTTATGACGACCAGGGCGAAGCGGAAGTCGTGACGCCGATGAGCGCCCGCCGCAATGACGAGGATGAATCCGATTCGCTGCGTGTCATCGACCGCGACGATGACCGGGACGAAGTGACCGATTCGAGTGAAGGCGCGCCAGCCGAGGCCCGCGGTGACCGTCAGGGCGGTGACAAGAACCGCCGTCCGCGCAAGCCTTACCGGCCGCGCGAAGAAGGCGCTGCCAGCGAAGATCGCCCACCCCGCGAGGAGCGCGCCCCACGCGAGCCGCGTGAGGCCCGCGAACCACGCCCGCCGCGTGAACCGGTGCCTGAAGTTGTGTCGGAGACGGACGGCGTGATGAAAACGCTGTCCCGCGGCCGCCGCAAACCGGCGCCGGAAGAAGGCGCCCCCGCGCCCGAGACGACGGACTAGGTATAAACCCTGCGACCAGATGCCAGCGCCCGCCCTCACCGGCGGGGCGTTTCATTTGCGGGCAGATGCTTGCGCCGGGCGGGCAGCCTTCCCAAATCCCCCTCAACAGACTGGCCGCCGCTGAGCGGGGCCGGACAGGACCCTTCAATCTGCCTTTCACAGGGGATGCAAAGCCATGAATATCGAACAGTATACAGAACGTGCGCGCAGCCTGATCCAGAGCGCCCAGACGCAGGCCCTTGCCGGCGGACACCAGGTGCTGACGCCTTCCCATATCCTCAAGGCGCTTTTTGACGACCGCGATCAGCTCGCCGTGAATCTGATCCGCGCCAGCGGCGGGCGGCCGGAGCTGGCGGTGCAGGGCGTCGACGCGGCGCTCGCCAAGCAGCCGAAGGTTTCCGGCGCGGGGGCAGGCGGTCTGCGGCTCGAACAATCGGGCGCGAAACTTTTCCAGGAGGCCGAAGCCGGCGCCAAGAAGGCGGGAGACGCATTCGTGACGGTGGAGCGCTTGCTGCTGGCGATTGCCGGACTTTCCGGTGATCCGGCGGCGGACGCGTTGAAGGCGGCGGGCGTTACGGCGAAGGGACTTGAGAGCGCGATCGCGCAGCTGCGCCAGGGCCGCACGGCCGACAGCCAGAATGCCGAGGAAGGCTACGAGGCTCTGAAGAAATATGCGCGCGACCTGACGAAGGATGCGCGTGAAGGCAAGCTTGATCCGGTGATCGGGCGCGACGAGGAAATCCGCCGCGCGATCCAGGTTCTCTCGCGCCGTTCCAAGAACAACCCCGTGCTGATCGGTGAGCCCGGTGTCGGCAAGACGGCGATTGCCGAAGGCCTCGCGCTGCGCATCGTCAATGGCGACGTACCGGAAAGCCTGAAGGGCAAACGCCTGCTCGCCCTCGACATGGGCGCTCTGATTGCGGGCGCGAAATTCCGCGGCGAGTTCGAGGAACGGCTGAAGGCCGTGCTGACCGAAGTGACGCAGGCCGAAGGCGGCGTGATCCTGTTCATCGACGAGATGCACACCCTTGTCGGCGCCGGGAAATCCGAAGGCGCGATGGATGCCTCGAACCTCTTGAAGCCGGCGCTCGCACGCGGCGAACTGCATTGTATCGGCGCGACGACGCTGGACGAATATCGCAAGCATGTCGAAAGCGACCCGGCGCTCGCCCGCCGCTTCATGGCGGTGTTCGTGGACGAGCCGACCGTGGAGGACACGATCTCGATCCTCCGTGGTCTGAAGGGCCGCTATGAGGCGCACCATGGCGTGCGAATATCGGACGCCGCAATTGTCTCGGCAGCGACGCTGTCGAACCGCTATATCACCGACCGTTTCCTGCCCGACAAGGCCATCGACCTGATGGACGAAGCGGCGGCGCGTCTGCGCATGCAGGTGGATTCGAAACCGGAAGAACTCGACGAGATCGACCGGCGCCTTATGCAGCTGCGGATCGAAGCGGAAGCGCTGAAGAAGGAAAAGGATACCGCCTCCAAGGACCGGCTGCACTCCATCGAGGGCGAGATTGCCGGGCTCGATACGCGCTCGCGCGAACTGGCCACCGCCTGGGGCGCCGAGAAGGACAAACTGAAGGGCGCGGCCTCCGCCAAGGAAAAGCTCGACCGGGCCTATTCCGACATGGCCGAAGCGCAGCGCCAGGGCGATCTGGCGAAAGCGTCCGAGCTGAAATTCTCGACCATTCCGGCGCTCGAGAAACTGATCGCCGAAGTCGAAGCCAAGGGCGACGCCGATGGCGGGCTGGTTTCGGAAGTCGTCCGTCCAGAGCATATCGCCGGCGTCGTCTCGAAGTGGACCGGCATTCCGGTCGACAAGATGATGGAAGGCGAGCGCGAGAAGCTGCTGCGCATGGAAGATACGCTGCGCGGCCGTGTGGTCGGGCAGGAAGATGCGCTGCTCGCCGTCTCGAACGCGGTGCGCCGCGCGCGGGCTGGCCTTCAGGATCCGAACCGGCCGATCGGCTCGTTCCTCTTCGTCGGCCCGACCGGTGTCGGCAAGACGGAGCTGACCAAGGCGCTCGCCGGCTTCATGTTCGATGACGAGACCGCCGTGCTGCGGCTCGACATGTCGGAGTATTCCGAGAAACACTCGGTCGCCCGCCTGATCGGCGCGCCGCCCGGCTATGTCGGCTATGACGAAGGCGGCGCGCTGACGGAAGCCGTCCGCCGGCGACCGTATCAGGTCGTGCTGTTCGACGAGGTCGAAAAGGCGCACCCGGACCTGTTCAACACGCTGCTGCAAGTGCTCGACGATGGCCGACTGACCGATGGCCAGGGACGTACCGTGGACTTCAAGAACACGATCATCATCATGACCTCGAACCTCGGCGCCGACGCGTTGGCGAGCGGGGAAGAGGGCGAGGTCTCCGAACACGCCCGCGAACAGGTGATGAACGCGATCCGGCGGCACTTCCGCCCCGAGTTCATCAACCGGATTGACGAGATCGTCTTCTTCAAACGGCTCGGCCGCAGCGAGATCGACCATATCGTGGACATCCAGATGGGCCGGCTCGAAGGCTTGCTCCGCGAAAGGAAGATGAAACTCGACCTCAGCCTCGCCGCTCGTAACTGGCTGGCCGCGCGCGGCTACGATCCGGTGTACGGCGCGCGCCCGCTGAAACGCGTGATCCAGAAGGAGCTGCAGGACCCGCTCGCGCGCCTGCTGCTGGAAGGCCGCATCCTCGACGGCGAGACAATCCTCGTCGATGTCGAAGGCGACGCGCTGTCGATCAACGGCGTGCCGAACAACTTCGCCAAAGGCCGGACGGCATTGAACTGAAACCTAACGCGAACCCTGCTGTGTGGCTTTCAGGTCCGCTGTCTGCGTCGTGCCGGCAGCGGGGCCCACCGGATCTGCGCCGCGCAGCTTGTCGATCACGTCGCGCTGGACCTTGAAAGCGTTGAAGGCGCTGGCATTTCGGCTGAGGTCGCGCCCCGTGGGCAGTTCCAAGGTCATCGGGTTCACATAGGCGCCGTTGCGCAAGACTTCGTAGTGAAGGTGGGCGCCGGTGCTGGAGCCGGTCGAGCCGACATAGCCGATCGTGTCGCCGCGCATCACGGTGCGGCCGGGTGTCAGGCCTTCGGCGAACGCCGACATGTGGGCATAGACGGTCTCGAAGCCGCGATCATGCTGTATGCGGATGAACCAGCCATATCCCTCGCCGTACTTCATGTCGGTGATGAGGCCCGAGCCTGCGGCGCGGATCGGCGTCCCGGTGGGCGCGCGGAAATCGACGCCGGCGTGCAGAAGCATGTCGCCGGTGATTGGATGGATGCGGTTGCCGAAGCCGGAACTGATCTCGCCGCCGCGCACGGGGTCGCGCACGAGGAACTCGTCGCCGGCCGCGCCGTTGCGATTGAAGAACTCCGGCACGCCTGTGTCTTCCGGCGTGTACCGATACCAGCTGCCGGCAGCCTTTTCGCCGTTGAAGGCGGCGAAAAGGAGATCGCCCGCCTCGAGGAAGTTGCCGCGTTCGTCGGCGATCATCTCGATGACGATGTCGAAGCGTTCGCCCTTGCGGCCGCCCTGCGCGAGCGCGCTGTCTTCCGGGAAGAGGCTGGCGAACGTGTCCGCATGGGCGCGTGTGCCGCCTTCGTCCTGGATGGCGTCGGCTAGGGTTGTGCTGATCTTACCCGAGATGCGATGCAGCGCGATGGACGTCTTGGCGGAGAGCACACTGGCGAAATAGGTGCCGTCCTCGCGGCGGGTCGCCGCCAGTGTCGTTTTCGGATCGATCCGTATGCTGACACCGGTCAGGACCGGCATGTCGTCGGGCCCGGTTTCGTCGAAATAGGCGATGAACGGTGAGCCGGGGCGCAGGCGCGCGCCGCGTGTGGGCGCCGCTTCGCGCAGGGCAGTCGCGGCGGCGCTGGCGTCAATCTGGGAAGCGCCGAGCACTTCGAGCGCATCGGCGGTGGCAACGTTCGCGGTGATGCGGCCGTTGCGGGCGGATGTGGCCTCGGAAGGGGCTTCAAGGCGGAAATCGGTGGAGGCGAAGCCCTGCGTGGCTGCCGGGGCCGGCGCCGCACGAACCGTCAGGAACAGTCCGGCCATGACCGCGAGGACGGCGACGGCGCCGAAGCGCTCAAGCCACCGGTACGGCGATTCGAGCCGCCTCACGGTTGCGGGTATCTGCGGCTTCGGACTCGCCATGCATTAACCTCGTTTCCTGAAGAAAAGGCCTTCAAGCACGGGCTGAGCAAGATCGGGGCCAGATTCCCCTTTCTGGCGAGACTACAGGGAATACTCGCGCTGCAAGCGCAGGATCAGGGCGTCGGGGGCGGGGCTGTATCAGACGGCGCCGCAGGAGCGGACGCATTCACCAGCGAGGCCGTGGCGATTGCCCCGCCGTTGGCGACACGCAGGGCGTCCACCATGGCCTTGTGGGCCTTGAACTCGGCCAGCATCGCCGGCTCTTCCTCGAGCTTGCGGCCATTCGGCAGCTTCAGGGACATCACATTCACCGGTTTGCCGTTGATGTAGACCTCGTAGTGCAAGTGTGGGCCGGTCGAGGCGCCAGTCGAGCCGACATAGCCGATCACGTCGCCCTGGATCACCTTCTTGCCGGGTTTGATGCCTTTGGCATACTTCGAGAGGTGCGCGTAGGCCGTCTCATAACCACGTGTATGCTTGATGCGGATATAGTTGCCATAGCCACCATTCCGGCTCGCGCGTTCCACCGTGCCGTTGCCGGCTGCGTAAATCGGCGTGCCGGTCGGGGCCGCGAAGTCCGTGCCCTTGTGCAGGCGGGTGAAGCCGGAGATCGGATGTTTCCGGGTGCCGAAGTTCGATGAGATGCGGGCGCCGTTGATGGGCGTTTTCATCAGGAACTTGGTGGCGCTCTCTCCATTCTCGTCGAAATAGTCGGCAACACCATCATCGGAGGGCGCGAAGCGGTAAAAGCCGCGCTTCAAGGCCTTGCCGTTCAGGGCCGCGTAAAGCACTTCGCCGTTGCGCACGCGGTTTCCGCGTTCGTCATACGACGTTTCAAAAAGGAGTTCGAACCGGTCACCCGGATAGATTTCGCGCTGGAAGTCGATGTCATAGGCAAAGGCGCTGGCAAAGTCGGCGACCTGTTGGTCCTCGGCGCCAAGCGCAAGCGCGGCAGAATAGATCGAGGATTCGATCTCTGCTTCGACGCGCAAGTGGCCTGGTGTGAGCTTGGCGTAGAGGGGCGTGGCAGACCAGCTGTCGGTCGCCGTGCGCGTGATGAGGAGGCTGCGATCGGCTTCTGCGCGGACGGAGACGGCTTTCAGCTGGCCGTCCTCGAAGTAGGCTTCGGCCTGGGTCTTGCCCGGCAGCAGGCGGCGGCTGTCGATCAGGTCGGTGCCCGACAGCGTGTGCAGGGCGGCGCCGGCGTCGCGCGGCTCTGCGCCGAGGCGCGTCAGCAGGCCGGTGAGGGTTTCGTTACGCTCCAACTTGCCTTCGATCCGCTCCAGCGGCTTCGCATCGACCACGTCCCAGGCGGTGACGAGGCGGGCGGCGAGGGGCACGGGAATGGCCGCGTTGGCGGTTTCGGTCAGCGGGCCCGGCGTTCGCCCGGCCATGACGATGCCCGCAATGGCAGACGCGCTGCCGAGGATGGCAAGGACGATCAGGCTCTTGATGCCCTGCGACAGGCCGGATTTCGGGCGCGCAAGGGCTTCCGGGGTCTCGGCGGTCTCGTATGGAAGCAAGGATCCGTTTCCTGTCATTCTGACGCCCCCCGGCCCAAAAGGCTGACACGCCCACTGCTTGCCCCACTATCGTCTCGCTTCCCGCTTAAGGATTCAAGAACTTGCGGCGGAAGTGTTAGATGCCAAGTTAGGACTTTAAGTCGTAGGAAAAGCAAGAAGCAAGCCGGACGAACCAGTGATCCCTGATGACGCCCCCGAACAGGCCGTGCCTGCGGAGCCTGCACAGGGGCGCCGCGGACCACGCCTGTTGTACGTGATGGGCGGATTCTTCTTTGTTTTTCTGGGCGGTTCGCTGCTTCTCTGGTTCCTGCGCAAACCCGTGGCCGAACAGGCGCTTGCGGCCTGGTGCGCCGAGCGGGACCTTCAGTGTGACGCAAATTTCACCGAACTCGATACCTCGGGGCTAACCGTATCGGCAGTGAAGGTCACCTCTGGCGCCGCTGTGCCCGCCGAGGCGTCACAGGTCCGGGCCGACATCCGCTGGACCGGATTGTTCACGCCGGAAGTCACCGGCGTTACGGTTAACGGACTTTCCCTGCACGGCACATTAGATTCCGAAGGCTTGCACTTCGGCGGTCTCGAACGCTTGGCCACATCCGGCAGCGGGGGCGGAACGATCCCGGCCATCGACATCCGCGATGCGCGCATCCTGCTCGATACACCGGCCGGGCAGGCGAGCGCCACGCTTAACGTTTCCGGCACCTTGCCACGCGACGGCGTGCTGTCATTGCAGCTTGATCCAGGTGTGCTGTCCAACCCGCTCGCCCGCGCCGACTTGCGGGAAGGGCGGCTGGATGTGCGCGCGGTGGACGGCGAGGTCGATGCAGAGCTGGGAGTCGTCATCAGCCAAGCCGCGCATGAAGATTACGGCCTCGACGATTTCGACCTGCTGGCCCGCGCCGAATTCCATGAGGACGCTGGCCATCCCGGCGCCTTCGAATGGTCGCTGCGCGCCGCGCGGATTGCGTCACCCGACTTGCGCGCCACGGATATCCGCACCACGGGGCGGGCCGAGTTTGCGGCCATGCCGGATGCGACGCTTGTCAGTGTGCTGAGCGAACTCGCGGGCGCCGTGTTCCAGGGCGAGGCGGCCAGCCTGACGCTTTCGGGCTACACGTTCAATTCCGCCCAGTTCAACGGTGAACTTGCCGGGCGCGCCGGAGACGTGTCCGGGCCATTCATCGCATCGACCGGCATTGTGACCGGTCCGGCAGGCTCAGTGACGTCGCTCTCGCTTGCAGGCGAAATGCAACGCAGTGCGAACGGCAAGGCGGGTTTCGAGGGCAAGGTGACGGCCACCGGAGCGGCGCTCGACAATGACCTTCGGGCGAGCACTGGCGCGGCTTTCAGCCTGCCGGGTGTGCTCGCCGGACATGCAGATGCTCTCCGTGCTTCGCTCGACCGGGCGCTGACCAAATTCGATGCGGAAATGGGCGTCGCCCTGAGCACAGAAGGGACAGCCTTCACCGCGTCCGCCATCGGGGAGGGCGTTCTCGGCGCGGCGTCAGGGCTGAACCTGACCGCCTCGCCCGCTGAAAACGGTACGTGGGTCACGGTCTCCGGGAAAGGCGTCGCGGCGCAAGGCCGCGTTGCGCTGTCCGGCGGAGGGGCGCCGTCCGTGTCGATGGATGTCGGCCGTTTCGACGTTCGCCCCGAAGGCGTCAGTCTCGCCGCCAAATCCCTTCGTCTCTCCAACTGGTCCGTGAGCGGACGAACCCTTGCCGCCAATCTGAACGCCATCACGCTGGAGAGCCGCCCGGACGACCTGGTCATCGTTGGCGCGGGACAGCTGTCCTTTGCCGGCGAGGCAGGCGGCGTCACGCTGGCGCCCACCTCCCTCAAGGGGGGGCTGGACGCCGCGCGCGACGCGTCCGGCTGGCGCGTGCAGGCGGCAGGCGCGCCTTGCCTTGCGGTGGATACGCGGGGACTGACCCTCGGCGCGATAGACGTTGAGCCGGCAAAATTTAACGTCTGTCCCGTCAATGGCCGCTTCATGCGCCAGGCTGCAGAGCCGGGCGGCTCGGCCTCATTGGGCAACCTGAGACTGCCCTTCACAATGGAATCCGGGGCCGGCGCCCTGTCGCTTGCGGGCGCGGAGATCGACTGGACGGCGGCCAAGGGCTTCGCGCTTGCGGTCAGCGCAGATAACCTCGACATGCCGCTGACAATCGGAGACCGTACACTGACGATTGCCGGCAAGGCGCCGCGCATCGATGTGGCCACGGGCAAGGGGCCGGCCCGGATCGCTGCGCGCCTCGGCGCCACTGTCTTTGGCGGCACGATGATCCCGGCAAATGTATCGGCCAGTGCGTTCACGTTCGATGGATCGAGCGCTGCGTCCGGTGTTGAGGGCGCCGTGACAGGCAAGGGCGTGCTGATCACCGATCTCAATTCCGACCCGATCTACCGGCCAATCGCGGCGGAGTTTTCCGGGACTGTGGGCGACAACCGGCTGCGCATCACAGGCCCGTTGAATCTCAAGTCGATCGGCACGCGGCTCGCTGATGCGACGCTGGATCTCGACATCCTGAAGCTTGACGGCACGGCGAAGGTCACGTCCCGGCCACTGGTGTTCCGGAACGGTGGTTTGCAGCCGAACATGATCTCGGACCGGTTGACGGGCCTGTTCACGGATGCAAACGGCAACGTCGCCGGCGATGCTCGCTTCACGATAAACGACGGCAAGATCGCCGGTACGGCCGACGTGCGTATCCAGAATTTCGGTTTCCAGACGACCCGCCTCGGCCGCGTGTCCGGCATCAACGGCACGGTCAACTTTGCGGACCTGATGGGCCTCGTGACCGCGCCGAACCAGGTGTTCACGCTGGCCAGCGTCAATCCGGGTATTCCGCTCACGGACGGCCGCATCGTCTACGACCTGCGCGAAAACGGTATCCTTCATCTCGACAGTGTCACGTTCCCGTTTGGCGGCGGCAAGCTGGCGATCGCGCCGTTTGACTGGGCGCTCGAAGGCGGCCTGAAGGATCAGTCCGTCGCGGTCACGGCAGACGCGATCAGTATCACCCAACTGGTCGAGATCCTGAAATTGCCAGACACCGTGGCAACCGGCACGCTCAGCGGCACGTTCCCCATCGTGTTCACGGACAACCGCGTGCAGATAAAGGACGCGCGCCTGAAGGCCGACGAGCCGGGCGGGCGCTTGTCCTATACCGGCGGCGCCGTAGATGCGGCGGCCGGGCAGGATGCCAATGCGAGCCTGGCATTCGATGCGCTGCGCGATCTCAAGTTCGAAGTGCTCGAAATCGGGATCGACGGCGACCTTGCCGGTGACCTGCGGGCGGAGTTGTTGCTCGTTGGCGAGAACATCAACCCGCTGCCGATGGGCAACCGCCTGACACTGCCCGCCGGCCAGGCCTTCGAGTTTGCGATCGGGTTCGACCTGCCGATCGGCAAGTTGATCGAGAACAACCTCGGTTTCGTCAACCAGCAGGACCTGATCGACGCGACGGTAGACCTTTTGAATGCCGAGGAGGTCGCGGACGACGCAGAGGCCAAGCCGTCTGGCACACCCGCGGGTGAATGACGGGCAACGCGCCAGTCGATTGACGTTAAGGCGGGCCGTGTCATTGTCCGCCTGTTATCTCAGGAGACTGCCGTCATGGCCTACAAGAGAATCCTGCTTGTCGCAGCCAGCGCCGCCACGCTCGCGGCCTGCACGCCCACCATCCGGATTGAGCCATCCGACAAGCCCATCAAGATCGATCTGAACGTCAAGATCGACCAGACCGTGCGTATCCAGCTCGACCGCGAGGTCGAAGACCTGATCGCCAACAACCCAGACCTGTTCTAGCCGCGAAGTAGAGGAGACATTCAATGACTGCCCTTCGCACACTCCTGATAAGTATCAGCCTTGCCCTTGCGGTCTTCGCCTTCGCGCCCACCGCCTCGGCGGGTGACCCGGTGATCGATGCCGCCATCTCGTCCGGCACCGTTGGTGAACGGATCGACGGTTACCTCGGTGTGGTCGGCACCGCCGACGCCACAACCGTCCGTAAGGTCCAGGACATCAACAACCGCCGCCGCGCTGTCTACGAAGAGACGGCCCGGGAAAACAACACGACCGTGCAGATTGTCGCCCAACTCGCCGGCGAAAAGCAGATCGCCAAACTTGAGCCGGGACAGTTCTACATGGACGATTCGGGCGTCTGGCAGAGTAAATAGGCTTGTATCGCGTCCGCCGGGCCTTAGCTTGGCGGACGCATGTTAAGCATCATCATCTGGACAGCTCTGGCTCTCGTGGCCCTTGGCGCGCTCCTCTGGGGCGCGACCTTTTTTTGGCAGGGCCTCGGCAGCGGGATGAGCGGCCATGGCTGGTTTGCCTACATTCTGGGCGGTGTGCTCACCCTCGGCCTGTCTGCCGGTCTTTTCGCGCTCAGCTTCTACAGCGCGCGCCACGGACACGACGATATTGACCCACCGCAAGGCGGGTAGTCCGGGTCGCAAACGCGGGCGTTACAATCGTGTCACTCACGCTTGATTGACACACCGCCCGGCGCACCCGATTCTAGCGTATGGCTGGATCCAAAGACGGGCTGAAACCAATGAACCTCGACCCTGCGCGTTTCGCGGCGTTTATCGCTGCGCGTCTCTGTCACGACATTGTCTCGCCGGCGGCCACGATGTCGCTGTCGCTGGAGATGCTCGATAGCCCCGGCAGCCCGGAAGAAAAGGCCCACAGCGAGCGCACCTTGCGCGAAGGCGCCCAGAGCGTGGCCGCGACCCTGCAGTTCCTGCGGTACGCTTTCGGCTCGATGGGCCTGCAGCCCGGCACGGCTGACCTCTACCAGTTCAAGAAGCTGACCGACGACTATGTCCGCTTCCAGAAGCCGAGCCTGGAATGGGACCTCGCCACCACCGAACTCGGCTATGGCCATGCCCGCCTGATCATGAACCTCGTGATGGTGGGCCTGACAGCCACCGTGCGCGGCGGCGTGATCCATATCCGGGTGCGGGAAGAGGGCGGCGTCAAGAACGTCGTCATCACCTGTAAGGGCGACCGGGTGATCCTCAAGGAAGACGTCGCCAAGGCGCTGGCGGGCGACGAGCCGGAAAGCGGCTGGCGGCCAGAGAATATCCAGCCCCTGTTTGCCAAGATGACCTGCGACGGCCTTGGCGGCACGCTGCATGCCAAAACAACGCCCGACGGTATCGTTTTCATGGCCACAGGCCTGCGCCAGCAGACCCCCTGAGGCCAAACGTAAACGTTTTGGTCAGGGTTTGTTAACACCTCTGAGGCACCCCTTAAGGCGTGTAAAAGCTCAATCCAGCGGAATTTCGCGCCATGAAGACCTGCCTGATAGTGGACGACTCGCGGGTTGTCCGGAAGGTCGCGTCCCGGATTGTCCGTGACCTGGGCTTCTCCGTGTCCGAAGCGTCCGATGGCGGCGAGGCGCTCAAGATGTGCCGCGAAGCCATGCCTGACGCGGTGATCCTCGACTGGAACATGCCGGTCATGAACGGCATCGACTTCGTGAAGGCCCTGCGCCGCGAGGACGGGGGCAAAACGCCCCGGGTAGTCTTCTGTTCGATAGAGAATGATGCCGAGCACATACGCGAAGCGCTCAGTTCGGGCGCCGATGAGTTCATCATGAAGCCGTTTGACGCGGATATTCTCGAAAGCAAATTTGCCGAAGTCGGCCTTATCTGAAGCCTTTCTTAAGATTGGGCCGCCTACTGGTAACGTTTGAGGCCCCGCGCCTCGAAGCGGAGCAGCGGATGCAGGACAATATTTTCAACGCGCTCGCCGATCTGGCCCTTAATGCGTCGGGCCAGTCGGTCCTGCCGTCGAAGGCCTACCTGATCGAGGCGCGCCTCGCCGGCATTGCCCGGCGTGAGGGCTTCGGCAGCCTCGACGACCTGGTCCACTGCCTGGAGTCGCGCCAGAATCCCGTTTTCCGCGCGGAAGTCGCCGCGGCCATCCTGTCGCGCGACACCTGGTTCTTCCGCGAGACGGCCGTGCTGGAGGCGCTCGTCGGCACCACGCTGCCCGAGCGCCTCGCCGCCTCGCCGGCAGGGCGTATCCGCATCTGGTGCGCCGGGGGAAGCACCGGGCAGGAAGCCTATTCCCTGTCGATGCTGCTGGAGGACGAAACGCCGCCCGGCCTTTCCGGCGCGAAAATCGAAATCCTGTCCACCGACTTCTGCAAGCAGGCGACCGAAAAGGCCCGCCTCGGCACGTTCGGCCATTACGAAGTGCAGCGCGGTCTTTCGATACAGCGGCTGCTGAAACACTTTACCCGCCTCGACTCGGGCGACTGGCAGGCCTCCGAGGCGCTCCGTGCCCGGATCAGTTTCCGCGCCCACAACCTGCTGGAGCCGGCGGGCGGTCTCGGCAAGTTCGAGATCATCCTGTGCCGGAACGTCCTCTCCGGCATGGCGCGCTCGGCCCGGACCCGCGTCGTCGAAAGCCTCGCCAACCAGCTCGCCCCCGGCGGCCTGATCATGCTGTCAGATGGCGAAACCCTTTATGGTCTCAGCGACCGGCTGGAACCCGCCGGCGGCGTGCGCAGCGGCTGGGTCGCCGCAGGCACGGCCAACGCCAAGGCCAGCGCGGCCTGAAACCGGCCTCTCGCGTTTTCGCCGCCAATCGCCTATATCCCCGCTTCCAACTAGCTGCTCCGGGCCTTGAACCCGGTGGGAGTACAAGATGACGACGCCAGATACCACGTGGCCGCCCGGCCGCCTGAACTCGCTTGGGTTTGCCAAGCCCCCCCATGAAACACGGGTTGTCGCGGCCATGTCCGGCGGCGTGGATTCGTCCGTGGTCGCCGCCATGCTGAAGGCCGAAGGCTATGACGTGATCGGTATCACGCTGCAGCTCTACGACCATGGCGCGGCGATCGAGAAGAAGGGCGCCTGCTGCGCCGGACGGGACATTCACGACGCGCGCAACGTGGCCGACCAGATCGGCATTCCGCACTATGTGCTGGATTACGAAAGCCGCTTTCGCGAGCAGGTGATGGAGGATTTTGCCGACACCTATCTCGCGGGTTCGACGCCGATCCCGTGCATCCGCTGCAACCAGACGGTCAAGTTCTCGGACCTCCTGCGCACCGCGAAGGAGCTTGGCGCCGACTGCCTCGCAACAGGCCACTACATCCGCCGCGCCGAAGGCGAGCATGGCCCGGAGCTTCACCGCGCGCGCGATGCGAGCCGCGACCAGTCCTACTTCCTGTTCGCCACCACGCGCGCGCAGCTGGACTACCTGCGCTTCCCGCTCGGCGATCTTCCGAAGACGGAAGTTCGCGAACTGGCTGAAAAGTTCAGCCTTCCGGTCGCCGCGAAGCCGGACAGCCAGGACATCTGTTTCGTGCCTGAAGGCTCCTACGCCAAGGTCGTCGAAAAACTGCGGCCGGGCTCCGGACGCGCGGGCGAAGTCGTGCACCTCGATGGCCGCGTACTCGGTGAGCATGAGGGCGTGATCAACTATACGATCGGCCAGCGCCGCGGGCTCGGCGTCGCGACCGGCGAGCCGCTGTTCGTCGTCAAGATCGATGCACCGAAACGCCGTGTTCTCGTCGGCCCGCGCGAAGCGCTGATGACCCGCGGCCTGTTGCTGGAAGAGCTGAACTGGCTCGGCCAGGGCAGCCTCGAGGACGCCGCGCGGTCAGAGGCGCGCGTGCTGATCCGTGTGCGGTCTACCCGGCCGCCGGTGCCCGGCCATCTGGGCTTCGAGGACGGCCTGCCGGCCGTATTCTTCGATGCGCCGGAAGAGGGTGTCGCGCGCGGGCAGGCCGCCGTTCTTTATGATCCCGAGGGCGGCACCCGCATCCTCGGCGGCGGGTTCATTGCCCGTGCCCTTCCGGTCGATGTGCGCGTGACCGCGTCCTGAGAAGGGCGCCGTCCCGGAAATTGTTCCGGAAAGCCAGTTGACGATTGAGCGGCTCAGGCTAGCGTCCGGCCCGTCAGGGGGAGACGTCCATGGGTTTGAAATCATTGCTGTCCGAGTTCCTGCTCCGGAAGGCCGAGGAGCAGCCTGCGCCTTTGCTGGACGTCCGGTTCGAGCCGGCGTTGCCGTCGCGGATTCTCGATGCCGACGAGCCTCATCCGGAAGGCGCGGTGCTGGATGAAAGCCTTGATGCCGAGGGCCAGAGCTTCGTGATCTGCTACATCAATGCCGAAGGCGTCAAAAGTGTCCGCCGGATTACGGTCTGGGCCCTCAAACGGACGCCGGAATCACGCATCCTCCTGCATGCGCGCTGCGCGGAAACGCGGGAAATGATGGGCTTCCGGGCCGACCGGATCAAATACTGCATGGATATGAACGGCGACGTCTTCGAGCCTCCCGCCGCCTTTCTCGCCGGGATATTCGGTCTGAACGTGCCGGACGCGCTGCTCCTTGCCTCGACCAGTGCGGCGTCCTCGGGCGTCTGGCCGCCTCTCGACCAAGCCTATTCCACGCTCCGCCAGCAGCTGCGCCACGAACTGACCTTGCTGGTGGCCATGGCGCAGTCGGACGGTCAGGTTTCGGTCTCGGAAACCGGAGCGATCACCAGTTTTGCCCGTCACCGCGCTGAGCGGCTGGGTATCGAACTTGATGAGTCCCGCGTCCAGAAATTCCACGGCCTTGTGCGGAGACTGCGGCCAACCGGCGATCAGATCCGTGCCGCGATTGACGAGATCGCCTCACGCCCGCCCAAGGCGCAGATGGAGATCATCGAGGCGTGCCATGAAATCATGCTGGCCGATGACCATATGCATGCCGATGAACTTCACCTGCTGGAGCAGATCCGGACCGAGCTTGCCGCCAGTTGAGGCTCAGCTCAGCCAATCCGGTGCCTGCACGCCGGCGCTGAAGGCCGGCGCGGGATAGCGTTCCAGAAGCTTTGCCACAATGAGGTCCGCCACCCGGTCGGCTTCCCGCAGCGGTTCATACGTCCACTGATCAAGCGTTCCTGTAAAGTGCCGCGCCGCGCCGCGGGCGATCAGGCTTTCGTGCAGCTGGGTGAATTTCGGAGCGTAGCCCTCCAGCGGCGCTATGTGCACCGGCAGGCCGTGCCAGGCCGCTTCCGACAGCATGTTGGCGCTGTCTTCAGTAACGATGGCGGCCTTCGAGAACATCAGCCAGGCGAGGTACGGATTGGCGCCGTCCTGCGCGCCGGACCAGAACTGCCCGCCGGTTTCGTCGGCCATCTTCCTGAACTGCGCAACGATCCCGATCGGCGTGCGGCGTGATGTGGTGATCCGCAAGCGCCAGCCTTGCGCGGCCAGGGCGCGCAACTGCGCCTCCAGCTTTGCCGCGGCCGCCGGCGTGAACTTGTGGACCTTGGAATGGCCGCCGAGGATCACCATGACGCTGCGGCTTGTATCGTCCGCCAACGGAGCAAAGGCCTGCGCGGTCTCTTCCATCGCATCCGGCGCAAAGTAGGCAGGCGAGCCCACGGTCGATATGACGTTTGACCCCGTCAATCGGTCATGCTCGGGCACGACCAGGAGGTCAAAGTTTGACGCATCGATGTAGGGATTCAGGATCTGCACGGTGAAGGTCTTGCCTGCCGAGCGCTTGCGCACCAGCCGGGTGAACGCGGCCGAGCGCCGCCCGGCGGCAATCCACAGGGTCGGCCAAGGCGGCGCGACCAGCGCGCGCTGGGCGTCGGGCAGGGCGTTCAGCGGGGCGGGCCACTTGTCGGCGGAAAACCAGGTCCACGGCGCGCCGGGCGTCAGCACCATTGGCTCGGCCCGGTGCGCCTCGCCCATGATGTGCGCAATCCGCATCCAGCGGCCGGGCTCCCCAAGGGCGTGCACCAGCGCACGCACCTGCGACGCGTTGCCGGCGCGGCCATCGGAGACCGCCCAGACGGAAGGCCCGAGCGTCCTCATCGGCGCGTATCCTTACTTGTAAACGACCTTCGACACTTCATAGGCGCGCGCGCCCGACGGGGCGGCCACCTCGGCTTCGTCGCCTTCTTCCTTGCCGATCATCGCGCGGGCGAGCGGAGAGGTGATCGAGATCTTGCCCTCTTTGACGTTCGCCTCGTCTTCGCCGACGATCTTGTAGGTGAACTTTTCTTCGGAATCGACGTCGATGATGGTCACGGTCGCCCCGAAGCGGATTTTCTTGCCGCCGAGCTTGCTGATATCGATGATATCGGCGCGCGCGAGCTTGTCGTCGAGCTCGCTGATGCGGCCCTCGATGAAGCTCTGCTTCTCCTTGGCAGCATGATACTCGGCGTTCTCGGAGAGATCGCCGTGCGAGCGCGCTTCGGAAATGGCCGCAATGATGCTGGGCCGCTCAACGGATTTCAGCACCTTGAGTTCAGCCTGAAGGGCAGCGTGGCCTTCGGCAGTCATCGGAATGCGTTCCATCGTGAGTTTCCCTCATCTTGCGCGGCTAAAAAGCGTGGTTTCAAAAAGCAATCGCGTCAAGTGGGGCCAGGTCAGGTGCTTTGCAAGGCACGAACCGAGATTTCCTGTGTTTTGAGGCTCGCGATCGCCTGAACCGCGGCAATCGAAGCGGCAAGCGTTGTGAAATAAGGGATTTTGCGCGCCACGGCCGTCCGCCGGATCGAGGCGGAATCCGCCAGGGATGCGGCGCCTTCGGTCGTGTTGAACATGAGCTGGACTTCGCCGTTGATCATTGCGTCCACGATGTGCGGCTGGCCTTCGAGCACCTTGTTGACCCGCCGGATCGGGATGCCGCTGGCTTCCAGGTGGGTGGCCGTGCCGCTGGTGGCGATGATGGTGAAGCCCATCTCGACCAGGTTGCGGGCCGCTTCGACGGCGCCGGGCTTGTCATTGTCGCGCACCGAGATGAACACGGCGCCCTCGGCCGGCAGCCGGATCCCGCCGCCGAGCTGGCTCTTGAGGAAGGCCATGCCGAAATCATCATCCCAGCCCATCACTTCGCCGGTCGAGCGCATCTCGGGGCCGAGCTGCGGATCGACGCCGGGGAAGCGCGCAAACGGGAAGACCGCTTCCTTGATCGCGATGCGGCGGGGGTTGGCGTGGCGCAGGTCGAAGTCCGTGAGCGGACGGCCGGCCATCACTTTTGCCGCGATAGCAGCGATTGGCGCGCCGACGGCCTTGGCCACGAACGGCACCGTGCGGCTGGCACGGGGGTTGGCTTCGAGGACATAGATTTCCTCGCCCTTCACCGCGAACTGGATATTGATCAGGCCCTTGACGTTCAGGGCCCGCGCGAGCGCCATGGTCTGTTTGGCGAGGCGGCCCTGCATGGCGGGCGACAGAGTGAAAGGCGGCAGCGCGCAGGCGGAGTCGCCCGAGTGCACGCCGGCCTCTTCGATATGCTCCATGATGCCGGCGACATGCACATCATGGCCGTCGCAGATCGCATCGACATCCACCTCAATGGCGTCCGACAGGTAGCGGTCGATGAACAGCGACGCGTCGCCGGAGACTTTCAGCGCTTCGGCAGCGAACTTGCGCAGGTCTTCGTCATTGCGCGCGATTTCCATCGCCCGTCCGCCGAGCACGAAGGAAGGGCGCAGCATGACCGGATAGCCGATCTCGTGTGCCTTCACTTCCGCTTCTTCGACACTGCGCGCGGTGCGCGACGGCGCCTGCTGGATGTTCAGCTCGTCGAGCAGGCGCGCGAATTGTTCGCGGTCTTCGGCGAGGTCGATGGAGGCGGGCGTTGTGCCGAGGATGGGCACTTTCTCGTCAAACAGCGGCCCGGCCAGTTTCAGCGGCGTCTGCCCGCCGAACTGGACGATCAGTCCAAGAAGCTCTCCGTTGAGCTGTTCCTTGTGCACGATCTCGAGGACGTGTTCGATGGTCAGCGGCTCGAAATACAGGCGGTCCGACGTGTCATAGTCCGTGGACACCGTTTCCGGGTTGCAGTTGACCATGATCGACTCGATGCCGAGGTCGGACATCGCGAAGGCGGCATGGCAGCAGCAATAGTCGAACTCGATGCCCTGGCCGATCCGGTTCGGGCCGCCGCCGAGGATCATCGCTTTCTTGCGCGCCGAAGGCAGGGCTTCGCAATCGGGTGCGGCCTGGCCGAACGAGGCGTGCTCATAAGTCGAATAGAGGTAAGGTGTCTTGGCGGCAAACTCTGCCGCACACGTATCAATCCGCTTGTAGACAGGCCGCACATTCATCGAATGACGCAGGCCGCGCACCCAGCCTTCGGCCTGGCCGGTCAACTCGCCCAGGCGTTTGTCGGAGAAGCCTTTGGATTTCAGCTCGATCAGCTCGTGCGCCGTGCGCGGTAGGCCCTTGGCCTTGATCTCGCCTTCAGTCATTACGATGTCTTCGATCTGGCGCAGGAACCAGCGATCGAAGGACGTCACATTGTTCACGTCCTCGACGCTGAGGCCCATGCGGAACGCCTCGGCAATCACGCGGATACGGTCCGGGGACTGAATACCGAGCGCCTGGCGCAGCGCGTTTTCGCTATCGAAGTGCATCTCGTTGAGACCGGACAGGCCTGTCTCCAGCGAGCAGAGCGCCTTCTGAAGGCTCTCCTGGAAGCTGCGGCCGATGGCCATCGCCTCGCCCACGGACTTCATTGCGGTCGTCAGCACGGGCTCGGCGCCCTTGTACTTTTCGAACGCGAAGCGCGGGATCTTGGTGACGACATAATCGATCGTCGGCTCGAACGAGGCCGGCGTGACGCCGGTGATGTCATTGGTCAGCTCGTCCAGCGTGTAGCCAACCGCCAGTTTCGCGGCGACTTTCGCAATCGGGAAGCCGGTAGCCTTCGACGCGAGCGCTGACGAGCGCGAGACGCGCGGGTTCATCTCGATGACGACGAGGCGGCCGTCCTTCGGGTTGACGGCGAACTGCACGTTCGAGCCGCCGGTCTCCACGCCAATCTCGCGCAGCACCGCGATCGAGGCGTTGCGCATCACCTGATACTCTTTGTCGGTCAGCGTCAGGGCCGGCGCCACGGTGATCGAGTCGCCGGTGTGCACACCCATCGGGTCGATGTTCTCGATGGAGCAGATGATGATGCAGTTGTCCGCCGTGTCGCGGACCACTTCCATCTCGTATTCCTTCCAGCCGACGAGGCTTTCGTCGACGAGAATCTGCGCGGTAGGTGAGGCGGCGAGACCCGTGCGGCAGATCTCTTCGTACTCTTCGACATTGTAGGCGATGCCGCCGCCCGTGCCGCCGAGCGTGAAGGCGGGCCGGATGACCGCGGGCAGGCCGACGATGTCGATGGCGTCCATCGCCGCCTTGAGGCCGGTGATCCGGTCGTACCGTTTCGGCTTGCCGGGTTCTGTAGGCAGCTCCGGCGAGGCGATGATGGCGGCGCGCGGGTTTTCGAGGCCGATACGGTCCATCGCCTCGCGGAACAGCTTGCGGTCCTCGGCCATCTCGATGGCTTCGGCCTTCGCGCCGATCAGCTCGACACCGTACTTCTTGAGAATGCCGGAATGGTGCAGGTCGAGCGCGCAGTTGAGCGCCGTCTGGCCGCCCATCGTCGGCAACAGGGCATCTGGTTTCTCGATCGCGATGATCTTCTCGACGATCTCGGGCAGGATCGGCTCGATATAGGTCGCGTCCGCCAGGTCCGGATCGGTCATGATCGTCGCGGGGTTCGAGTTCACGAGAATGACGCGGTAGCCCTCGGCCTTCAGTGCCTTGACGGCCTGTACGCCGGAATAATCGAACTCGCAGGCCTGGCCGATGATGATAGGGCCGGCGCCAATAATGAGGATCGAGGAGATATCTTTGCGCTTCGGCATGGGGACTCTCCTGAGGGGGCGGGCAAACGGCTGCCCTATAGCGGGGAGTCGGGGCGGCGGGCAAGCGCCGCAGTGTTCTGAAACGCTTGGATTACGCCGCCGAATCCTGCTGGCAGTGGCGCCGCCCTCTTTTCCCTAGCACAAGGTTTCGCATCATGCGCCGTTTAGTCACCGCTTCTCTCGCTGCCATTGCCGCGCTCGCCTTGCCGGCCTGTATCTCCATTGGCGGCGAGACAGAGCTTCCGGCGGCGCCTGCCGCAGCGGAAGTGACAGCCATCGAGATCATCAAGGAAGTGAAGGTCACGACCACGCCGAACCTGTTCATTCTCTACACGCTGAAAGAGGGCGTCACCCCGGAAGCGTTCGAGACCTGGGTGCGCACCACCGACCAGCCCGCGATGCGCTCGCTGGCCCGCGTGCAGGAGTTCCGCACCTACCGGGCCGAGCGCCTGCTCATGGGCGAAGGCACACCCGGCATCGCCTATATCGAAGCCTTCGCGATTCCGGACCTCGACGGCTTCGTCGCCGAAGACATGGGCGGCGCCACCGTCCAGACCGTCATGGGCGGATTCATGGGGTTGGCCGAAGCCCCGCAGTTCATCGTCGTCTCGGAAGTAAAATAGCGACCGCGCCTGCAAATCAGGGTGGTGCCCGGCATGATCTTCCGTAAACTTTGAAAAACGGAGGAAGTATGCCGGCCACCACCCGCCTTGCGGTTCTCGCCATAGCCCTGTTCGCCGCGGCCGCCCTGCCTGCGTCTGCAGACCCGCAGAAATGCGAACCGCTCGTTCCGCTCACGCTCGAAGCCGTCCAGACGGTGATCAAGGATGGCGCCACCGCAACGGTTCAGGTCCCTTTGGTGGACGGCTATGTAAAAGGCTGTCCCGACCATGGCTGGATCACCCTGCTGGGCGGCGAACTGGACCTGATGGTCTTCAAGGGCCTGCGGAACGCAAACGGCGGGCAACCCACCCAGGACGGCGTCAATTATCTCGCGCGCGCCCTGCTGCGTTCGGACGTGTTCCATAACGCGGGCGCTTCCACCTCTGACAACCGCTACAACGTCGCCACCGGTCACAGCGATTTCAACACGCTCGACTACAACATCGCGGCGACCAGCCGCAGGGCAATCATCGACGAGCTGGCCACGCTCGCCGTCGGTAGCGTCGTGCACCCCTATCTCACCGGAACGGTGCCCCTTGAATGCAAGGGTTGGCTGACGAGTGATGTGCAGACTGTCTCCTACAAGATCGACACGGCAGAAGAGAAAGTGCTTCTGCCTTTTGTCGAGGCGGGCGCCGAGGCCTGCCGGACCGCAAGGACCCAGTCGGACCGTTTCCCGCTCGCCCTGAAGGCCAAGGCCTACATGAAACTGATCGAGAAAGGCATCGTCTCCGACCGGGCCGAGGTCGAGCGCATGCTGATTGCGGCCGAAGGCGACGTGAAGGACTTTCTCGGCCCTGATGGCTATCGGTCACTCTTGTTCGGTGAGGAAGATGCCAACCAGCTGAAGAAGCTCATCCGAAAGCACGGTGTTCATACCGGCGAAGGTCCGGCGACAATTGATCGCTCGCTCTGGTTCACGAAGGAATACATCGGCAGCGAGGTCGCCGTCCGCTCGCTTGCCGCATCCTTCGGCGACTACTGGACCCCTCTGGCCTCCGGTGACACGGACGCAGCCGCCGAAGAAGTGGCGAGAGCCCGCAGCCGGTTTTCAGTTTACATCATCGAACTGAGAAAACAGGGCGCGGAGGCCGGGTTTCCGGAAGAGACGTCGAAGATGCTGGCCGAGACGCTGACAGCGTTCCAGAAGGGCGACATTGGCCCGCCGGAGACCATGAACCAGAAGCCGATCCCGCCCTGGCTCCTGACCGTGCTGATCAATCTCACGAAGCCGCCCGAGCCGGCACCTACCGAATAATCTGCTGGTGCCTGAACGCAGGATCCCCGACCGCCATGAGGGTGGGCGGGGATTTCGTTTTCAATCCAGTTCAGACCTACCAGCGATAGCGATCGTTCGGATAGCGGTCATATGCGTCGACATGGCCGTCGCCGTCGCTGTCGCGCTCATCCGCCTGGTCCTTGATGCCCGGGGCATCGCAGTCCTCGGACTCGATGCAGCCTTTGGTCGCGCCGCCAAGACCGCCGACGACCGCGCCGATGGCAGCGCCCTGGCCGGCATCGCCGTCACCAACGTTGTTACCGATCACGGCGCCGGCCACAGCGCCCGCAGCGGCGCCGTAGGCGGCATTGCGTTCCGTCGTGCCGCTGGATGTGCAGGCGCCCAGGATTAGGGCACTTGCCCCAGCAGCGGCGAATTTGATGTAAAGCATCATCGGTCGTTCCTTTCGGTTCCTCATGGAACCAAAACGTCCGGGCCAAGGCCCGGTTCCGATGTATTTTCAGTAACTTAGGTCCAGCGCTTCGACAGCCGCTGGGCCAGCACGTCCACATCATCGCGGGCTGTGCCGGCATAGCCGGTCACAACATCTGCGACGAATGGATTGTCCTGCCGCTCCTGACCGAACGTGCTCATCGGCCCGTGACCCGGCACGAACCGCATCTGGTCGCCAAGCGGCCAGAGCTTGCCGGTGATCGAGTCTATCAGCTGCTGGTGATTGCCGCGCGGAAAGTCCGTCCGGCCGACCGAGCCGCGGAACAGCACGTCACCGACGAAGGCCATCGCGCCTTCCTGGCTGTAGATCACCACATGGCCCGGCGTGTGTCCTGGGCAGTGGGCGACGCCAAACTTGTTGCCGGCTAGCTCCAGCACATCACCGTCGTCGAGATAGCGATCCGGCGTCACGTTCTTGCCGTCGGTGATGCCGTAGCGTGCGCCCTCCGCCTCGATCTCGTCGAGCAGCCACTGGTCATCCTTGTGCGGTCCGATGATCGGGCAGCCGGTGCGTTCCTTCACCGCCATCGCCGCGCCGGCATGGTCGAGGTGGCCATGTGTCAGCCAGACGGCGACGATCTTGACGCCGAAATGCTCGGCCGCGCCCATCAGCCGGTCGATGTCGCCGCCCGGATCGACGAACACGCCCTCCAGCGTCTCCGTCGACCAGATCATCGACGTGTTCTGCTGCAGCGGGGTCACCGGCACGATCCGGATCTCGAGTTTGGGGGCGGGGGCTGTTTCGCTCATGCCTCTCACATAGCGGCGCAGGGGGCGGATCGCAAACCCGGTCTTCGCCGCTTTCCCTTGCGCGGGTGCTCGGATAACAAGTCTTGAAACCCGGATGTTGAGGATATCTGCCCATGAACCGTGATCCTGGACGTATCCGCGCGAATGGTCTTGGCGACCTGTTCAGCGGCCGGTTCGGCATCCTGCTGATCGCCCTCGTCGGCATCTTCATCTACTGGCAGGCCAACCAGAAGGAAGTGCCGTTCGCGCCGGGCAAGAAACAGCTCAACACGATGTCGATCGAGCAGGAAGTGAAGCTTGGCGCCGAGTCCTACCTGCAGATCCTGCAGGGCGAGCACCAACAGGGCAACACGGTCCTGTGCGCCGATGAGGCCAGTTGTACCGGCAGCGCGCGCGAACTTACCGAAACCGTCCGCGAGATCGGCGCCCGGCTTGAGAAAGCCGCGCTCGAACTCGAAGAAGAATACCGCACCGCCGGCTATGACATGCCGGGCGTCGTCGAGAAGTTCGAATGGACCTATTACGTGGTCGACTCCGCGACCCCCAACGCCTTCTGCCTGCCGGGCGGCTATGTGGCGGTCTATACTGGCATCCTCGACATCACGGGCAATTATGATGGCCGGGTCTCCCTTGAGGATATCAGCGATGTTGACAAGCTCGCCGTGGTGATGGGCCACGAAATTGGCCACGCCCTGGCGCATCATGGCGCGGCACGGATGAGCACGCAGCAGGTGCTGCAGGCCGGCCAGATGGCGGTCGCTGTAGGTCTCGGCGACATGGGCGCGGCGCAGCAGCAGATGGTGATGCAGGCCTTCGGGGTCGCGGCGCAGGGCGGCTTCCTGGCCTTCTCGCGCGATCATGAAACCCAGGCCGACAAGATCGGCCTCGATCTCCTGGTCCGCGCCTGTTACGACCCGCGCGAGGCACCGGAACTCTGGGAGCGGATGGGCGAAATCGGCAAGGGCGAACGCCCGCCGGAATGGATGAGCACCCACCCGGCATCCGAGACGCGGGCCGAGAATTTCCGCAAGTGGATGCCGGACGCCATCGCCGAGTACGAGTCCCGTTGCGGACCGCTACGCTGAGCTGAGAATATGAAAACGGCCTCTGCGTTGCCGCAGAAGCCGCCCAAGGGCCATTCCCCATGCAGGGACAAGCAAGCTTCTCCCAACCCTCCTGAGTGCGTCTAGCTTTGTGTACCTGAACGGTATGCAACAAGCGCCGTGCGCCGCGCCGTGTGGATTTCCCCAAGTCCGCTGGGAAGGGTCACATTTCCGGCATGGCGCTCGACATGGCCGCCTCTGGCGTTAGCTTGCCCCCCTGGCAGTTCGGGGAAGAAGCATGCAATCGCTCTATTGGGTCCTGACGTGGGCCTGCCACCGCAAATGCGTACACTGTTACGACGACCGCTTCCGCCCCTACGTACGCGGGGCGCTGACCGATGTCGTCGCCGAGGGCCAGCGCGCCTATGAGGCGATCCTGGCGAACCTGCCGGACGACATGAGCTGGACCGACGCGGCCGGTGTGCGGCAGCCGACACTGATCGTGCTGGCCGGGGGCGAGCTGCTGATCGACGGGGTGAGGCAGGAGCTGTTCTACCCAGTCCTGGAGGCCATACAGCGGCGCTGGCCGGACGCGCCGCCGCGCCTGTCCGTACAGACAACCGGCGACATTCTCGAGCCGGAACATATCGATGCGATGCTGTCGCGCGGGGTCACCACGATCGCGATTGCGTCGATCGACGACTATCATGTGGGCATGAAAGGGGAGCGCAAGTTCCGCTTCATGGACAAGATCCGCGCGATGATGGCCGAGAAGGGCGTGCGCGAAGTCTCGCTGGGCGGCGGCAAGAGCGAGAAGCTGAAAGCGCCTGATCCTGCGGCGCGGCCGCGGAGCGGGGAGCCGACTTTCCTGTTCTTCGGCGCGCAGGAAGACCTCTGGATCGGCGAACTCTGGCCCCGGGGCCGGGCTTGGGCGAACGGGCTGTCCAATGCCGATTACCAGACGAACTTCTGCGCGCGCTGGTCCGGCGCGAAGAATTTTCTGAAGATGCATGAGGCCGGCAGCGAGATCGCCATCGAGCCGGACGGCTCCATTTACCCTTGCTGCCTCAAAACCAGGTCACCTCTGGGCTCGCTGGCTGAAGAATCCCTCTCATCCATTATCGAAAGTGTCTCATCCCTTCCCGCAATTCAGGCGCTGAATGCCGGGGACCCGGAAGGCATGGGCCTCGCGACCGGATGGAGCCGGGAAGACTTCAAGTCCCGCTCCACAGCCACCGATGGCAAGGGCCGGGAAGTGTCGAACGCCTGTCTCGGCTGCGACCGGTATTTCGAGGAACATCTGGGCGCAGACCTGAAAGCCTTGCGCACCGCCCGTCTCGTCAAAAAGAAAGCCGCGCAAGCGGCGCTGTGAGGCGGCTGGCGCGGCTTATGGTTGGCAGTCCGGTCCCGCGAACGGGCCCCACCCAGCCTGCAAACTCGAGTGTGAGCAAAAGAGCAGTAGTCCCCGCAAAATTAAGCAGTTACGGATTATACATACCACTGGTATCATAGTGCCTCAAGAGGCAAAAGCATGGCGAAACGCACATCCGCGCAGGCCGCCGAAACGCGCGAGACCATTCTTCGCGTGGCAGGGGAATTGTTTGCCGAACGGGGCTATCAAGCCACCTCGATCGCCGACATTGCTTCGGCCGCCGGGGCAACCAAAGGCGCCGTGTTCCACCACTTCAAATCCAAGGACGAATTGTTCGTCGAAATCTGGCGTCAGCTGCAGCTGGACATGGACGCAGATGCCCGGACGGCCGCGCTGGCGGCGCTTGATCCCGCCGATCCGTTCAAAGCCTTTCTGGCCGGTTGCCGGATTTATCTCGACTGGGCCTCGCGCCCCGAGTACCAGCGCATCGTCCTGCTGGATGGGCCCTCGGTGCTCGGCCTTGCACGCTGGCATGAAATGGAGTTCGAGGTCGGGCGGGCGAGCCTTGTGGCGGGCACCAAATTCATCGCCGCCCAGGGCCACTTTCCAAAAAGCCTTGCGGTGCCGGCCGCCCTGATGCTGCAGGCTTCGATTAACGCCGCTGCGTTTGCGCTCACGGACGGCAAGCTGGGCATCACGCGCGAGCAGTATCTTGATACGTTCGAGCGCCTGCTGCGCGGCCTGCGCTAAACTTCGTCCAGCAGTTCGGGATAGTTATTGCGGACATTGCCGACGGCACTCCCGATGGGCCAGGCCATCATATCCTCGCTGGGGAAGGGCTCGAACAGCGGCGTGGGGTCGCCCTTCGACGGATCAAGCCACCAGCCATAATTCTCCGGCGACAGGATCACCGGCATCCGGTCATGGATTCCGGCGGTGAAATCGTTCGGACGGGTCGTCAGGATCGTGAAGGTCTGGATTTCGGAGCCGTCGATCAGCGCGGCGTCCCACAGGCCCGCCACGCAGAACCAGCGCCGGTTCTTCAGCTTGAAGGCAAACGGCGTCTTGGTCTTTCCGCTCACGGACCATTCGTAATAGCCCGAGATCGGCACCAGGCAGCGCTTGTGCCGGAAGGCGCCGCGGAACACCGGCTTCTCGTGCGCCGTTTCGGACTGCGCATTGATGGTCGTGAACTTCTTCTCCGACAGCGGCTTCGTCCACCAGGACGGCACCAGCCCCCATTGCATCGGGACCGTCTCGCGCGCCCGCGTGACTTCGTTCAGGCGCACGACGGGATGGATCTGCGTCGGCGCGGCATTGTAGGTCGCGTTCGGAGCCTCAACGCGCTCCGGCGGATCACCCAGAATGTTCAGCGCCGCATAGTACTCGGCCCAGCTGACATTCTCACGGAAAAAACGGCCACACATGCTGCGTCAGCCTCCGTTCGCGATCCTACTTCCCGCGATAGTCCCGCATCAAGCCGGCAAAGCGCTCGAACAGGTAGAAGCTGTCCTGCGGGCCGGGTGAGGCTTCGGGGTGATGCTGCACCGAGATGATGGGCTTGCCCGCCACTGCGAGGCCCGAGTTCGTGCCATCGAACAGTGAGCGGTGGCTTTCGGCAACGCCTGCTGGAAGCGTGGCGACATCCACGGTGAAGCCGTGGTTCATCGAGACGATCTCGACCTTGCCGGTCGCGAGATCCTTCACCGGATGGTTCGCGCCGTGATGACCCTGCGCCATCTTCATTGTCTTCGCGCCGAGCGCCAGGGCGAGCATCTGGTGGCCAAGGCAGATGCCGAGGATCGGGATGCCGGACGCGATCAGTTCACGGATCATCGCGCCGGAGCGCACATAGGTCGCCGCCGGATCGCCCGGGCCGTTGGAGAACACGACACCGTCCGGCTTCAGCGCGAGGATTTCGGCCGAGGTCGCGTCCCCGTTCACCACGGTCGAGCGCGCGCCGGCGCTCGCGAGGTTGCGCAGGATATTCTTCTTCACGCCGAAATCGACGACGACGGTATGGAACTCGGCATTGCCCATCGCCTGATGGCCGGTGCCCGGCTTCCACAGACCCTCGGTATGCTCGAAAGACTCTTCCTGCACGACATCGGCGGCGAGGTCCGCATTGTCGAGACCGGCCCAGGCCTGAGCGGCGGCGACGAGCGCCTTGAAGTCGATCCCGCCTTCCCGCTGGTGGCAGATCGCGGCTTTCGGCATGCCCAGTTCGCGGATGCGGCGGGTCAGGGCGCGGGTGTCTACGCCCGACAGGCCGATGATGCCCTTGCGGGCGAGCCAGACGCCGAAATCTTCCGCCGAGCGCCAGTTGGACGGCGCCGTGATCGGCTCGCGGAAGATCGCACCCCGGGCGGCGTCGGCAGCCTGCGGGGTCGAGTCTTCATGGTCTTCAGGGTTGGCGCCGACATTGCCGATATGCGGGAAGGTAAACAGCACCAGCTGCTGGGCGTAGGAGGGGTCGGTCAGGATTTCCTGATAACCGGTCATGGCCGTGTTGAAGCACAGTTCCCCGGTCCGGATGCCGACTGCGCCCGCCCCGTGGCCCGCAAACACGGTGCCGTCTGCAAGGGCCAGGGCGCCGGTGGCTGAGTCCATATCTTGATTCTTGCTCACAGACCGATTACCTCACCGCGCTGGACTTGGTTGACTCATCATTAACCAGTCTGGCTAAAACTTGGCCGCTTATTGGGGCTGAGTCTCTGTACCGTCAAGCAATGTGCTCAAGGTACAGGCGTAGAAAGGCAGTGGACGGCATGGGCCGCGAAGATGTGTCAGCGTGTATGGGCCTGAGAGCCCGGATTCTGCAGGCGCTCAAGGATGAATCGGATTCCATCGGCGACGAGACCAAGCGGGCAACCCTGCGTCTCATCGAGTGCGCCATCCGTGACCGGGATGTCTGTGCGCGCGGCCGTGGCCAGGGCGCCGGCTGCCCGGATGAAGACGTCCGCCGCGTGCTCGAAACCCTTGTCCTGCAGCGCGAAGCCTCGGCCCGCGAGCATGATGACGAAGGCCGCATCGAGGACGCGATCCGCGAGCGCAGCGAAATAGAGATCATCCAGCAATTCCTGCCCAAGCCGTTGTCCGGCAAGGCGCTCGAGATTGCAGTGAAGCAGATCGTCGATGACCTCGGCGCCTCAAAGCTGACCGACCTTGGCCGCTGCGTGAACGCGCTCAAGGAGCGCTATCCCGGCCTGATCGAAGCCTCCAGCGCCGGCAAGGCCGTGCGGACCGCGCTCAGCAAGTCCCTTTGATACAACCCTGAAGGCCAACGGAATGGCCCGGCGGTGCCGGGCCAGCCTTGTTTTTGCCGCGAGTCTGAAAAAGCCGTAACCGGCGGAACGCATCCGTGCGGCATTCGTTGTGCGTGTACCTATCCTACTGAAAGGACACACACATGAAATCCCTTCTTGCTACTGCCGGGGCGCTCGCCCTGATGATGTCGGCGGCTGCCTGCGGCGCGGCCGACACCGACACGACCGAAATCAACACGCCGGAAGTGATGGCCGACACCACAGTCGACGGTGACACCACGATGACGACGGACAGGCAGGTTGCCTCCTACACGCTGGCCTCCGGCGAGCACGAAGCGTCCGACCTGATCGGCGCGTCGGTTCACAATCCGGCCGGCGAAGAGATCGCGACCGTTGCGGACATCTGGCTCGGCGCCAATGGCTCTGCCCCGATGATCGTCGTGCGTGACGGCGGCGTGGCCGGCGTTGGGGGCAAACTGCGCACCGTGGCCTATTCGGCGGCGACCATCGCTGCAGACCCGGAAACCAGCGGCGACGAGCCGAATGTACTTGTCCGCCTGACCGATGAAACCCTCGAAACGCTGCCGGAATTCGAGCAGGTGGACGGTAATGACTTCCGCCTCGCCTCGGAGATGATCGGCACGACGGTTGACGTCTCCTTCAACGGTGAATCGGCCCGTATCAACGACCTGATCCTCACCAATACCGGCGAAGCCCGGTATGCGGTGATCTCGCCGGACCTCGTGAGCACCAACCAGATCGTGGTTGATGCCAATGCCATCACCGTCGCCCAGGGCGACACGGACGGCGGTCTGGTGCTGGACCTGGATGCCCAGACGTTCGCTGCTGCTCCCGACTACCCCCGGGAATAGCCTGGCGTTTGTCTGAGCTTAGGGCCCTGCCGCAAGGCGGGGCCCTTTTCTTTGGGGCCCGATTCTTTCTTGAACGGATGAATTGCTGCGTTCCCCCTCCGGTCCGAAAGCGGTAGACTGGGTCAATGTCTCAGACAGTCCGCATCCCTGACGGCTTCGTGGAGGAGCTGAAAGCCCGCATCCGTCCCTCGGACGTGATCGGCCGGAAGGTGAAGCTGACCAAGAAGGGCAAGGAATGGGTCGGCCTGTCGCCCTTCACCAACGAGAAGACGCCCAGCTTCTACGTCAACGACCAGAAGCGCATCTTCAAATGCTTCTCCTCCGGCACCGGCGGCGACGTCATCAACTTCATCATGGAGACCGAGCGCCTCTCCTTCATGGAGGCGGTCGAGAAGCTCGCCGAAGAAGCCGGGATGCAACTCCCGAAGGCGAGCCCGGAAGCGGTCGAAGCCTATGACCACCGCAAGCGGCTCGTCGCCGTCTGCGAAGCCGCTGCAAGCTGGTTCGAGGACCGGCTCCTCTCCGGCGAAGGCGCGGCCGCCCGCACCTATCTCGACGGCCGCGGCCTCGATGCCGCCGCCTGGAAGCGCCACCGCCTCGGCTACGCGCCGGACGATTGGCGGCGCACCCGCGCGCATCTCAACGCTGAAGGCTTCACCGACAAGGAACTGATCGAAACCGGCCTGATCAAGGAAAGCGACAAGGGCGGCGAGCCGTTCGACTTTTTCCGTGGCCGACTGATGTTCCCGATCACCGACGTGCGCGGCGCCGTCATCGCCTTCGGGGGCAGGGGCCTGACGCCGGATGCCAAACCGAAATACCTGAACTCCGGCGATACCGAACTCTTCCACAAGTCGACCGTCCTCTACCGCTACCGCGCGGCCCGGGAGGCGCTCGGCGCCGGCGAAGGCGGCGGGCTGATCGTCTGCGAAGGCTACATGGACGCCATCGCCTTGACCGAAGCCGGCTTCGGCCATGCCGTCGCCCCGCTCGGCACGGCGCTGACCGAGGAACAGCTGCAGCTGATCTGGAAAGCCGGTCCCGAGCCGGTCATGTGCTTTGACGGCGACCGCGCCGGCCTTGGCGCCGCTTACCGCGCGCTGGACCGGGCGCTACCTTTCGTCGAGCCCGGCCGCTCGCTGTTCTTCGTGCTGCTGCCGGACGGCATGGATCCGGACGACCTGATTCGGGCCCGCGGGGCGCTGGCCATGCGCGAGGAAATCGAGCGCCGCCTGCCGCTGTCCGAACTGCTCTGGCGCCGCGAACGCGACGCCGAGCCGCTGGATACGCCCGAGCGGCAGGCAGGCCTCGAAGCCCGCCTGATGGCCGCCTGCGGCCAGATCCGCCACGGCGGCGTCAAGGCCGCCTACGAGCGGGACCTGAAGTCCAGACTGCGCGACCACATGTGGGCCCTGCGCGACGCAAAGCGTAGTGCCAGCTACAGGAAGGGACGGCCCGGATCGGGACAGACTCCCCTCGAAGGCGAGCCCGCGCAGACCGAACTCAAGAAGGGCGCGCCCGCCAAGCTGCGCGGCCTCGGCACCCTCGCCATGGCCATCGACAGCCCCTACCTTCTGGCCATCGGCACCGAAACGCTCGCCGCCTGCGCGCTGGCCGACGCCGATGTGGTCAAAATCCGCGATGTGGTTCTGGACTTCGCAAATGCGGGAAAGCCTATTGACCGGGCGGTATTGACCGCCCATTTAACGCAAACTGGGTTCATGCGTGCTGCCAGTTTGCTCAAAGATTATCCCGTAACGTCTCAGATAGCGGCCGATGGGCCCGAGGCACGGGAGTGGCTGATCGCCCTCGAGCAGTATGTGGCAGCCGGGCGTCCCGGCCAGGAAAACCTCGGCTCTGGCATGGATGATGCGAGCGGGGGAGCCTCGACGTCGCCTTCGGGTTGGCGGCGCAGGCACCAAATGGTCGCGGAGCGACGGGCCCTCAAAGCCCGCATGAACGAGGCAGCAGGCAAACGCAGCGACAGCTGACGGCAGGGCGATTGGCAAAAGGCGTGGGGCGGCAACAGGCGGCCACCTTCGCCAGGGAGAAACCGGACTATGGCGATAGCCACCAAAAAGAAGAAAAACACGGCCGGCGACGGCGAGGGCGAAGACGATAAAGAGACCGAAGCGGGTCTTGTCGATTTCAACGCGACAGACGTCAAAAAGGTCCTGAAGCGCGCCCAGAAGCGCGGTTTCATTACCCATGACGAAATCAACCAGCTGCTCCCGGATTCGGACATGAGCTCGGACCAGATCGAGGACGTGATGTCCCAGATCTCCGAGATGGGCATTGCGGTTGTCGAGACCGAGGAAGAAGCCGAGGAGCAGGGCAAGGCCCTGACCAAGCTCGAGGACAAGAAAGTCCTCGCCAAGAAAGGCAACGCGCGCGGCTCCGACCGTACCGACGACCCCGTGCGGATGTACCTGCGCGAAATGGGCGCCGTCGAGCTGCTCTCCCGCGAGGGCGAGATCGCGATTGCGAAACGTATCGAGGCCGGCCGGGACGCGATGATCCGGGGCCTCTGCGAAAGCCCGCTGACCTTCGAAGCCATGATGGTGTGGCGCGACGAGCTGATGAACGAGCGCATCCTGCTGCGCGACCTCATCGACCTTGAAGCCACCTACGGCGCAGAAAACCCGCCGCCCGAACCGAAGGTCATCGAGGAGAAACCGCCCGAGCCGGTCGCCCTCGCGAAAGGCAAAGGCAAGCGCCAGACCCAGGAAGAGATCGACGAGGTCGAAGCCGAACGCCTGCGCCAGCAGCAGCAGGAAGAGGAAGAGGAAGACGACGCGGCCGCCATGTCGATGTCGGCGATGGAAGGTGAACTGCGCGAAGGCGTGCTCGCCAAGCTCGACGAAATCGCCGAAAGCTTCGGCCGCTTTCGCAAGCTGCAGGACCGCCTCGTCGGCCGCCGCCTCGAAGGCAAGGACCTGACGCCGAAAGCGCAGTCCGAGTATGATGAGCTGTCGCTGCTGATCGTCGAGAACCTCAAGACGATCCACATCAACAACGCCCGTATCGAGGCGCTGGTCGAACAGCTCTATGCGATCAACAAGAAGCTGATGGGCCTTGAAGGCAAGCTGATGCGTCTCGCTGACGCGCACGGCGTGCCGCGCAAGGAATTCCTCGAGAACTATATCGGCTGCGAGCTTGAGCCCAACTGGTCCGAGCGCGTGCGCGCGATTTCGGCCAAGTGGAAGCGCCTTATCGACGGCAAGGGCGGCGAAATCGAAATCGTCCGTACGGAGATCACCGAGATCGCCACCGAGATCGGCATCCCGATCGACGACTTCCGCCGGATCGTGCAGACCGTGCAGAAGGGCGAGCGCGAAGCCCGCATCGCAAAGAAGGAGATGGTGGAAGCCAACCTCCGTCTCGTGATCTCGATCGCCAAGAAATACACCAATCGCGGCCTGCAGTTCCTGGATCTCATCCAGGAGGGCAACATCGGCCTCATGAAAGCGGTCGACAAGTTCGAATACCGCCGCGGCTACAAGTTCTCGACCTATGCCACCTGGTGGATCCGTCAGGCGATCACCCGGTCCATCGCGGACCAGGCCCGCACGATCCGTATCCCGGTGCACATGATCGAGACGATCAACAAGATCATCCGTACACAGCGCCAGATGCTGCACGAGATCGGCCGCGAGCCCACCCCGGAAGAACTGGCCGAAAAGCTCGGCCTTCCGCTCGAGAAGATCCGCAAGGTCCTCAAGATCGCAAAAGAGCCGATCTCGCTGGAAACCCCGATTGGCGACGACGAGGATTCAAACCTTGGCGACTTTATCGAGGACAAGATGGCGCTGCTTCCGGTGGACGCGGCCATCCAGTCGAACCTGCGCGAGACGACCACCCGCGTGCTCGCCTCGCTCACCCCGCGTGAGGAACGTGTGCTGCGCATGCGCTTCGGCATCGGCATGAACACCGACCACACGCTCGAAGAAGTCGGCCAGCAATTCTCGGTCACCCGCGAACGCATCCGCCAGATCGAAGCCAAGGCGCTGCGCAAGCTGAAGCACCCGAGCCGGTCGCGGAAGCTGCGAAGCTTCCTGGATACCTGATCCAAATCCAAAGGGCGGCTTTCGGGCCGCCCTTTTTCTTTCTCTGCAATGCAACGAACCGGCGTTCCGTGCGCTTGATCAGCCACGACTGCCGAAATCTAAAATGCTCCGCCCCTTCAATCCAGGACCCCGCCCATGCGCGTGAAGATCGACGCTTCACTGTCTTACCACTTTGCTCAGCCGGCGGATGTCGTGCTGGCGCTGGAGGCGATCCGGGCGGTGGATCAGGTGATCGTCTCTGACCAGCTCACGCTCTCGCCGATGAGTCCGTTGACGCTGGCGGATGGCCCGGAGCTGATGGGCCGGCGGCAGTGGACGACCGCGGGCGGGGATGTGAACATCCGCTACCAGGCGCTGGTCGATGTCACGCGCGGGCATGTCAACATCGCGGGTCTTTACGTGCCGCCGCGACGGGACCTGCCGCATGAGGTGATCACCTATCTGATGCCGAGCCGGTATTGCGAGTCCGACCGGCTGGCGCCGTTTGCCGAGACGCAGTTCTCGTCCGGTGCGCAGGGCGGCAACCAGGTGCTGGAGATGGCCGACTGGATCTACCGCAATTTCGAGTACGCCCTGGGGGTCAGTGATGCGACGACGACGGCGACGGATACGTTCCTGATGCGTCGCGGGGTCTGCCGGGATTTTGCCCATACGTTGATCAGCTTCTGCCGCGCGGTCGGCATTCCGGCGCGGATGGTGTCGGCCTATGCGCCGGGGATCAATCCGCCGGATTTCCATGCGGTCGTCGAAGTCTGGCTCGGCAATGCCTGGCACCTGATCGACCCGACGCGGCTGTCGGGCGAGGACAGCCTCGTGCGCATCGCGGTCGGGCGGGACGCGACCGATATCAGCTTCATGACGATCTTTGGCGCCGCCGCGCTGGTGGACCAGAGTGTCGCCGTGTCGGTTCTTGCGCCGGAACCAGCGACTATCTGAACGTGTCGCAGGCGTTCGGGTCGCCGCTCTGGTAGCCGCGCTCCAGCCATTCCATTCTCTGCGCGGCGGTGCCGTGGGTGAAGCCTTCGGGCGTGACCCTGCCGGTCATCCGCTTCTGGATCATGTCATCGCCGATCGCGTTGGCGGTCTTCATGCCTTCTTCCATGTCGCCCTGTTCCAGCGCAACGGCGCCGCCCGAGACGCCGGGCGCCTGCGCGGCCCAGACGCCGGCATAGCAGTCGGCCTGCAGTTCCAGCGCGATGGAATACTGGTTGGCTTCTTCCTGGCTGCGCGCGGCTTGCTGCGCTTCGCGTACTTTCTGGGACTGGCCGGTCAGCGTCTGCACATGGTGGCCGAACTCGTGCGCGATCACATAGGCGCGGGCAAATTCCGCGCCTGAGGCGCCGAGCTTGGTTTCCATTTCCTGCCAGAACGAGAGATCGAGATACACGGTCTGGTCCGGCGGGCAGTAGAACGGCCCCATCGCGGCCCGGCCGAAGCCGCAGCCGGTGTTGGTGCCCTGTTCGTAGAGCACGACGGTGGGCGGCGTGTAGCCGGGCAGGGCCTGGACCCAGACATCGTTGATGTTGGCGCCGATCACATCGACGAACAGGCCGGCCTCATCGGCAGGCGTGCCCTCGACGCCGGCCTGCTGCTCGCTGGTCACCTGCGAGGCTTCGCCGAGAACGGCTTGTGTCTGCGAGGGGTCGATGCCGAACACGAAGTAGCCGATCAGCGCGATCACCATCACGCCGAGACCGCCGCCGCCGACCGCTGCCGCAGGGCTCATCCCGCGCCGGTCTTCCACATTGCCACCGCGCCGTCCGCCTTGCCACTTCATCTGAGCTCTCCCTTGGGCGGACCGGTCCTCGGCCGTTGCCTACCTTCTACAGCCATACCGGCGGGCAGGGCCAGCCTTGCTGGCCGCTGAACTCGCTGGCATCTAGTCAACGACGAAGAAGCGGAGCTGTTCCATGCGCCTCAACCAGGTGACCCTGCCTTGTACCGATTATGCCGCCAGCGTGGCGTGGTGGCAGCGGTTCGGGCTGACGCTGATTGTCGACTCGCCGCCGCGCTATGCGCGGTTCGAGTGCCCCGTGTTCGACGGTGAGGAGCCGTCGACGCTGTCGATCCACCAGGTGGAGGCGTCGCTGACGGCGGACTGGCCTGCAGTGTATTTCGAAGTGAAGGACGTTTTCATGGAAGTCGGCGGGCGCTGCATGGTGGGTATCCATCCGCTGGGCGAGCCCGAGCGCCAGGACTGGCGCTGGACAGAGGCCTGGTTCCGCGATCCCGCCGGCAACCGCGTCTGCCTCTACTCGGCCGGGCAGAACCGCCGGTTCCCGCCCTGGCGGGTTGGGGCGGCGGCGGAGTAGGCGGTTGGGGTCTTGGGGATTGAAAATTTCCTGAGAGATCATGCCGGGAGTATAACTCCGTGCACGGAGGTGTAGCGGAAGGAATTGAGGAGTATCCTACAAGGGCTTGAGCGCGTTGGCTTTTTGTTTTTCCGGAAGCGCGGTTTTTGTAGGCGCAAGTTCGGGGTGCTGAGCTCGCCATCCCTCTCCAGGCTGCTTCATCCGTCCGCATTCAACGCACACGGGACTCGAGTTTTTCTCATTCATTCTCATTTTTCATCGCTCGGTATCGCGGCGTTATCGCCGCGTATCGGCCGGGCGGATGTCTTCGGCGGCGACTTTTCGCTTGGCCGTTTCGCGCGCCGTGTGTTCGCACTTGGCGCCCTTGCGTTTGAAGTTTGCCATCGCGGCCTACTGAGCGGATGGGCGATCTGGTGCCAGCAGGCTGAACTGCAACTGAACGGGCGTTGGTACGCTCTAGCGCTCCTTCGGGTCGAGCGCGTCGCGCAGGCCGTCGCCGATGAAGTTGAGGCAGAGGAGGGTGACCGACATGGTGACCGCCGGGGCGATCAGCATCCAGGGCTTGTCTTCCATCATGTCGGCGCCGTCGGCGATCAGCACGCCGAGCGAGGTCAGCGGCTCGTTCACGCCGAGGCCGAGGAAGGAGAGGAAGCTTTCGGCGAGGATGACGACCGGGATGGTCAGCGTCACATAGACGGCGACCGGGCCGATGACGTTCGGGAGGATGTGTCGCGTGATGATGCCGGCCTGCGAGACGCCGGCGGCGCGGGCGGCCTCGATGAATTCCTTGTTCTTGATCGACAGCGTCTGGCCGCGCACGATCCGGCTCATGGTCAGCCATTCGATGGCGCCGATGGCGGCGAAGATCAGCACGATGTTCCGTTCAAAGACGGTGAGCAGCAGGATCACGAAGAAGATGAACGGCAGGGCGTAGAGCACGTCGACGATGCGCATCATGAAATTGTCGATGCGGCCGCCGAGATAGCCGGCGACGGCGCCCCAGGTAACGCCGATGACGAGGCTGACGATGGTGGCAACGATGCCGACCATCAGCGAGATGCGCAGACCGATCAGCAGGCGGGCGAAGAGGTCGCGGCCCTGCAGGTCGGTGCCGAGGATGTGCCAGTTCTCGAAGGTCGGCGGGATGGTGCGCAGGTCCGAGATCGTCTCGTGATCGTGAACCCAGACGAAGGGGCCGATGGCAGCGACCAGGACGATGATGCCGAACAGGATCATCGAGACCACGGCGGCCTTGTTGCGCAGGAGGCGCGCGCGGGCGTCGTCCCAGAGCGAGCGGCCGCCCTGGATGGCCTGGGTGACCGCTTGGACGCGGCCCGTCGGATCAAGAACCGGATCGAGATGCGCCATCAGTCGTATTTCACCTTCGGATCCAGCATGGCGTAGAGGATGTCGGCCACGAGATTGAGCAGGATGATCAGGCCCGCATAGACAATGATCGCGCCCATCACGAGCGTGTAGTCGCGGTTGAGGGCGCCGTCGACGAAGTAGGAGCCGAGACCGGGCAGGCCGAAGATCTTCTCGATCACCACCGATCCGGTCATCACGCGCGCCATCGCCGGGCCGGCATAGGAGACGAGCGGCAGCAGGGCGGAGGGCAGGGCGTGGCGGGTGATCACGTCCCATTCGCTGAGGCCCTTGGCGCGGGCGGTGCGGATATGGTTGGCGCGCATCGTCTCAATGATCGAGGCGCGCATCAGGCGGGAGATGATGGCGATCTGCGCGAGCGAAAGGGTCAGCACCGGCAGCGTCATGTTGTGCCAGCTCATGCCGATGTTCGGATAGGTGCCGAGGCCGCCGACGGCAAAGATGCCGGCGCCGAGGGCGAACAGCAGGATCAGGATCGGGCCGATGACGAAACTCGGCACCGAGATGCCGACCATCGCGATGCCCATGACACCGTAGTCGGTCGCCGAGTTTTGCCTGAGCCCTGCGAAGATGCCGAGCGCGGTGCCCAGGATCAGCGAGATCACCATGGTGAGCGCGCCGATGGTCAGCGAGACGGGCAGGCCGTCCGCGATCAGGTCGTTCACGCTCTTGCCGAGGGTCTTGTAGGAGGGGCCGAAGTCGCCCTGGAGCACGCCGCCGACATAGTTGAGGTATTGTTCGTGCAGCGGTTTATCGAGGCCGAATTTCTCGGCGATGGCGCGCTCGGTGGCCGCCGGAAGCTTGCGTTCGCCATCGAACGGGCCGCCGGGGGCGGCGCGCATCATCAGGAAGGCGACCGTGATGATGGCCAGCATCGTCGGGATCGCGATCAGGAGGCGGCGGAACGTATAGCCCCACGGAATCCGGCGAAATGCGCGTTGCAGCATCGTCACGGTAGCGAAAAGCCTCTGGTCACAACAGGTTGAACGGTTCGGACGGCGACGCCCGCTTGGCAGGGGCCTTTACATTCCTTAGCTTGTGAGGCGTAGCGATCAAGCGACACGTTGCACTCGGGGAGAGCATATCCATGGCCGATATCCGTCAGGTGACGCCTGATTTTGCCGTTGCCCCGCAGCTTTCCGAGGCAGATCTCGAAGCTGTGGCCAAGGCCGGCTTCAAGACGCTGATCGCGAATCGCCCGGATGGGGAAGGCGGCGTGGACCAGCCGCGCATGGGCGCAATTCGCGCCAAAGCCGAATCCCTGGGCCTGACGTTCGCTGCATTGCCGTTTTCGGGCGCGCCGACGCCGGAAATCGTCGAGCGGATGGGGCATATCCTCAACGAGGCGCCCCAGCCCGTGCTGGCGTATTGCCGCACCGGCACAAGGTCGATCACAGCCTGGGCGCTGGTGCACGCTGGACAGGGCGCCGGGGATGATATTATCGACGCCGCAGCCGGCGCGGGGTACGATCTGTCGAGCCTGCGCGAACTGCTTTGAGGCCGTCCAGCTGACACAGTCACGCCATAAAGCGGGTGTTGAAGCCGGGACGAAGCCAGAAGGCAAAACTATCCTTGTTACCGGCCCGGAAACGGGCCCCGAAGATGTACCCGCCGGCTTAAGCGGCGAAACGGGAGCAGTGCAGATGTCAGGCCGGATGTGGATTGACGATTTCAAGCTCGAGCAGGGCGTGATCCTCGTGAAGAAGACCGGCGCGCGGATCGTGCCGGATATTGCCTTGCTGCACAGCGTCTTCACCTGGTTCTGTTTCTATTTCTTCGTCCAGAACTGGCGCACCTGGCGCCTGATAACCGGGCACAAGCGCCCGACCATCGCCTTCTTTCCCGACAAGCCGCGGCCCTGGTATTTCATCTGGTCGGTGATGCACGTCTCCGGCGCCAAGCTGATGGAAGATGTGACCTCCGCCGACATCGTGATGCAGTTTGACGACTCCACCGAAACCGGCAACGGCGCGCCGAAGGTCAAGGCCGGCGCGCGGCTGATCAATTTCGGCTGCAACGACATTTCCAAATCGCGTGTCGCGGCGGCGTTCGGGAAGGCCAGCGGGTATTCGCTGGCGGTCGATCCGCTGACCTTCAAGGGCCGGATGGTCGAGAAGGCGGAAGCGAATGCCGCGCATGATGGCCGGGTGATCGAAGGGCCGCTCAGCGCCGCTGTTGCAGGCAAGGCTTACCAGCAGCTGATCGACAACGAGATCGCCGGCGGCCTGGTCGAGGACCTGCGCTGCTGCCTCGTCGGCGGGACACCGATCGTCGTGTTCCGCAAGCGCCGTCCGCTGGAGCGCCGGTTTCTCAACGAGAATGTTGAAGTTTTGCTCGACGAGCCCCGGAATTGCTATTCTCCCGATGAAATACGCGTGATCGAGCGCTTTGCAGCAGAGATCGGTCTCGACTGGGGCGGGGTGGATGTCCTACGCGATCGCTCGACAGGACGAATCTACATCGTCGATGCGAACAAGACGGACATGGGTCCGCCGGTCGCTCTGAAACTCGGGAGCAAGCTGCGGGCAACGCGGCGCATGGCCCGGGCCTTCGCAGAGACGTTCGCACCGAAGAAACGCTGATTCGCCGCTCGTCCGATAACTGAAGGTTTCTGAGCGAATGGCCATTCCCTACGTCCGCGGCATTGAATTCGAATATGGCCGCGTCGACCAGGTTTCCCCGCTGATCCGCCGTGTGATCGCGAACAATCCCGGCCCGTTCACCTATATGGGCACCGGCGTTTACATCATCGGCCAGGGCGAGGTTGCGGTGATCGATCCGGGCCCGATGCTGGAAGAGCATTTCGAGGCGCTGAAAGCGGCGCTCGCCGGTGAGCGCGTGACGCATGTGCTGGTCACCCACGGCCATTCGGACCACTCGCCGCTCGCCGCGCCGCTGGCGGAATGGGCGGGCTGCAAGACCTATTCGCTGTATCGCGGCATCCACACTGCCAAGGACGAACTGGGCAGCGAGGACGATCTGAGTTTCGTGCCGGACGTGGAGGTCGGCGACGGTGTGGTCATCTCCGGTCCAGGCTGGACGATCGATGTGATCGAGACGCCGGGGCACACGGCCAACCACATCTGCTTCGGCCTGCGCGAAGAGAATGCCTGCTTCTCGGGCGACCATATCATGGGCTGGTCGACGACGGTGGTGGCGCCGCCGGACGGCAACATGGGCGACTACATGCGCAGCCTCGACAAGATCGCGGCACGCGGGTTCGACATCCTCTGGCCGACGCATGGCAGCCCGGTGCGCGGCAAAGAGTTCGTCGCCACCTTCATCGCCGAATATGCGAGCCACCGCAGAGCGCGAGAAGCCTCGATCCTGGCCGAGCTGCGCGGCGGCGAGACGTCGATCCCGGCGATGGTCTCGCGGATGTACAAGGACGTGGACCAGCGCCTGCACCCGGCCGCCGCGATGAGCGTGCTCGGCCACATGCTGGACCTGATCGAGCGTGGGATGGTGGTGACACCGGACGCCGTGCCGACGCCGCGCTCGCGGTTCGAGCTGGTGACCGCGCGCGCCTGAGCGGACTATTGCTCGCGGCGCACGCGGAAGGCGAGGCCGCCATCGAGCTTCATCTTGTAGCTGCCGAGGGCCGCCTCATAGATCTCGGCGGATTTCGGAGACTTGGCGCGGACCCTCTTGTCGTCGATCTGGACCCAGACCTGTCCGGTCGCGAGTTTGACCCGGAGGTTGGGCGCCGAGCCTGATACCGACTGCACCGCTTCGGTGACCCGCGACAGGTCCTCATCCGCGTCCGGGCCGCGCAGCCCCCCGAAGGAGGGCAGGGACGGAATGGAAAACCCGAAGGACTCGCGTCGCACCTTCTCGACATCTGCGCGGGTCACCACCGTGACTTCGCCCGCAGCTTCCGCCGCTTCAAGCCGGCCGACAGCTTCGTCGTAGCAGGCGACGCGCTCCAGCGGCGCTTCAATCGCCTTGCAGGCGACGACATTCTCCAGCGTCGCCTCCTGGGCGGCGGCCGTGCCGCAGGCAGCAACGGCAAAGACTATCGCGGCAATACGTTTTTCCGGCATGTCTCATCTCCCATTCACGTTTATGCCGGCAAGGCTTTGCTTTTCGGCGCCCGTCTGGCACCTACTCTGGCAAATCCGGCACGTGACAGGAAGATTGTGGAGACATATCGCGATGAAAATTAAGCCCCTTTTCGTCGCCGCGCTCGGCGCGGTACTGGCCGTTTCGCTGGCCGCTTGCGGCGGTGGCGCGGTCAAGGAGCAGCCCGGCGATGTGCCTACCCTGCGGCGCGGCATCTCGGCCAAGGTCGACACGCTCGACCCGCACAAGTCCTCGGCGCAGTGGGAAAACATCGTCATCGGCGACATGATGATCGGCCTGACGACCGATGATGCCGCCGGCAAGCCCGTTCCCGGCATGGCGACGAGCTGGGAGATCGATCCGACCGGCACGGTCTGGACCTTCAAGCTCGGCGATTATGTCTGGTCGGACGGCGTGCCGGTCACGGCGAATGATTTCGTGTTTGCCCTGCGCCGCATCCAGGATCCGGCGATCGCCTCGCAGTACGCCTCGATGCTCTGGCTGATCAAGAATGCCGAGGAGGTGAACTCCGGCGCGCTGAAGCCGGAAGAGCTTGGCGTGCGCGCCATCGACGACAAGACGCTGGAAATGACGCTGGAATATCCCGCGCCCTACCTGCCGGGCCTGCTCAGCCATTACACCACGTTCCCGGTGCCGCAGCATGTCGTCGAGCAGTTCGGCGATGCCTGGATCCAGCCGGAGAACATCGTCGTCAACGGTCCCTACAAGCTCGTCTACTGGCGCACCGGCGACCAGCTCGTGGCCGAGAAAAACCCGACCGGCTTCGGCGCCGCCGAGGCCTGCTTCGACCGGGTTGCCTATTTCGAGATCGAGAACGAAGCGGCCTACGAGAACAAGATTGCCGCCGGCGAACTCGACATCAACAACCAGTTTTCCGGTCCGCGCAAAGCGGAGCTGGAAGCGAAATTCCCGGGTTGGGTGCGAACCCATCCGGGACTGCTGACGACCTACTGGAGCTTCAACCAGACCAAGCCGCCCTTCGATGACGTCCGCGTGCGCAAGGCGCTCGCCCTGTCGCTCGACCGCGAGTTCATGGTCCGCAACGTGCTGACGCCCGGCTTCGAGCCGGCTTATGCCTTCGTGCCGCCCGGCATCTCGAACTATGACGTGGAGCGCCCGCAGGTCAGCTGGAAGGACACGCCCCGCGCAGACCGTCTCGTAGAGGCCAAACGGCTTCTCGAGGAAGCCGGCTACGGGCCGTCGAACCCACTGAAGTTCGAGTTCATCCATCGCTCGACCGGGGACAATCCGAAGGTCGCGCCGGTCGCCCAGCAGAACTGGTCGGAGATTGCCGACTGGGTCCAGCCGGTGATCATCAAGCAGGACACCAAGGTGCTCTACGGCCGCCTGCGCCAGACCGACTTCGAAGTCTCCGACGGCGCCTGGCTCGCGGACTTCGACGATCCGATCAACTATCTCTACCTGCTGCAATCGACGACGGGCCAGCAGAACTACGGCAAGTATGCCAACCCCGAGTATGACGCGCTGCTGACCCAGTCGAACCAGGAGCTGGACCTGGCCAAGCGCGCGGCAATCTTTGCCGAAGCCGAGGCCCTGATGCTGGACGAGTATCCGATCACGCCGATGTGGGTGCAGGTGACGCAGGCCCTGGTTGACCCGACGCTGACCGGCTGGGTGGACAATGCCAAGGACAACCACCGCTCGCGTTTCCTCTGCCGTGAAGGCATGAAGACGCCCTGAGCCAGAGTTCCCGGGGGGCTGTCGAACGGCGTGCCCCCTCCGGCCGGGACGGGCGGGCCGTGCAGGCATTGGGGCCAGTGCGCGGCTCTGCACGATCTGTGGGCAGCCCGGCATAGAGTTCCAACGGCCGATCCGGGATATGGCGGCGCCGAATCGCGGTGACAGGTTTGCGCCTGGCCGAAGCCCCTGATGCACGCCGCCTGCGCTGACGGTCGGGCCGGGCCGGGCCGGGTGACGCGGGACTATGGTGACAGCAAACGGTCCCGGTTCGTGGTGGCTTTCCGGCTGTTTCCGCCGTTCGCCGCCATGATTGTGCTTATCTTGCTCGCTGCGGGGCTGGTTGTGCTGAGCTTTCTGCTGACCTGAGCAGATTTTCTGCATCCTGCTGACGGAAGTGAGGCAGCGGTGCCACAGTCCGACGTATTCGTGACATATTTCGTACACCGGTGATTGACTTGGTTCCCAGAGCAAACCTTAACTCCGCTTAATTGTCTGCTTCGAGGGTCGAGCAGGCGCCCGCCGTCGTGCGGGAAAGCTTTTTGGGAGAGGCCATATCTATGAATGAAGTGAATCTGAAGACACGTCTTTTGATGTCGTCGATGATCGCGGGCGCGATGTTTGTCGCAACTGCGGTCACCCCTGCTGTTGCGCAGGAAGACGAAGCCGTCGCCACGACTGAACCGGCGGCCGCTGATACCGAATCCCGCCAGGAGCGCATCACGGTTACCGGTTCGCGCATCCTTTCCCCCAACCTGACGACCGCCAGCCCGGTCACGTCGGTGTCGTCGGAAGACATCAAGCTGCAGGGCGTCACGCGCGTCGAAGACCTCGTCGTCCAGCTTCCGCAGGCTTTCGCTGCTCAGAACTCGTCCGTTTCCAACGGCGCCTCGGGCACTGCAACGGTTTCGCTGCGCAGCCTTGGTGCAGATCGCACGCTGGTCCTGATCGACGGCAAGCGCATGCCTTACGGCTCGCCGAATGACGCCGCAGCCGACCTCAACCTGATCCCCGGCCAGATGGTCGAGCGTGTTGACGTGCTCACCGGCGGCGCATCGGCCGTTTATGGTTCGGATGCACTTTCGGGCGTTGTGAACTTCGTCATGAAGGACAACTTCGAAGGCTTCCAGATCGATACCCAGTACGGCTACTTCAGCCACGAAAACAAATACGACACCAACGGCAACCTGCTGAACAGCACTAACGGCAACGGTGGTCTTGCCCGCCGGTCGCAGACCGCGCCGCGCTTCTTCCAGCTGCCGGATGAAAACGTTGAACTCGGATACTCGAAAGAGATCACCGCCATGTTTGGCGTCGGTTCCGATGATGGCCGCGCTCACCTGACCGGCTATGTCGGCTATCGCAACAACGAAGACGTGTTGCAGGGCAACTACGATTATTCGGGCTGCTCGATCGACACGGCCGCTGCGGCTTTCACGAGCTACAATAACGGCGCAGACTTCCGTTGCGGCGGTTCGGGCACCTCGTTCCCGGGCACCTTCACGGATTTCTCCACCTTCTCGTTCACGCTGGACGGCAACAACAACTTCCGTCCGAACAACGCAGGTGATGCGTACAACTTCGGTCCGCTGAACTACTACCAGCGCCCTGACGAACGCTACACGGCCGGCTTCTTCGCGGATTACGAAATCAATCCGTACGCCAACGCCTACGCGAACTTCATGTTCATGGACTACAGCTCGGTCGCCCAGATTGCCCCGTCGGGCAACTTCTTCTCGACCAGCTCCATCAACTGCGACAACCCTCTGATGTCGGCCAGCCAGGCTGCAGCCATCGGTTGTTCCCCGGCCGAGATCGCTGCGGGCGACTCGACGACCCTTTATATCGGTCGCCGGAACGTGGAAGGTGGTGGTCGCCGTGATAACCTCGGTTACACGACCTATCGCGGCGTTGTCGGCCTTGAGGGCACCCTCTTCGACGCAACCAACTGGAGCTACGATCTGTCGGCCCAGTACTCGCAGGTGTCGCTGACCCGTTCCTACCAGAACGAGTTCCTGACGTCCCGCCTGAACCGTGCACTTAACGTCGTGACTGACCCGGGCACGGGCGCTCCAGTTTGCGCCAGTGTCCTTGATGGCACCGACGCGAACTGCGTGCCTTACAACGTGTTCCGTCAGAACGGCGTGACGCCTGAGGCCCTGAACTACCTGCAAGCTCCGCTGCTTCAGAATGGTCAGACCACGCAGCAGATCGTTTCCGGTATCATCAACGGCGACCTCACCGACTACGGCTTCAAGCTTCCGACAGCCTCGACCGGCGTGAACGTCGTGTTCGGTATGGAATACAAGCGTGATGCTCTCGAGACACTCGTGGATGTCACCTTTGCCTCCGGTGACGGCGCTGGCCAAGGTGGTCCGACGCTTCCCCTGTCCGGCGATGTGGACTCCTACGAACTCTTCACCGAGTTCCTGGTCCCGCTGATCTCCGATGCTCCGGGCGTGAAGCAACTCGACGTGTCGGGCGCGTTCCGTATTGCCGACATCTCGACCGGTGACACGACCGAAGCCTTCAAGGTCGAAAGCATCTACGCTCCGACGGATGACCTCCGTCTGCGCGCAAGCTTCAACCGCGCCGT